>JGI24004J15324_10000183_pt1 | contig 24834 bp, 44 predicted proteins | sample LinPmetageLP32_FD_15324 | JGI IMG/M metagenome (IMG submission 15324)
ATGCTTGATGATACTGACACAGAAGGAACTGATGCCACCCAAACAATGGAAGAACTTGATGCTGAACTTCAGGCAGGTATGTTGAAGAATGAAAAAGTCATTGATAAAGTTTCAAAGTCAGTAAAAAATCTATCTGAAGCAATCAAATCAATACCTAAGGGTAAATTCTCAATCTTTGACCAACTTCAAGAAATGAATCTGACTTCATCTCAACTCATGGATAAAATGCGTGGCGATGAAAGAGATATGTTCTTCGGACAAGACTTTGGTAAAGCTAGTCCTAAGCAAACTATAGGTGTTGAATTAGCTAAGATGATGAAAGATGGGTTGTTCGGTGCTGATCAAGGTTTAGAAGCTTTCGGTTTTGACATGGGTGACTTTGTTGATACTGTAAGTGGGCAAACCACTTTACTAGCTAGAGCCATAAACACGAACATGCTTAGAGCATTACGGAAGAGTGGTTTTAGTAATGAAGAAGCCGGTGAAATCATTTCTAAGAACTTACAAAAGTTCTTTGATGACCCTGATACTGCTGAAGAATCAAAAAGCGTAGCAGGTTATTTTAAACATATATTAGAACAAGCTAGAGGGCAATCAGAGGCACATGTTGAAGATTTCTACAGCGAATTATTTGGTGTTGACCAAGACTTCTTTGAGAAGAACATGGCAGGATTATTAGACATACCTAGTATTGAAAATGTATTCGGTGCTGTTGATAAACTCGGTAGAGAAAACTTACTAGGAACTACACTAGAAGAACTAGAAAAAGTTTTAGGAGATGATGGTCTTTTCGCAGGGTTTATTGCAACAGCAAAAGGCATAGACCACTTTATCGGAATGACTGATGACGCTATAAGAACAGCACTTACTGAATATATAAGTTTAGGTAAAGAAAGCATGGAGGTAGACCCATTCGCTAACCTCAAAGGCATAGACAAATTAATGTTTGATGCTTTTGACGAAGCTATTAATGGTTCTGATGCTTTACTACAAAGCCTCAAAGACATGACTGCAGTTGAGCTAGATGCGAAACTTTTAGAAATAAGTGAAATGTTGGAACACTTTGGAATATCAGCAGATAAGGCAAAAGAAATATTAGATGAGTTAATTAATACATCAGACAATGCTTCAACTACGCTAGGTGAAGAATTAGGTACAGCTATACAGTCATTGAGTTTAGCTTTCACGAATGATTTTGTTGATGCTTTAGCTGAAGGTGAAGATGCATTAGATGCTTTTGAAAGTTTTGCCGCGAATATCGTTAAACAAATAATTGCTATATTCTTACAACTCGCCATTGTTAATAAAATACTGAATACAATATTCCCAGGATTGGGTGCTCCACAAATGGATTTATTTGGACCTGATGCTTTCCAAGTCACTAGACAGACAGCTTCAGGTGGAAGGATATCAGGACCAAGAATGGTTGGTGAAAGAGGACCGGAATTATTTATACCCGATGCCACAGGCGTTATCAAAAGCAACTCTGACTCAAAAGGTATGATGGGTGGTCAAGCAATTAATATTTATCAAAATGTAAACTTCGCAACCGGTGTTGTTCCTACTGTAAGGGCAGAAGTAGTAAGAATGATGCCTCAAATTGCTGAAGTAACTAAGGGTGCTGTAGCTGAATCATCTGGTAGAGGTGGTAGCTATAGAAGGAGTTTATTAGGTGGCTAAATTAATCACAATGCCGAGCAGTCCTAACTTTATGAAAAGTAATTTTTCTTTGCGTAGATTCGTGGGTAGTGTTGCTTCACCATATACAGGGAAAGTTAGAACACAAGAATTTGATGGCGTGTTTTGGGAAGCATCAGTTACACTTCCACCTATGCGTAGAAATGTAGCTGTACAATGGCAAAGTTTCTTAATGAACCTCAATGGACCTGTAAATCATTTTAGATTCGCTGACCCGGACGCACTTGTAAAACTGGGTACATACAATGGCACATCATTAAAAGCCGAGACTAGGGTAAATGTAGCAAGTGCTACTTTATCTTTTACTAAATCAACTAACACGATAGCCGGTGCTAGTAATACTACATATTTCAATACTGTTTTAGTCGGCGACCATATCGTTGTTACTGGCTCTGCTAAACCTGAAAACAATGGAACTCATAGGGTTGTTTCTAAAAGCAACGCATATACTGTTACAGTAGCTCCTATTGACTATAATGCACTTGAAGATGAATCAAATAAAGCAGGTTGTAAGATACGGGACAACATCAAAGGAGCCAAGGGTATAAACCTTAAAGCAACTGCTAACTCACATGCAGGGACAATTATAACAGGCGATTATATCGGTATTAGTGCTTCGGCTACTGATAATGCTTCCGGTTATGAGCCAATACAATATATTATTTCAACCGATGATGCTGATGAAACTGCTAATGGTGGTTCAGCTTTAAACAAATACAGCGTCAGGACTGAGCCAAAATTGAGAGCCGATATAAGTGCGAATGATAGAGTTTACATAACTCCTGCCAAAGGTAGGTTTAGATTAAAAGACAATGTTGTTGATTGGGATGCAGACGCAATCTCTAACTATGGGATAAGTTTCAACTGTATTGAGGTAGTCTAATGTCAAATCGTGCAGGTATTGATAGTCAGATAGTTGAGTTACTTGAAAATGACCACCAAATAATATTCTTAGCAGTCAAGGCTCAATTTGATACTGAAACATTACATCTATGGTCGGGTGATACAGATTTAACATTTGATAGTGATACATATACTGGGGTAGGCAGTTTACTTCAAATGAGTAATATTGAAGATACCTTAGAATTAAAATCAACTGGTATCAGCATTACATTAGCCGGTATGGATACTACAGTTTTAAATCTAGCACTATCAGAAGATTATCAAAATAGATTAATAACAGTTTTTATAGGCTACCTTTCTGGTGGTACTGACCATGTTCAAGGAACTATGACTTTATTCAAAGGTCGTATGACATCAATGATTATTGCCGATGACCCAAATGGAGCGACGATACAAGTACAAGCTGAAAATCGCCTCGTTGATTTAGATAGACCCTCAAACCTTAGATTCACAAAGGAATCACAGACATTTATAGATTCAACTGATACTTGCTTTAATCGTGTTCAATCTTTACAAGACAAAGAAATAGTATGGGGACGCTCATCAACAAGTAGTGGTGGTGGTGGAGGTGGTAGTACCGGAGGCGTAACTAGAAATCCGATTATGCGAAGATGATGAAACTAGATAACTGGCAATATAAATTTGATATGTTTTTAGACAAAGCATATTGCAAAGAGTTCGCTTGGGGTTCATGGGACTGCTGTAAGTTCGCTGATGCCTGTATTCAAGCTATGACAGGAGAAAGCCTTATACCCAAAGCATTACATTGGACTGATGAGGATTCAGCTTTGAAGTCTATTAAAAAATATGGTGGGACATTGAATGAATCTATTAAGAAAGCATGTAAAGGTAAATTAGAAGAAGTCGCACCTGCTAAAATGATGAAAGGTGATTTAGTGGTATATAAAGAAATTACTGAACTTGTAGGCATGACTGATGGCATGAAAATAATAGGACCTACTGATGGTGGTTTAACTTTCAAACAAAATGCTCATGTACTTTCAGTATGGAGAATAGCTAATGGCTAAAGCGATAAAAGCAGCAGTCACAGTCTTTGTTGTAACTCTCGCAGTTGTCACTGGGGCAGCTTTCATTTTTGGAGGGGGAATGGCAGCTTTCTCCGGTGGATTTATGGCAGCAACACTTTTCGGTGTTGAGATTATGGCGATTGCGGCGATGTCTGCTGTAAGTACATTAATCGGTGGGTTGATGTCAAAAGATATAGATGCCGTATCTGAAAATTTTGGTTCTAAAGTCGCAACTAGAGTACCTACTGCTCCTAGACCTATAGTTTATGGTAGGTGTAGAGTCGGTGGCACTATCACACACATTGAAACTAGAGGTACAGATAATAATAAATTACAGTTTATTGTTTGTTTGGCAGGACATGAATTAGAATCATTAGAAACTGTTTATATCAATGATGAAGAATTAACATTCACATCAAGTGGTGGCTTTCAAGTTGTAACTAACAGTAAGTTCACTAACACAGATAACGACAATAACTTTGGAAGTGGTCGCTTAATGCGACTTATCTTTAAAGATGGCTCACAGACAACTGCAGACAGCACTATAGTATCTAATTCAAGCCTTACATCTACGGATAAGTTTATCAATGTTGCTTATTGTTATGTAGAAATGATTTTTGACTCTGAAGCATTCGGTGGTGGTATACCATCAATAGCGTTTGAAGTGAAAGGTAAAAAAGTTTATGACCCAAGGGAATCAGGACATTCAGCTACCGACCCTAGCACTTGGACATGGTCAAACAATCCGGCTTTACATATAAGAGATTATTTACAAGATACAGTTTATGGCTTGAAGGCAACACAATCGGAAATAAATGATACAACAGCATTGGGAGGATTTTCATCTGCGGCAAATACATGTGATACCGGCTCTACTATTACTACTGTTACCACAGCTACATCATCAAGCAGTTCGGTAAATGTATTACTTACCGGAAATGTAAACAATCAACTAATCGGTCAAGGAATGATTGTTACTGGTACTGGTATCAGTGGTACTGTAAAAGTAGTAAAAAAAGTTAGAAGAACTATCACTCTTGATACTGCTGTATCAATTAATGCTAGTGTTACTTTAACTTTATCTGAACCGACTTATACATCTAATGGATTTACAGATTATTCAGCAGTAGGTGAGGGTGTTATAGGAGGAATTTTAAGTTCATGTGCCGGAAAGTTATCTTATATCAATGGTCAGTTCATTATGTTCGCAGGTGCATCTGTTACCCCAGAGATGACTATTGTTGATGATAATTTATTAGCACCATTACAAATCGTTACGAAATCTCAATCATCTGAACATTACAATACAGTCAAATCAGTTTTCGTTGATGCTACGCAAAGATATATAGCAACTGATACTCCGGTTTACACACATACAGCTTTTTTAAATGCTGATACGCCAACAGGTGAATCAACGGCCAATTACAGGAAGTCATTAGAATTACAACTGCCTTTCACTTCTACTAATGCGATGGCACAGAGAATATCTAAGCTAAATCTTCTACATCATAGGCAAGAACTGACTGTATCTGCTTTATGTAATATAGGATTTATGCAACTACAACCTTTTGACCATGTATACCTAACTAACGAAAGAATGGGTTTCACTCAAAAAAGATTTGAAGTGTTAGCACAAAAACTTGAAAGCCTTGAAGGTGATGATGGTGTGCCTGTTTTAGCCACTAGACTTGATTTAAAAGAAATAGACCCTGCTGTTTTCAGTTTCTTGCAAAGCGATTATGAAGATATTCAAGAGGAGGGCGAAGAAGTACCTACCGGTGATTTTTCCGTCACCCAACCTAGTAGTCTTTCCTTGGCTCAAAGAACTGAAATTGATGGGGCAACAGTTAAAGCAGACATAGAAGTTACTTGGGTGAATAATACTGATGATACTGTTATGGGAACAGAGGTCGCTTATAAACTATCTACAGACTCAAATTATGAAGGGCATTTTACAGTCGGTAAAGGTGAAACGAAAGCACTTATAACCAATGTCGTTGTAGGCAAAACTTACAATGTTAAAGTTAGGCATTTTTCAAGCAACAATGTATTTTCAGATTATACAACCGCAGTTAACCAAGCTATAACTGATGCCACAGCAATATCAGCACCTTCTTCATTTACAGCTAACGGTAATAGAGTAGGTATTATTTTAGAATGGACTAATCCGAGTAATACAAATCTTAGAGCAGTCAAAATATACAGAAAGACTTCTAACTCAACGCCTACTAATGATACGAACCTTGTACATACAATGATGGGTGAACCAAATGCTAAATCTATAATGTTTCAAGGAGCTATGGACGGACTTACTGCCGGTACAACTTATTTCTTTTGGTTACGAGCGATAACTCATTCAGGTACGCATTCTAGTTTCACAGCATCTGTAAGTGCTTCTTTCTCTGTTTTTGACAAACTTGATATTGGTTTAGGTAATGTTACTAATGATACTCAAATAAAAGATGATGGTAGTAACGCTCCTAACCTCTTGAAGAATGACCAAATATCAATATCAAAAAGTGGGGGTGCTGTAAGGCTTACTAATACAGGCACTAATACTGATGTGTCGCTAGACAAAGCAGATATTGGTTTAACAAATGTAACTAACGATGCACAGGTGAAAAATGACTTATCAAATTTCTCATTCTTATCTGATGATTTTGAAGTTGATAGTGGTAATTTCAAAGCAAAGAATGCTTTAAAGAACGCACAAATATCTATAGGTGCTGATGGTAGCTTATCGGGAGCAGGTGGTGGTCAAGCAACTGCTGTAGGTTTAGGTGCGATCAAGACTGACGCGAGTAATGCTCCTAACAGTCTTAAAAATAATCAAGTTACTTTGTCAAAAGATGGCTCAGGTAATCTTTCCTTAGATAATGCAGGTAGTGGTAATGTATCCTTTGATAACTCTGATGTTGGTTTAGGGAATGTAACAAACGATGCACAAATTAAAACAGATGGTAGTAATGCACCCAATGTTTTAAAAAACAATCAAATTTCTATTAGCAGTGCAGGAGTTTTATCAAATGCAGGTGGTGGAACTGTAAGTGCTACAGGTCTTGGAGCTGTAAAAACTGATTTAACTAACGCTCCTGCTTCAATAAAAAATGAAAACACTACAGCTACTGATGTAGGTTTAAGTAATGTCACGAATGATGCACAGGTTAAGTCTGATGGTAGCAATGCCCCAAACATTTTAAAGAATGACCAAATCACATTGAGTTTAAGTGGTACTACACTTGGTCTAAACAATGCAGGTAGTGGAAATCAAACACTAGGAAAAGCCAATGTAGGTCTTAGTGACTTAGCATCTTTAGATTCTACAAGGTCAGGTAAGTTAGATGGTGTAGCAACAGGTTCAACTAATAATGGAAGCACTATAGATACAAATGGAAACATTACAGGAAATATGAGTGTAGGTGCTACAATGACGCTAGGCAGTAATTCTGATGACAAGATAGTTGTTGGAAACATAACAATTGATGGTGGAAATGGAAGAATCCTTATTACAGATTAATTATGGCAAATAGAGTACAGCTTGGAAATCTAGGAAGTGGCGTATTTGGTTTGAGAGTATCTAAGCCAAGTGTCAATGTTTTGACAGCTACAGATAAAGACCTTCTCTTTGATTCAACAAAAGCAAGAACAGGTCAAATATATGCAGGTGCTAACGGATTAGATTTTGTTGGCAATAATTCTGATTCTGACCCTCAAACAGTTGGTACAGTTATTATTGATGAAACTATTAATGGTACTGACCTTAGAGGAAAAAAAATAATCATTGATGGGACTACAGTAACGCTTACAAGTGTGACTACTATGTTTAACGGAAACCTAGTTACCAATGGTAATGATATAAAAAATGATATTAACAGTGCTTCAATAACAGGCATACAAGCCTTTAGAAATAGTGCAGGTGCAGGAAGTGCCAGACTCCGTCTTGAAAAAGCCTTTGCTAATGGTGATATGGTAATTTCATATCCTGCAAGTGATTCTCTTGAAAGCTCAGTAGGTATAAATGCTGCAACTTATGCTGTTGGTATTATTGACTCTAATGGTATCAATTATTTAACAGGTACGGGTTCTACTAAAGCAGGACTAGGTTATATACCTTTGATAACTTTAGCAGAAGAAAATACAGGTACAGCTCAACAAGATGGTGATGAAGAAGATTATGACAGCTTTGAAGAAGTAAGCACTTTTAGTATATGGGAAACAACTGCTACTCATATGTTTCCTGCTAGTGGTGCATCAACTGCTCCTACTGGTACAGGTAATGGAACTGGTAGAAACAATGCTTCAGTTTTTACAGCAGGTGGACCTGTTGGTAGAGGGCGAAGTTATAACATATTAGAAGATAATGACGAAAACCTTGTACAGTGTGGTAATTGTTCTTTTTTTGTTTTAAGAATACCTCTAGCTTACGGATATATGAACTCAACTTATTATGGCTAATAGATTAATTTTAGGAAAAAATGTAAATACCAATCATGGACATAGTTCTGCTTCAGCAGGTTTTGGATTGTATGTTTCAAGGACTGGTAAAGATGTGACTTCATGTACAGCAGATGAATTAATTTTTAATACTGATAATGGCTCTGTTACTGATGTTTCAAGAGTTATAGGTATGTTTCAACTAGCACCAATAACAACTGCAGGTGCTACAACTACAACCACTACACTTACATCAGGAGCTACAGCAACCATTGATTTATCAAGTATTTCATTTAATAGAGCTTTCGGTTTTATAGGTTTTGGCAGATTAAATATAAATACATCTTCATCTTCATCAGCAGCATTTAATATTGTTGAAAGTAATACTCTTGAAACAATTACAATTACTAACAATACAACTCAATCATTATCAGTAAAGTCTTATGTAGCTCCACGATATTCAAACTTGGCTTTATTCTAATGGCTAACAGAGTTTTAGTTGGCAAGAGAGGAAGTGATGACGGTCTTTTTGTTTCAAGAGCAGGTCAAAATGTAGTCACTTCTGATGAGCCTTTAGGGTTTGATTCAAGGGCAGTAGAAAGTCTTATAGTTCAATCTTATGGTCAAAATATTTTAGTGCCACAAGTACAACATAGAACAAGTGGTGCTCAACTTACATATACATATAATTCAACAACTTACTCTCAACATGAGCATACCATTACTCATAATTTAGGATACACACCTGCCTATGCTGTTAGATTTTGTAGTGCTACACAAATAGCAAGTGGACAAGCTACAAGCTCATATAGTCCTTTTACTTATTCCTCAGGTTCTGTTGAATACCAAGAAGATGATGAAGAAAGTGGAGATGAGATAACTTTCCCTGAATCATCAGGTACTGTAGGACTTGCTATTACTGATGTGACAACTAGCAGTTTTAAGCTAACAAATGTAGGGGGCAGAACTTTTGATGATGTTGTTGGAAAAGCAACTTCACTTGGTAATGATTCTGTCTACTTTTATTCATATGTTATATTTACTGCTGATAATTTTTTAAATAATGGAAGCCTATGACAACATATAATATTTTTTACAATTCTAATAAAGAAATAGTTTGGTCTACAACAGGTCAGATTAATGATGGCATAAAAACAGCTCAATTGGATTTAGGTTTTTCTCATGTTGCTTTAGATTTAGCAGATGATAACCAACCTGATGAAAATTATTATGTTAATTCTGACGCTACTGCTTTAGTTCAAAAAACAGCTTGGGACTTTACTTTCTCTACAACTACTCCTGCTATTGATGATGTAATAAATGTTACAGGTCTACCATCAGGCACAAAAGTTTACATGGACGGAACATTACAGGGAACTATGACTGATACAACTCTTACATTAACTGTTCAAGAGCCAAGCACATATATGATTAAATTTGAGAAGCTACATTATCAAAAACATAATGGAACTCAAATAATTGTTAAGAGGTATGGGGAATGAATATAAACTTACATAAAGAGCAATCAAAAGCAGACAATAGGAAACAATATTACAGCAAGTTCAAAGACCAACTTGATAAGCTATATCATGATATTGATTCAGGAAAGTTCGGAGATAGTGCCAAGACTGGTGGATTTTATCTAGCAAGAAAGGCAGTAAAAGATAAATATACTTAAAGGAGTAAATTATGAATGATAATATGGGAAGTGGTCGTTTTGGTGGCGACATGGATAGGAATGAAGTTGAAATGGACCTTAATAAGTTCATGGCTATGGTTCAAGAAATAAGTGAACTCAAAGGAAAAATAAGAGACTTAGAAGATGTGACTAATGTAAATCCTCATCAAAGATGGATACATTTAGCACAAGCTGTTGATTCATGGCGTATCTTTCCCCGTATGTTTTTAACAGTTTATATCGTCTTGTTATATAAATGCACAATATGGTTTATGGATTTGCCTACGCCTACCTTTGAGCAATCGGGTCTAATATCAATAGTGGTAGGTGCAGGAGCGGCATGGTTCGGTCTATATGCCGGTACATCGGGTGCTTCAAAGAGTTTTAAAGGCGAAGATTAGTGGAAGCATTTGACCTAATTGAAAAGGTCGGATTGCCTATAGCTAGTGGATTAGTTATGGGTTATTTTATATTTCTAATCATGAAACAAATGATGACTGGTTTAGTCAACAAGATTAAAACAGTAGAAGGTATTTCAAAAATGTTGATAGTGAGAGCTTCAACAATGAACAATGACATCATTCGGATTGATACAGTTGTATCAAGTGCTTTGAATTTAGCACCTGACCTATCGCGGATAGCAAGAGCAGAAAACTTCGTAGAAGATGGGAAGATTGATGCTAGGCGTGATTGATGGATATAGTAACATTAGTAGAAAAATTTGGTTTCACAACTATCATGGTAGTCGGTTTAGGGTACTTTGTTTATTATGTTTGGATAACGATAACGAAAACTGTAGAACCTGCCGTCAGCGAAATGCAAAAAACTATAATACGGCTAACTGACCAACTTAGGCTATTAGATCAAGATATGATACGATTACAAGAGAAGCTGAAAACAGCTATTGAGTTAAAGGAGCATAATGGCAAAGAAAGGGCGACCGAGCAAAATAGAGATAGCTAGGCGTAAACATAACATTCAAAAAGATAAGATAATCAATTTCATAATGGTTATAGCACTTATCTTAATAATAGGTATTGGTTGGCATAACCTACAAGCTGACGAATTAGTACATAAATTTAAGAACCCATCATTTTCTGGAGTCGGCACCTCAAGTCATTATTTAACTATTGAAAATCAAGAGTTTAATCGTAAGGCAGATATTAAAGCTGAATTCAAAGCCTTGAAAGAGCAACAAGAAAGAGACGCAGAAAATACTACACTCGCTAGATTTTTAAGGAATTTAGAAAGTCGCATTTATGCACAATTATCAAGACAACTGGTTGACCAACTTTTCGGGGAAACTCCACAAACATCAGGCGTATTAGAGTTCATGGGGACTACAATAGAATATACAGTTAGTCCTGATGGCTTAATGATTACACTTAAAATAACGGACGCAGATGGAAATGTTACAGAGATTACCTTACCTATTGGTTCTTTTACTTTCTAGCTGTAGCATCTTAGATGTAGCTAAAGATACGGAGTCAGCTAGATTCCCAAGTAAAGGTATGGATACGCCTTTTGAATTACCTATATCGGAATCTTTATCAGAAGTGGTAGCACCTATAATAATGCCAGTAGTCGCTGTATACCCAACTGCATTTACCGACCAAACAGGCCAAAGGAAAAGCAATAGTCAATTTGCATTATTCTCTAGTGCTATTACCCAACAACCATCAGCATTACTAATCAGGACACTCAAACAGGTATCAGACGGAAAGTTCTTTAGAGTGGTAGAAAGGGTTGGTCTTGATAATCTCACAAAAGAGAGACAGCTTATACGCTCAACGAGGGAGCAGTTGAAACAAGACAACGCATTACTGCCTTTATTATTCGCAGGTGTTTTATTTGAAGGTGCTGTTGTATCTTATGAAACGAATATGGTGAGTGGTGGTGTCGGGGCAAGGTACTTAGGAGTTGGTTCAAGTGAGATGTATCGTACTGATAAAGTCACTGTGAGTCTAAGGTTGGTAAGCGTTAACACTGGTGAAATATTAATTGAATCAAGCAAATCAAAAACTATATATTCACACGGGAGAAGCCAAGATGTATTCAAATTTATTGAAGCCGGAACTGAGTTAGTAGAAATAGAAGTTGGCAGGGCAACTAATGAGTCAAACACTATAGCTTTACAAAAGGCAATAGAAAGTGCATTATTAGATATTATTACTGTCGGTTATGACAGGGGATATTGGAAACATGAAGTATAAGTTATTGTTTTCATTATTGTTAACAGTCGCAGTATCAGTTGATGCCGATAATGAGATATCAGTCACCCAAAGCGGAAATACTGCCTCTATTGATTTAGAGCAACTAGGCTCATCTAATTTAATCGGTGGCACTTCAGCTACAACCGGTTCTATGACCGCACTTGACCTTGATGGTGTGTCAATGATACTTGACATAAATCAAATAGGTTCTAGTAACCAATTTTTATCAGACGCTATTGATGGCGACAACTTTACCGGATTCTTTGAATTTGATGGTGACTCAAATGTATGGGACTTATTAATTAATAGTACAGGTGGAGAAATATCTGATTACATAAACATGAATATTGATGTAACTGGTAGCAGTAATGAAGCAGATATAAAAATAGCCGAAAATGATGATGCTTCTTATCTCAATCTTGATTGGATAATACTTGGTGATTCAAACACATTTGATTTTGATATAGATTATGCTAATGCTGTAAACTATATGGACATCAATGGAAGCACTAACACAATTAATTTTACAGCGAGTGGTTATGCCGGAAACACATCATCTGATAGTGGTTACTTTTACTTAGAACTAGATGGAAGCACTAATACATTCAACATTAACCAATCATCAACATTAGCTCGTGACTATCTTAAAATTATTGCTAACACTTCTAATTCTAATATCTGTGTCACCCAAAATGACGGGGGAAGCTCTACCGGTTGTTAGAATCGGTGGCGTATCAGAATTAAACGGCGAAGCACAAGTAGTTAGAGATAAAGACTACCCTGCTGAATTAGATTTTAGCATTCAACAAAATGACCAAGCTGAAACTGAAAATGGTCGTATGGCTATTACATTCCTTGATGATAGCCGAGTTAGTTTAACTGAACACTCAAAGCTTCTAATTACCAAATACATATATGACCCAGACCCGAGTAAAGCTGAGTTAGGTATTAGATTCAGTCTTGGGACTGCTAGATTCGTTACAGGTAAATTTAACGCTATAGCGAAACAAAATATAAAACTTGAAACACCAACAGCAAACATAGCGATTCGTGGAACTGATTTCACTACTACTGTTGATGAGCTAGGTAGGAGTTTAATAATATTATTGCCTGATGAGTTTGGCGTATCAAGTGGCAGTATTGAAGTGGTTACAGCAACGGGTACTGTGGTATTGACTAAACCTTTTGAGGCTACAACTGTTGATGTTTTTGAGTCAGCACCTAGTAAGCCTGTAATACTTGATTTGTCATTAAATATAATTGATAACATGTTGATTGTTTCCCCACCAGAAAAACAAGAAACTTTTGATGAGCAGGTATATGCTGACCAAGGTGATGCAATACTTGATTTTGATGATTTAGATATTGATTACTTAGCTGAAGATTTGTTACAAGAAGATTTCTTAGAGTTTAATGAGTTAGATATAAACTATCTTGATGTTAATTTTTTAGAAGATTTGTTAGACATCATTGACGAGTTAGCTGTCTCTAAAGAAGAAGATGCATTAGCTTTGGCAAGTTCAGTTGCAATATCAGGAACAGCGTTAGGGCAAGACCCAGATACGCAGATAGTCACTTTCATAGACGGTGAAGTATTAAATATTCAAAGGAAAGTTAATCAAGAAGCAAGTTTACAATTAAATGTTTCAGGTTCATATACAGTGCTGTTTATTCAAGACGGAGTAAGTAAAATTGTAAGGATAAATGGTGGTAACGATTCAAGTATAACTATCAGGCAGAGTTCAGGATAGATGTATAACAAGTATAGAAAATACAGATTTATTCAATCCCTAAGAGGTAGGATTATTGATGTGTATGTTTAGGAATCCAATCGTCAACTAAGTGAGAATTTTTAGTAGATTGATTCATGATTTCACAAGGTTCACAAGGTTCACCATTTTCTAAAGGTTTTTCAGAAACAGTTATTGTGAAACACTCTTTACAGCGTTTCTCGTATTGACTATTCTTCACGATAGCCACCCCAACCCTCGCCAGTGGCGTAGACAAGCCAGTAGCCACAGTTCTCACAATCCTCACGATTGGAAGTTTGGTCAAGCGTGGGAGCCTGACACTTAGGGCATTCAGAAGCCTGAAGTTCAAAACCACCAGTTCTTTCTATTCTTATTGTCATATTCAATTTCTCCTATTTATCAATTTACAGTATCAACCATTTCATTATCATCATTATTTTAGAAAAGTAAACCCTTTTTGGAATAATAATATTATTTACTTTATGCTACAGTTACTTGATGAAGTATTTGATTATCCCAATTATCTTTATCCTATCACTACCTTTGGTTTACCAAACGACACCTACTGAAACATTAAAACTTAAAACATTTGATAGATTTGTAAAACAATATGAGCCATCAGGATATTTCACGATACTGAACATTACCGAAGAAGATGTAGCGAGAGAAGGTGGCTACCCTTTACCTAGGCAGAGGCTTGCAGAGATTCATGTACAACTACTTAACAAAGGTGCTTTGGGCGTTGGTTGGGTAATATCTTTCCCACAACCTGATAGATTGGGTGGCGATGAAGCATTCGCACAAGTGTTAAATTATGGTGGTTCCATTTTAAGTATGTTTGCTGTACCTAACGGACTTTATCCCGAACCAAGTGGCACAGTCATTTTAGGCGATAATGCAGGTGGTATCATGTCTGAAGGGGTCGTTGAAAACATTGACATTCTAAAAAGTTCTGCAGGTCAAGGTATTTCATCGGCTCCGACTGATGTTGATTTATTAGTAAGAAGAATACCATTACTTTATAAAACGCCAGACGGCTATGTATCATCTTTCGGCACAGAGGTAATGAAAGCACTAGCCGGAAACGGGACATACATTATTAAGACTAATGAATTAGGAATTGAAGAAGTTGTTGTGCAAGGTTTAGAGCCGGTTAAGACTGATACTTTAGGAAGAAAATGGATATCATGGGTGGATACTCCTCAAACTACCTTACAAGAAATGGATGTTAATGGTAAATTCGTTTTTATAGGAGTTACTGCTAAAGGCGTCATGCCTCAAATAGCAACCCCAGTAGGACTATTAGAGCCACATAAAATTCAGTCAGCACTTAGTGAGTCAATACTAATACCCGACAGTCCTCGGATACCTGAATACTCCCTGATAGCTGAAATATCAATAATAGTTATATCACTTCTTTTCGTTTGGTTATGTATAACATTTATGAATGTTTACGCAGGTATAACATCAGCGATATTGATAATAGCTGTAACTATATATAGTGGTATTACATTAATTGCTTCCGGTTTATTGATTGATGTTACATGGGCAGTAATATCTCAATTCTTGACTGGCTCAACTGCTTTCTATTTAAGGTTTAAAGAACAATGGAAACTCGCCAAACAAATCAAAGGCCAATTCTCTACATACCTATCACCGGACATGGTCAATATATTAGTTAAAGACCCGTCTATGATGAAGTTAGGTGGCGAAAGAAAAGAAATGACTTTCCTGTTTACAGACATTGTAGGATTCACGCCTATAAGCGAAAAGTATAAACAGGCTGATGACCCTGAAGGATTAGTTGAATTAATAAATATGTTCTTAGATAAGATGACTAATATCATATTGGCTAATGGTGGAACAATAGACAAATACATGGGCGACTGTATTATGGCTTTTTGGAATGCACCTATTGAATGCAAAGAACATGCCAAATTAGCACTGAAGTCGGCTATAGAGATTGAGTTGTTAGCTGAAGAATTAAATAGTCAATTATCTGACATGCCACCTGTCAAATTTGGGACAGGTATAAATACTGGGACTTGTATCGTAGGTAATATGGGTTCTGAATCAAGGTTTGATTATTCGGTTATAGGCGATGCTGTCAATTTATCGGCAAGACTTGAAGTGGCAACTAGGAAATATGATACTCCAATATTAATTTCAGAATATACCCGTCAATTAATTGACATGCCAGTATCTCTTATTGATGAAATAAAAGTAAAAGGTAAAGAAGAAGCAGTCACAATATATGCTCCTTTAATAAATGATGAAGTAAGAAAGTTGCAAAAATAACCGGTAGAGGTAATAATTCCAATATGGGAACTAAAATTGCAGTCGCACTAGGTATCATGCTCATACTATCAGTAAGTGGTAGTTCTTGGTATATAGATAGATTGTTAGACCAAATATCGGTTCTCAAAGGCAATCAACTAGCTCTAGAAAATTCAATACAACAACAAAATGATGCTATAGCTGAACATCTAGCTAAAGCTGTACAACTACAAGAGCAAAATAATAAATTGTCAGCACAGAATCAAGAAACTGCCAGAGAGGTAAATAAACTTAGGTCAACATTTGCGAACCATGATCTAGATGCTCTTGCTCTAGCTAAACCCGGACTCATAGAAATTAAAATTAACAAAGCCGTCAAAAGATTAAAAGCCGACTTTGAAAAAATAAGCGACCCAAAACAATTTGAGAAAGATGAAAAATCTTCTGATAGTTAGTTTATGTTTTATGTTTGCTGGGTGTTCAATGATACCTAGTCAAACTAAGCCCGTTGAGGTCAGAACGATTTCAGAGCGTCCCCCAATGTATCACCCACCACTCCCCCTAGAAATCCAAATGGTGGATGTAGATTGGACTGTCATGACTCCTCAATTGATGGAACAGTATCTAAAAGATTTGGAGGACGGCTCTGCTCCCATTTCTGCTTACTATTCTTTGACGACTAAAGAATATGAAAATTTATCTATGAACATGGCAGAAATAAAAAGGTATCTACAGGATACATTACACATTATTGAGTTTTATAGGGAATATGATGATGATGACGAAAACTCGCAAAAAAATGATTAACAGGTTAGAATCAAGGTTCTTATTAAACCAGAGGAGGATATTATGTTTGGATTTATAGGAGAGTGGTTAGGAATAATAACAGCTGTTGTATGCGGTGCATCAATCATCTGTGCTTTAACTCCGACACCAAAAGACGATAATATGATTAAAAAATTGTATTCAGTTATTGAGCTACTGGCTCTTAACATTATGAAAGCAAAGGATAAGTAATCATGTCTGATAGCATTACGCCATTTGTTTATAATGCAATTTTAGACAGGGTAGTAGATGGAGACACCATAGATGTAGTGCTTGATTTAGGCTTTGATGTAAAGCTACACAAACAACGGGTGAGATTAGCAGGTATTGATACGCCTGAATCACGAACAAGAAACTTAGAGGAAAAAGCATTAGGTCTAAAAGCCAAAGATAGGCTTATAGAAATATGCGAAGATTCATTCAAGATACAATCATTAGGAAAAGGCAAATATGGGAGAATACTTGGTATCCCTTATACAGACGATGGTAAAAGCGTTTGCCAAATGCTTATTGATGAAGGTCACGCAGTTGAATACTGGGGTGGAAAAAAGACAGGTCATGTTAAAGAAGATGGGTCGTGGGGGGAATAAAATGCAGACATCTCAAGAAGGAATTAGTTTAATAAAGAAATTTGAAGGTTGTCGGTTAGAGCCATATTTTTGCTCGGCTAATGTACTGACAATAGGATATGGGCATACTAGAACTGCTCAATCTGGTCAGAATTGGTCACAAGAACACGCTGAAGAAATGCTTAAATTAGATTTAGAAGAATTTGAGGGGTATGTAGAACAATTAGTTGAAGTACCACTATCACAGTATCAATTTGATTCTTTAGTTGCATGGTGTTTCAATTTAGGACCTGCCAATTTGAAGTCATCAACAATGTTGAAAGTTTTAAATTCAGGAGCGTACGAGGAAGTACCTACCCAAATAAAAAGATGGAATAAAGCCGGTGGGAAAGTTCTTGAAGGTTTAATTCGTAGAAGGGAAGCAGAAGCATTATTATTTGAAGGCGAGGACTGGTCACATATCTAATATGAGCATAATTATTAGAGAAGATGAAGAACTTCCATTAATTGTAAAATTATTAAAAAAAGCATTGCATGATGATAACCTCACTGAATCAGAAATATTAATAGCACATGAGCTTTATGAGGATTTGAAAGAAGTCAAATGGCATTAAGCAAAACGCAAACCAAAAGACTAGGTGGTATATTGTCAATAATGTTCGGGGATAATATGCCTAGTGATTTATTGACTGACTTAATAAAAGAAGGCTATGTTGAAGTCAAAGGCGATAAAGCTGAACTATCAGATAAAGGTAAAGACGAAAAGAATAGGCTATGTACATTAGCCGGATTAAATATTATGTATCAATCAGAAACAGCGAAAACTTAGTCTATACGCCAACTAAACTTATCTACAGTTTGTTCACAGTTATCACAAACAATCGCTGACCAAGAAAAATGATAAACTCTAGTTTGTTCAGCACACTTAGGGCATTGAATTAATTTCCCATACCTAGGCGACCTAGTGTTTTTATTTACGCTGTTTTTTCTTAACCGGTTAGATAGCTTCTTATTGTTTACAGCACAAGCTGAACCCCAAGCGAACAAACCGGATAAGATGCATAGAATAATCGCTATAAAGGTATCCAAACTAAAATACCCGATTTACATTCAATCCTGTAAGAGCCTTATAACCCCACATCTTTCTGAAGATACTTTTTCCTTCATCTTCAGTGTATGGATTTCTACATTCTTGTTTGGCTTCATAATCTGACATATCTTTCCACTTGTAATAGTTTTCGTCATAAGATTGAGTGTCGCTGTAATGAAATTCTGGATACGGATGTACTTGCATTATTTTCCCCTTAATATTTTTCATAGGCTTTGATTAGTTTATCTTTCTTTACCTTTTCAATTTTTTGTGTTTCCTCGTCATGAAAATATACCATGCCATCGTTATCTTGACCAAGATACTGACCGAAGAATGTTGTGCCTTTAATTTTGCACCTATCGTATATTTTAATGGTATTGTCCATTACTGCCTCCCATTTGACCTTCTGCCCAATCAGATTCAACGCAAACCTGTACATACTTAATATATGTACTTAGGATAGCCGGAGCCTCTCTCTGCGTGCGATTCTTTGCAACGCAGTATGAAAGGGTCTGTTTGTATAACTCGCCCTGTAATGTCTTTATATTGTTGAGTTCACTTTCGTCCATATAATCTTCAATTGTTCCTGAAAAAGTAAGTTCGTCTTTTTCAATTTTATTGTTAATACGATTCTGTAGACCGATTAAAAACTCGCACATTTCTCTGTCAACATAATCTTCAAACTCCATGAGTTCTTCTTTACTGCCAAGCATCTTTCGGCTCTCCTTTGCGTTTAGTTTTGATATTTGCTTTAAGACCTTCTGCATGTAGTCTTGAAAGTTTAGCGATAGCCATTTTCAAGTCAGTTGTTTGCATACAGTAAACCTCGCCACCCATATAGTCTTGATAGACTCTATAAATTACAGATTGCATATCTCCCCCTCGGCTCTCGCCTTATTATAGTATTCAATGAGAGTACCCTCAGGCTCCCACCACATGTCCCGTTCAATCTTCAATCCTAAGGGCAGTTCAACTCCTTCTATCTCCTCTAGCGATACATAACCAAGTTCAGGACTACCGAAACCTAGGTCACATAACCCGAAGAACAAGCCACTACCCTCATTGAACTCAGTCAACAACCAAGTAGCTGAGCCACAAGGATTGAAAAGTTTGAGGTACGGGACTCTATCTTCAGAATCCCTCTCGTTGTTGCTATCAAGCAATCTTTTTATTTCTTTAGTTAAAAGCTTCATTATTTACTCCCCCATTTTTTTATGTAAGCACTATCTGACATTTCTGTATCTTCATAGTCTGCTTTTTTTTGAAGTTTTTTAATTCTCATTTCAATATAAGCCAGAAGGACTGGCTTATCATCTTTGTGTATTTTAGTATTACCGATACACTCTCTGAACAAAGCATATAATTCATCAAGATTACATGCTCTAATTTCACGCTGTACGCTAGGGTGCATTTTTGGTTTAGACATTATGAAGCCTCCTGATTAGAAGGCTTAGTAAAGATAGCCATGAGGCTCCCGTCTTTAGCGTAGATTTTATGATTCCCGTTATAGAAGAACCCATTAGCATCAAAGTTATTTATTTCTTCAGTATCGCCACTGTTTTCATAAATCCTATTACCTCTAGGACCATTACCCATAGGAACTAAAAAGAATACTAATTCGTCGTCTGTACCTTCATCAAGAATCATTACATCGCCGGAAGAAGTAGACCTAAGGCTATTTTGACCTTCAGGTAATTCACATTCTAATTTGACATCTAGATTATCAACCCAAGCCTCATCAACATTATTAGTTAATCTGTAGGCATGTTGGAAAGATACAGTTTTGATAGAAGCAACTTTTTGGTAAGGCTTCTCGTTGTTCATGAACTCAGTCGCGTGATATACAGTAATCATTATACAGACCTCCTAAGTGAATGATTCTGTAAACAGAACCACGCTCTTGAGCGTCCTTCAATATTTTGAGGTTCAGAGTTATGAACCAATCTGTAAGACTCAATGTAAGCAATTCTGGCTTCTTGAGTAGTTTCGTAAGTTAAGTAAGTCATTTTTCAATTCTCCTTTTTTCAATTTATACATATCATTTTAATCATTTTTGCATGTTCGTAAACCCTTTTTGGAATAAATAAGTGTTTTTCATGACTAAAATGGTAAATTATCGTCAAAATATTCATCATCTTGTGAGTTAGTTCCTTCAAATAACTCTTTTGCGTACTGTTGCCCTGCATCGGCTTTCATTCCATACTTCTCAAAAAATTTAAACTCGTTACCAATTTTTGTATGTAGTTCAGCATGATGATGTGCACATAAAGGGACAACTTGGTCATCTCCGGCACGCAAACCCCACCCTCGCTTACCATCACTTGGTTTCAATAAATGGTGTACCTGAATGGGACCTGAGTGTGTTATGAATCCGGCTCTACTTATCATACAAGGCAAAGTAGCCACATATTCAAGGTGTTGCCGGTTTTCATATCTAACCTTTTTTTTCTTTCGGGAACTTTTCTTCATGTACATATAGTATCGCATCATAGATATTTTCCCAACATACCCCATAATTACAATCGGCTTTTCTTTCCATATAAGTTAATACTTCCATACACTCATCATGAGTTAGCCTCACTTTAAGTTCATAATCTTCAACTACCTGTTGAACATCTTCTACTGACCATATAATCGCTATAGAGTTATTTGAGTTATATCCATAGTCGTTATATATAAACATTTTTGAATCACTCATTTGGATTTTGGCGTAATGCTTTGGTAAGATTGAATAATCATTTCTTTAATCAATACTCCGGTGGTGACACCATAATGATTTCTCAACATTGTTAGTTTCTTTCTTGTCTCTGGGTCAATCCTAAATTGAACAGTGGCAGTATTAGGTTTCCCTGTATTAAATTTTAGTAGCATATCTAATCCTCAAATCCGATAACATCAATAGTTAAATGTTTGCCTATCCATTTATCTTTAATGCCATCTTGTTTTAATTTATCTTTTATTGCTTTATCAATATCAGACAGTTTCAGTTTTCTTTTTTCAGTTTTATCAACTTTCTTTTTCATATTTCGTTATCCTTCCCGTGTAATAATTCACGGATTTTTTCAATGGTATCCATTCGCATTAATCTTAATGAGGCCAACTCCTCTTTATCTGCTTTAGATAATTCTTCTGCAACCGGTTCATCATATTCATTCGGCTGATATAGTTTATTAAATGCTCTTACTAAATGAGCAATATCCATATCAACAATCCTTACAAATGATTTTCGTGATTCAGAATAGTAGACAAGGTGTTCGTCCATCATGTCTGACGGGATTTGCCTCCCATCTAAGACATGTTGGATTTGTAGTGCTTGAAATACTTTCATAATCTAAAAAGGAATGTCCTCATCTGTTATGGTATCTTGAGGAAAAGGAGCGTCGCTGTTTTCAAGTTCACCAGTAGGCTCTACATCTTCTTTTTCATACAGAGTCACTTTCGTGAACTCTTTATCATTAGAAGCTGTTTTCTTCCAACCACAGAATTTGAACTTCTGACCATCAATAGTCACAGGACCATCAATATCAGGACTGTTCTCATTCTTTTTATCGTTGATATATAACCTACCAACTGATAAACATAACTCATACTTTTGGTACTCTACATCGCCTTTAGCATTCCTTTTGGTGTAAAGCAGTATTGAATAATATCTATCTTCATCTGTAACCAGTTCTCCCTCATCATTTGTGTATGGCTCACACGGGGTACTGATAGTTCCTTTCCTCACGCATTGGACTTGGTTTTCAGCAAACAGTCGTCCCGTTCTAGGTGCGTTTTTAAATTCATCTTGCATTTTTTTTCTCCTTAATTTTAGCAATTTCAATTTCAGTTAAATTCAACTTGTATTCATGCCCTTTACCATCTTCCCTTTTTCGCCTAGCTATGACTTCAATATTCATATCTAAAGGGAGTCCGTATCTTTGCCTACTAGGTAAATGGCGTATTTCACGAAGTGAGGCAGATATTGATGTGTGGTCATAGAAGCGACCAACCTTATCGTATATTTCTGACTTCAAATCCCAAAATGTCCACCACTTACCATTCATAAGGCAAATAAAGACTGAATCTTTTAGAGTTCTAGTTTTCACGATTCTCATAAGCGACAATCAAATCATTGAAAGCCTTTTTCTTCTTATGTGCATCTGGTAGGTCAGCATAAACATTTTTGATAGTAGCTCTATTATGCTTGTAGTAAGCATCTGCTCTTACACTATCTTTTGCTTGTGCATTTTGACCAAGTACCAACGCCAAGGCTGTAAGGTACTTATCAACATCTGTGTAACTAGATATCTTCGCACCTTTATCATTAAGCATTACATATCGCGTTTGATATGTTTCCTTAACATCGGGTGCTGATTCTTTATTATTGATAGCACTATCAACTTCAAAAGACGAAGCAAACTCTCCACCACTTAAACCTAGATTAGCCAATGCTCTTCCTATGGCACTCGTCTCACAGTTCTCTACAGCAGAAGTTTTATTAATCATATTCGCACCTCTAAATTCCTCGGCATGACCATGGGCAATTTCTTCCCACACGCCTTGCTGACGGGCAAATATAGTTGTTTTCATTACTACTCTTTCAAGGTCATCATGTAAGACTTCGGTTTTGATGTTTGCATCAGTTCCAAATACCTCCCTGAATATGCTCACTCTCGTAGCAACTATTGAATACCACTTACCTTTAATATTAGCCTTGTGAGGTGCCTCATTTGGTAAAGCGTCAATTTTTTTAATACATTCATTTAATAAATCTATCATTTTTCATTTTCTCCATATTGTTGATGCATTAGCTCTTTCTTCCGGACTCCACATCCAAGAATCAAAGTTCGGGAAAAAAGCTTCTGCGATTTCATATTTGTCACCCATTGAAAGAAGTCGCTCTATAGCTCTAGCTCCTCTCATCAAGTCCTCAAAATGCTCATCTACATTTTCTACGACAATAGATTTAACATCGGTTTTCGTTTTAGTCACATTGACATAATCAACGATAGCCATGCTGTCCTCTGCTTTCGCATACAATGAGAGTTGCCTCTTGACTGTGTTTGGTATCTCACTAGGCATACGACCTACTGTCTTTATATCTCGCACGATACCATCGTACTTCAAGTCAATATAACCAATTATTGGAACTGGCATATCTACTTCAAGACTGATTGATTTTTGATATTCTTCTGGCTTACCTAAACTAGCAAAGTATTCACAAGCTGTAGTAATGTATTCAGGAACGAGGTGTCTTTCTTTTTCTACCTTCGGCTCATGATGGTCAACCTCATTATGGTCGGTTAAACCTTTAAATCTTTTCATAGCGACATCTGTAACCTTGCTGATGTTTGGTTTATCCATACTAAGGTATAAACCCACAGCTTCATCAACGACAATGCCTCGCCAAGCTCCGGGACCTGCTTTTCCGGGAAACTTAAATAAGTATTTGTAGATGAACTTACAAGGGTCGGTGATATAAGTGTTTATAGAACTGGCTGATAAGTGTTCAATGCCATGATATTCAAACGGATTATTTTTATTCATTATTCAATTCCTCAATGTATTGTTTTTCAATTGAAGTATCAGTATAATTCCAAATAGGAATAAATAAAAGGGGTCAGGGTGTTAATACCCTACGGACAATTATGCAACTTAGAGAATATTTACAATCAGAAAATTTAACTCAAATGAAGTTCATAGATATATGTGAAATGGCTACTGGGAAATATATTCCACAGGGTACACTAGCCAAATGGATACTTGGAGTTCGTATACCTAGAAAGAATGAGATGGAGATGATTTATAAAATAACCGATGGCAATGTAGAGCCGAATGACTTTTATGACTTGGAGGAATAATGGCATTTAAAACAGTAATGAAAAGCGTTGATGATATAACCCCATACGAGGACAACGCACGAATAAATGATAAAGCAGTTGAAAAGGTAGCACAAAGTATTAGCAATTATGGTTGGCAATCACCGATAGTTGTTGATGAAGATATGATAATCCTAGCAGGACATTCCAGATTAAAAGCCGCAAAACTTTTAGACATAAAAAAAGTACCTGTAAAAATAGCTACTGATTTAACTGATGAGCAAAAAATGGCTTACCGGTTAATGGATAACAAATCTCAAGACTATGCCCAATGGGATAAGAAATTACTTGCTAAAGAGTTTGATAAATTAGCTGACTTTGATTTTGATTTGAATATGACAGGTTTTGATTTAGATGAAATTGCAAAATTAAATGAGTCAATGTTAGAATTTGATGCACCTGATGATGTTGATATTGGGGACATGCAGATTGATAGTACATTTGATGTTCCTGAAACGAATGTAAAACAATTTATGCTATTATATGATTTACAACAATTAGCTGAAT
>JGI24004J15324_10000184_pt1 | contig 24803 bp, 16 predicted proteins | sample LinPmetageLP32_FD_15324 | JGI IMG/M metagenome (IMG submission 15324)
CAACATGCAGCTAGGCGAACAAAAAATTATAAAAGAAGCACAGCGAGAAGCTGATATAGAAGAAAGAAAAGATAAAAGAGCTAAAATAGTAGGTACTCAACAAAGTGCAATGATAGACCAAAAGAAAAACGATCTATTACCAATAGATTTTGAAAAACCAGATGCAGGAAGTGATGTTCAACCATTAAGTGGTATTAGTAATCCACCTTTAGCACCTGAAATTATGTAATTACTAATTATTATATTATATTATGTCAACAAAAATAGAAAACGAGGAGGCTAGTAAAGGCTCTTTAAAAATAGAAAAAAAGAAACCTGGTAGACCTAGAAAAATGATAGAAAAACCAGAAGTAACTAAAGTAGAGTTAAATAAAAAGGAAGAAGATGCCGTTTCAAAGCAAAGCACAACAGTCGTGGATGAAAATAAACAAACCACATCTTTGGAAAAAGTGGAGGAGAGAACACCCGAGCCAAAACTTGAAAAACCTACCGAAGAGAAAAAACAAGAAATAATTATAGAAGCTGTACAAGAAGAAGCTAAAGATTTAAAAAAAGAAGCTGCAGAAGCTATTAGAGACGAAAAAGTTTCAGGAATAACACTACCTGAAAACGTTGAAAAGTTGGTAAACTTTATGAAAGATACTGGCGGATCTGTTGAAGATTACGTAACTTTAAATAAAGACTATACTAAATACGATGATAAATTACTTGTAAAAGAGTATTATAAAAAGACTAGACCACATCTAAATGAAGATGAAGTTAGTTTTCTAATGGAAGATAACTTTACTTTTGATGAAGAAGTGGACGAAGAAAGATTTGTGCGTAAGCAAAAGCTAGCGTACAAAGAAGAAGTTGCGAAAGCCAAGGACTTTTTGGAGCAAATGAAGAGTACATATTATGATGAAATCAAGTTGAGGCCATCTGTTACCAATGAGCAGAAAAAAGCTATGGAATTTTTCCAACGATACAACAATGAACAACAACAATTAACACAAGCTAGGAGTGAGTTTGTAAATAAAACTGAATCATTTTTCAATACTGAATTTGAAGGTTTCAATTTTGAAGTAGGAGATAAAAGATTCAAATATAAAATATCAAACCCTTCCGCAATGGCAGAAGCTCAAAATGATGTTTCCAAAATTATTAGTAAGTATACTGATAAAACTGGCAACATTGTAGATATGAACGGATACCATAAAGCATTATATGCTGCTAGAAACGTTGATAGATTAGCTGAACATTTTTATGAGCAAGGTAAAGCCGATGCAACTAGAAATATTGTAGCAACATCTAAAAACATTAACAGTGATCCAAAACCCGTAGACACAGGGGAAACCTTGCCAAACGGTTGGAAGGTCAGAGCTATAAGTGGAGTTGATAGTTCTAAGTTGAAAATTAAAAAGAAAAAATAACATACAAAAAAAATAAAACATGAGTTTTACAACAGGAGGTTCGTTCCCTGCAAGTATTGTACCAATGCCAAATCAAGTAACTGTCCAAGACAATTACATAGATTTCAATGACAATAACTTTAATCAGTGGGCGCAACAATATTTACCTGAGCTTTATGAGCAAGAGGTAGAGAGATACGGAAACAGAACATTATCTGGTTTCTTAAGAATGGTTGGCGCTGAAATGCCAATGACATCGGATCAAGTAGTTTGGTCTGAACAAAATAGATTACACATCGCTTATGATAGTGCCGCTGTAGCAGCTAACGCTGGTTCAGGTATTACTATAACGATTACACCAGGCGCTGCTAACCCAGCTACTTCTGCAATTAGAGATGGTAACACTATATTAATAACTGACAACGCAACAGGTTTATTATCTGCAAAAGCTTTAGTAACTGACAGAACTTCTGGTGGTACTACTAACGGTTACACAATTGATTGTGTATTGTATGAATCAACTTCTGCTGCTTTACCAGCTGGTATTACAGGTGGAACATGTAGCTTATTTGTATATGGTTCTGAATTTCCAAAAGGAAGTAACGGAATGCAAGGTGCAATTGAGCCAGGTGTTACAACTTTTACTAATTCACCAATTATCCTTAAAGATAACTATGAATTAAGTGGTTCTGATGCTGCTCAAATTGGTTGGATCGAAGTTGCTACTGAAGATGGTACTTCTGGATACTTATGGTATCTAAAAGCTGAGTCTGAAACTAGACTAAGATTTGAAGACTATTTAGAAATGGCAATGGTTGAAGGTGAACTTCAAGCTAACACTGTAGCTTTTGGTGGAAACTTTGGACCAGGTGGTGCTGCTCAAAACATCAAAGGAACTGAAGGTTTATTTGCTGCTATCGAATCAAGAGGTAATGTATACTCTGGTTTTGCTGGTGCTGCTGCTCCTGGTTCAGGTGCATTAGGAGATTTCGATGAGATCTTAAAGCAACTAGATAAGCAAGGTGCAATTGAAGAAAATATGTTATTCTTATCAAGACAAACTGCTCTTGATTTTGATGATATGTTAGCTGCTACAAACGGTAGTTACGCTTCAAACAACGCTGCTTCTTACGGTTTATTTGATAACGAAGCTGAAATGGCACTTAACTTTGGTTTTTCAGGTTTTAGAAGAGGTTCTTATGACTTCTATAAGACTGATTGGAAATACTTAAACGATGCTACTACAAGAGGTATGTCTAGCGCTATTGATGGTGTTATGATACCAGCTGGTACATCTACAGTATACGATCAAATGTTAGGATCAAATATCAGACGTCCTTTCTTACACGTAAGATTTAGAGCTTCTGAGACTGAAGACAGACGATTCAAAGCTTGGATCACTGGTTCAGTTGGTGGTGCTTACACTACTGATCTTGATACTTTGAGAGTTAATTTCTTATCTGAAAGATGTTTAGTTACACAAGCTGCTAATAACTTCGTGTTATTCAAAGGAGCTTAATTAATTATTAACATTTAAAATATAGAAATTATGGGTTTATTAAAAATCACACAAGATCAAGTTATAATGGCCGAAGGCATATTACAACTTACAGCANCANTATCAAGCAACACGCTTACAATTGATGTTANTTACGCCTTAGACATGGGATCAAGCAAATTAGCNAAAGCTAATATTGTTTATACCAAAGGTGGTTCTAACTCTTTCACTATGACTGAGGCAGAATACTTAGGGGAATTTGCAAGTGCATTTGGTCTTGCAATGGGAACAAGTGGACCAGCATTAGTTGGACCAATTGTTGAACAAAAAGTCACAGCTACTGGAGTACTAGTAGGAACAATTACACCTGTAGTTACATTAAAGCTTTCAGGAGCTTTAAGTTAATCAAGGTTATACTTAAGATCCCGCTTCGGCGGGGTCTTTTTTAATTATTATATTATATTATATTATGGAAGAAACAAAAGCAAAAAAGGCTCAAGTCAAAAAGGCTGCGCCTGTAGAAAAAAAGCCAGTAGATAACTGGGAATATAAAGATAGAAATTACTATCTTATAGGTAACAAAAAACCTTTAACATATACTTTACCTAGTAGGCATTCTAAAAGATACCCACTAGTTTGGTTTGATAAAGATTTAGGTTATGAAAGAGAATTAAGATATGCAACTAATCAAAAAAGCATTTTTGTAGATCAACAAGAAGGCCAAGTAACAATGAAGCATATTATATTTGATTCTGGACATATATTTGTTCCTAAAGAAAAAAGAAATTTACAAGAATTTTTAGAAAAGCACCCACATCATGGTGTTATATTTAAAATGTTTGATCCAATAGTAGAAGCTGAAGATCAGTTTGACTATTTAGAAATTGAAATAGAGGCTATGAATATGGCTTATGAAATGGATATAGATCATGCTGAAGCTATACTAAGAGTAGAAGTAGGATCAAGCGTTAGTAAGTTATCTTCTAAAGAATTAAGAAGAGATTTACTATTATTCGCTAGAAAAAATCCTCAATTGTTTATTGATCTTGCAGAAGATGAAAATGTACAATTAAGAAACTTTGCTATTAGAGCTGTTGAAGAAAAAATAATAAACTTAAGCGGTGATAATAGATCTTTTTTATGGGCTAGTAATAATAGAAAACTCATGAACGTTCCTTTTGATGAAAACCCTTATTCAGCTATAGCCTCTTGGTTTAAGACTGATGAAGGATTAGAAGTTTATCTATCAATAGAGAAAAAATTCAAATAACAAGTGATTATAATTAAAGGTGGTTTAATCGCCACCTTTTTTTTAAATATATAAATATGGCAATTAACGTTAACACTGTATATACAACTGTATTAAGTATTCTTAATAAAGAGCAAAGAGGTTATTTAACTCCTGATGAGTTTAACAAAGTAGGTACACAAGTACAATTAGAGATATTTGAAAGTTACTTTGAAAACTTAACACAACAGTTAAGAAACCCTCAAAACAATACTGAGTATGCTAATCGTGTTAAGTTGCTAAGAGAAAAAATAGCTACATTTGAAACATCAGCAGTCGCTACTGTAACTTTATCAGGTATATTTGGCCAAGCGACTTTACCAGCAGATCTACATAGATTTGGTATGTTAGAATACACTAATAGTTCTAAATTACCAGTTGAAGTAGAGAAATTACCACGCCACATGTTTTTACAAGCAAGGCGTTCTCAATTAACATCCCCATCACAAGATTATCCTATATGTTATATAGAGGGAAATAAATTAAACATATTACCAGGTATAGCCACAGTGGCAGCTAATGCCGGCAATGGCACAGGTGCTCAAAGCTATATGGTAGAATATGTTAAAAAACCTACATCTCCAATATGGGCTTTTACAATTAATAGCGTAGGTGGTTATGTTTATAATTCAGTTGGATCTGTAGATTTTGAAATATCAGATGTAGATCAAACAGAACTTATTACAAAAATACTAATGTATACTGGAGTTATAATAAGAGATCCAGAATTAATGCAAGCCGCAGCTGGAGCATCTGCTGCACAAGATCAACTAGAACAAAGCTAATAAGATATGACTAAAACAGCAGCTACAATACCTATAACAGAAAACGATCAACAATACTACGCTGGGCAATATGGTCCATTAGGAAATACTACTGGTGGCACTAAAGATGTATGGGAGTTTCCAGATTTAAACACAACACTTATAAGTAATTTTGACACTATTGGTGGTACTCAAGTAAGAGATACTGGTAACTTTGCTGTTCATGCTTTAGCTACAGCTACTACCTCACCTAGTAATGCTAATTTAATTACATCTAGTAATGTTATTGTAACTGACACTACTAGCAATACTATAAAAATAAGCCCAGCTATTGCTAATGGTGCTTTTATTTTTTTACAATTAACTGATATAGCTAGAGGAGATAACTGGGGTAGTTACAGAAATTTAACATTAAATGATGTTATTAGTAATTTTTTACTTGCATATACTGGAGAAGGTCAAATACTAACTACAGTAAGTAGAACACAGGTATTATTTCATGCTAGAAGAGCTATGCAAGAATTATCTTACGATACATTAAAAGCTTTTAAAGCTCAAGAATTAACAGTTCCAACAGGTCTTTCTGTTCCTATACCAGTTGATTATGTAAACTACGTAAATGTATGTTATGCTGATTCTAATGGTATATTACATCCTATATACCCACTTGATGGACTTAGTGGAAACCCAACCGAACTACCTATTCAAGATGGCGCAACTGGCATACCTACTCAAAGTTCTTATGATACCAACTTAGAAGCATCTCAATCAGTAATAGAAGATAGATGGAATAAAGCAAATCAAAATGATATTAATGGTGATTATGATATTTTTGCTCAAAATGGAGTTTATGATTACACTTGGTGGAAACAAGCGTATGGACAGAGATACGGGTTAGATCCTCAATACTCTCAAAGTAACGGTTACTTTAGCATCAACGAAAGAACAGGTACTTTTAGTTTTAGTAGTAATTTAGTTAGTAGAGTTATAGAATTAAAATACATTTCTGATGGTTTAGCTTATGATCTTAACTCTCTAGTACCTAAGTTTGTAGAAGATGCTTTATATTCAAAGATAATGTACAACATATGCGCGCCTAGAAGAGACGTAGATGGTGGAACAAAACAATTTTATAAAAGAGACTCATACGTTAAAACAAGAAACGCAAAAATAAGATTATCAAATTTAAAGCTTGAAGAAATAACTCAAGTTTTTAGAGGTCAATCTAAATGGATTAAACATTAAATTAAATGCAACGTAAATTTAACCACACATTTACTAAGTCTAAAATGAATAAAGACTTAGACGCTAGATTATTAGGGGCTGATGAATATAGAGACGGTCAAAACGTTGCTGTATCCAGATCAGAGTCTGATGACGTGGGTGCGTTAGAAAATATTTTAGGTAATTTACTTTTCAATCAATTAACTTCTGACACTTCAGGGGCTACTAATACTAATTATTTACTACAATTTATAGGTTGGTTTATAAACGAAAACACTAACAAAGTGTATATATTTGCAACTGACTTTCAAGATAGTTCATCAGATCAAATATCTTTATTTGCTTCACCAAATAGCTCACACAAGATAATTGTAGCAGATTTAACATCTAACACTATAAATACTATCGTTTCTGGTAGGTTTTTAAATTTTTCATATAATAGTCCTATTTTAGATACAGCTATGATAGAGAGCCAGTTGTTTTGGACAGACAACAGAAATCAACCTAGAAATATAAACGTTGAAACAGCAGAGTCAGATCCTGGTTATTATACTAATGAAGATCATATATCGCTAGCTAAATATTACCCTCATAAGCCAATACAACTTTCTGAAGAGTATTCACAAATAGCTATGTTTACTACTACTAGTGCACAAAGAGTTGAAGGTTACATTACATTTGATTCTATATATCCTTATTTTTTGTTTGACAAAAATGCTATGAGTGCTACTATGATAACTGCGCTTGAAGATAATATTGGCTTGCAAGGTTATGTTAAAGGTAACGATAATAACAATTGGGAGTTTAAAGTGGCGTATGTTCAAACATTAAGTGGTTATCCAAACGATCCATTTACAGGTGGCAATGCTTTAGCTGTATTTATTGATAGAGACATAAGTGCTCAAGTAACTACACAATCAGATCCTGATGGAGCCACATTTAACTATACGGTTTATTTTGTCGATCAAACATCAAAAGATGTATCATCTCCTTGGTTAAGAGAAGATCAAGTTAAACTTAAACTTAATAATGTTAGCGCTAGCTCAAGTGGCTATGTTTATACAGCCGGTGCTTCAGGTGCTTACGACTATGCACAAGCATTATATAAGTTTGGTACAAGATCACCTTATAACTATTTAGAAAAAGTAACAGGTGGTGGTGATTGGGAACCATTCCAAATAGCAAACCATTTTCCTAAAAACACTAGTACAGCTGCTATAGGTTTTCCTAGAATAACACATCCCGGTTTAAACCCTAATAAGTACTATGTAATAACAGATGTTTTAGACCCTGCGGCGGCTGAGAAAAGTTTTGTAGTTAGCGAGCTTAGCGGATTTGTTGGAGGTACTTTGACACCTATAAATTCTAATTTATTATTTTCAGCAGGAGACGTTGTTACAGTTCATTGGCCTAACAAATATTATAACTACAACTTTCCAGGAGATCAAAAATTTTTAGAAGATAAGTTTGTAAGATTTTCATATAGGTTTAGGTATGACGATGGGCAATATTCTGTTATAGCTCCTTTTACTCAAGAAGTTTTTATTCCAAAACAAAAAGGATATTTTTTAAAAGATATTAATAAGCAAAAAAGCACTGGAACAGATGATAATAATTATGTTCCACAAGAAAATACTGCAGGTCAAAACACTATAGTAGATTTTATGGAAAATGAAATTACTGAAATTAAACTAAGAATACCTTGTGAATATAACATAAACACTTTAGCTAGTAATTTAAAAGTAAAAGAAATAGACATACTGTATAAAGAGTCTATGGGCTTAAGTATTAAAATTGCTGAAACAATAGATATAAATGATACATCTATAACTTCTAACTCAACTAATTTTTTAGAATATATATATCAGTCTAAGCAGCCTATTAAAACTCTTAGATCTTCTGAAACCACTAGAGTATACGACAACGTGCCTGTCAGAGCTAAATCATTGACATCGTCAGGTAATAGAGTTTTATTAGCTAACTTCTTTGATAGACATACTTCACCTGAGAGTTTAGCTTATTATGTTTCAGCTGGTAGAAAACTAACACTAGGCAGTACTTCACAAAATCAGTCAAATGCGATAAGCAGTAATTTACCTGGGAAGTTTAGTAATATAGCATACCCTAATCATAGTTTAAAGCAAAACAGAACATATCAAGTAGGTTTAATACTACAAGATAGATATGGTAGATCATCTGATGTTATATTGTCAAGTTTTTCTGATACTAATTTTACTTTAGCAACAGGTACATTTGCTGATGATCCACAAACATTTTTTGGATCAACACTGTTTCATGGTTATTTACCTTCTGTAATGACGCCTTTAACAGCTAGTCCAGCTAGTAAAAATGTAGTTAATTCTGGTATTGTTAACTGGCCAGGTGATTCATTAAAAGTTTTATTTACAGAACAAATACCTAGAACTATAAACTACGCAAGTGGTTATCCAGGTTTATATGAAGATCCTTTAGCAACAACTACTATAGTTACTTCTAACACTACTAATGAGTTTATTGAAATAGCAACTGGTGGCGCTAGAGACTCAATACAACCAGGAGACATTATAAGATGGACTGCTTCAGGCATTGTTTACGAAGTAGTAGTACAATGGGCTATTGCACCATATCCTTCTAGTACTAATAATAGATACGGTATAGTAACTCAAAATGGAGAAGATCCAGCTGTATATCCAGCTGTTTCACAGTCTGTAGATTTTATCACCGCTGGCAACGCTACAGGGTGGTACAGTTATAAAGTTGTAGTAAAACAATTAGAACAAGATTATTTTAATGTTTATTTACCTAGTTTACTAAATGGAACACCAGTTATTAAGCCGTTCAATTTAACATGTAGTTTTGTTAGTGGTAGTAAAATAGTTACTGTAGATCCTATAGGAACTATTGAATACTTAACTTTTCCACTTTTAGAAGGTATGAAAATTGTTACGCCTGGTGGTAAAACTTACTATATAAATAATATTTTAAATTTCACTCAGTTTGAATTAACTTCAGCAGCTACAGCTACAGAAGCAGCTGCAGATTCTGTATTTAGCACAGAGTCTAGCGCTGGCGTTTTAAATGTTACCACTTTATTAACTGATAACGCTAATAAGGTTCCACCTGCTTTAATGGAGACAACTCCTGTACAACAGCAATATTCTACTAGTGATGTAAGATTAATACCTAGAGTGGGTAAATTAGACAGTTCTTTTGTCGTGAGTAGACCTTATTTTATCTCTTCTGATACTGCTTCAGGTCCTGTGTTTCCAGGATTACAAACAATGAAAGTACAATCTATAGGTAATTTTGATAACTTATTTAAAAGAGGTAGCTACAATGGTTTATACAATGCAGACACAGATCCACCTACAGCAATAATACAAAATTCTTTTAACATAGGTTCAGATTCTCAAACTGCAAAACCTTCTTCTCAAGCAGAGTTTTTACCTGCAATATATGAAACTAATCCTACAATAAGTAATATAGAGATATATTATGAAACAAGCACATCTGGAACTGTAAAAGAATTAAACACTTTAATAAGAGATAATTTAACTGTACCAACACAGTTTGTAACATATCCATCAAGTGGCGGTGGTACTGGTACGTCTCCTTTAGGTGTTGTAAGTTTTAACGAATCTTTACAATATTCTGCCGGTGCTACTATAGTTAAGTTTCAATTAGTAGATCAAAATGGTGTTTTAGTAACTTACGCAAATGCTATAGACTTTGCTGTTAGCACAGCTATTTATCAAAATGGAACTTCAATAAGTCAATCTCCATTTACTGTAACACAATCCGCGGTTTCAAGTGAGCAAGCTGATAGTGTTTATTTATTAAAGCCAACAGCTACAAATCCAATGTATAGCTCAGGTGATGCTAATTTAGATAATGTTAATTTTAATATTAACTTTAACTTTTTACAATTTGGAATACTACCCGTACCGTACAGCATTAACGTATCTACTTTTGTAAATAATATAGCTCCAGTATTTAATACTTCTAGAGTAAACGCAGCCAGTACTGTTTATTATGCAACACAAAAATTAGGAACTGGTGCGCCAGTAGCTCCAGGTCCTACTAATTGGGGCAATGCTGATAATAGCAACAGCACAAAAACTAAAGCAACAAATGGTGGTAATACTAGTAATTTTGGCGCTGGAACAGGCATTGCTTGGGATTTATTTGTTAAAAGTTCAACCATGTTTGGAGAAAGTAACTTTATACCAGCAAGTGCAATAGAGGGATTAGGATTAAGCTTAATAGTTAATGGTGATTTTTGTAATTTAAGAGTTGGTGCTTACAGCGAAGAGTATGTAACAGGAAATATAAATGTAGAAATAAGAGCTACAGACCAGAGCGGTAATGGACTAACAACAGTAATATCTCAGTTTCTTTTAAGATTGAAAGAAGGTTAATATAGTAAATTAGTTAATAAAATAAGTGATTATATAATATGGCAAACAAACTACCGTTAATAGAAGTAGATTACTATAATTCTATTTGGAATAAAAGAATTTTAACGCCTCAACCAGTGAAGCAGACAGGAACATCAGATGCAGTACCAGGCGGTGCTGGATCAGCTGCTAATCTAGGTACGTGGCCTATTAATAATGTATTTGCACCACCTCTTACATTTAATCCTGGTTTTATTATTAATGCATCTGATGCTGTTGATGCTGATCAGTCTATAACTCCACAGAACTTCTATATTGAAGAAATGTTCATTAGAGGCGGCTTTAACAATAACTCTATGTCTTATGGTGTAAGGGCTTACTTAGATGAAGACGAGCCGTTACAACAGCATAGATTTAACACTATAATATATTCAGGTGTATTCAACTCTAGAACAGGTACAAACAGAACTAATGAGTTTCCTGTAGGAACTAACTTAACAAGATCTGCAAATCCTCAATATGGTTCTATACAGAAAATATTTGCTGATGAAAATGATATAGTTGTTTTACAAGAAAATAAATGTAGCAGAGCTTTAATAGACAAAAATGCTATATACAATGCTGAGGGTGGTGGTAGTGTTACTAGTCAAAGGCAAGTGCTAGGTGAAATAGTTCCTTATGCTGGTGAGTACGGCATAAGTAATAATCCAGAATCTTTTGCAGTATATGCTTTTAGAAAGTATTTTGTTGATAGAAATAGAAACGCAGTGTTAAGGTTGTCTGGAAACGGTATAACTGAAATATCTGAATATGGTATGAGAGACTTTTTTAGAGATAATCTAGCCACAATGAACGACAATTATACAAATGAATATACTCAAGATCTAAACGTGGAGCGCATTCTTACAAGCCAAAATAATCCTGTAAGTTTTTTCTCAGTATTAGCAACTCCTACCTTAAATAAGTCTAGTGTAATACCAGGGTCTAAAATATTTTGGTCTGGTGATTCTGGTGCTACTTATACAGATACTACAGCTACTGCAATGGGAGTTGGTAGTATAGATAGCGGGGCTGCTTTGTATTTATTTACTGATAAAGTGCTAGATAGTTCATTAATGGATGTATTTACTAGTGGTAGATTAAAATTAATAGCTCCATATAGAAGTAGAGCTTATGGTGGTTGGGATGCTTATAATAAACAATATGTTGTTTCTTTGCAGTATAACAACGCAAGAACAGGTGATCCAACAGGAACATCAAGCTCGCTACCTAATCGTGATACTACATTTTATACTTTAGGTTTTGATGACTCTGTTAATGGTTGGCCAAGTTTTTATAGCTACATGCCAGCAGCTATAGGTAGTTTAAAGAGTAATATGCTAACTCTTAACAATCAACCATATGCACCAGGTGTTTATACAGGTAGTGTTACTCAGTTAACAGGTTTATATACACATTACGAAATTAGTTCTTCACATGGAAGTTTTTACAGCACAAGCAATCCTTCTACAGTTTCAATAGTAGCAAACTCTCAACCTTCATTGCAGAAAAACTTTTTAACAATAGACTACGAAGGTGATAGTGGTTGGAAAGCTAGTGTAATAACTTCTGATCAAACAGGTAAAAATATAAACAGAACAACTGGTGGAGCTTTGTCGGGTGGTTTTAGTTTTAGTGACGATAATGCCAACATTGTAAACAGTTACGTAGAAGGAGCATATGACAGCTTAGGTAACGTAGGTACTGCAGCTAACCCAATAAACACACCTTTGTTGAGAGCTGGTTTTGATAGAAAAGAAAATAGATACGTAGCAAACTTTATTAATAATTCAACACAAGCACCAGGAGAAATAATATTTGGAAAATCTATGAGTGGTTTAAAAGGTTATTATTTAGATATAACTTTTTCAACTGATACTAACACAGATCCAGGTGGCATGAAGGAATTATACTCAATAGGAGTAAATTATAACGTATCGTCAAGATAATTAAATTAAATGAAAATAAGAAAACTAACAAAGTCTGATTATAAGACTTTAGAAAAATGGTGGAAAGGTTTTAATTGGGAATCAGCACCAAGAAAAGATATATTACCAGAAAATGGCACAGGCGGATTAATGATAGAAAAAGAAAATAAAGGTGTAGCTGCTGTTTTTATATATAATACTAATTCTAGTCTATCTTGGATAACTTGGCTTGTTTCAGACCCTAACTACAAGCAAAGAGATAAAGCGCTACTTATTGAAACTCTTATAAAAGGTGCAGAACAAGTTAGTGAAAATATGGGTAAAAAAGGTATGTTTGCTTTTGGAAAAACTAATTCAATAGTTAACATACATAAAAAATTAGGTTGGTTTGTGGATGAAAACAAACCAGGAAAAGAAATGATAAAATTAATATAAACATTATGGGAGAAGCAGCAGGTGCTATTACTGGAGCGGTTACAGCAGTAGCAGGAATAACAACAGGCGCAATAGCAGCAAATAAAGCTAAAAAAGAAGCGCAAAGACAAGATGACATAGCGGCTGAACAACAAGCAGCGTTATCAGCTTTAGAGGCTGATAGACCAGTTATGACAAACCCGTATGAAAATATGACAAACCAATTTGAAAATTTAAGTAATCCTTATGCTAATTTAACTGTGGCTACTGAAGCTTTTAAAATGCAAGCAGAGCAAGCTGATCAAGCTCTTGCTAATAGTTTAGATGTTATGATGGAAACTGGACAAGCTGCCGGTGGTGCAACAGCGTTAGCTCAAGCTGCTCTTCAAAGTAAGAGAGGTATAGCTGCTAGTATCAACGCACAAGAAGCTAACAACAATAAGATGAGGGCAGAAGGCCAAGCTAGTGTTGAAAAAGCAAAAGCTCAAGGAGCTCAAAGATTACAAGAAATGATGGGGGAAGCAGATATGACAGTTCAAAAAGATGCTATAGCTTTTCAAGAATCTAAAATGGATAGAGCTGCTACTTTAGCAGACAACGCCATGCAAAACGCCGCTGATGCAAGAGGTGCTAGAATAGCTGCAATATCTGGAATAGGTCAATCAATAGTTTCAGCAGGTGGAAGTATAGCAGAATCACGCTTGGAAGGATAAAAAATAAAAACAATGAGTTATAGTAATCCACAAAGAGTAATAAACAGAGAATTTGGTGCAGCAGTAAAAGGCGCTGGTGACATACAGAGATCATTAGAAAACACCTCTGCTAATATAATGAATATTGTTAAAAAGCAGAAAAAAGAAACTAAAGAAATTGAAGAGAATAATATCGTTAAGGAATCTCAGTTAAGAGACAAGGTAAATGAATTTACAAAACCAGGCGCTGGTAATATGGATAATAGTATTGTTGGATTTTGGGACGAGAAAATAGAAGCTTACGTTAACAATATGAACATGGCCGCTAACGGAGAGATAACAAATAGAGAAGCTATGATCCGTAACAAGCAAATAGAAAGTTTAATACCTCAATTTAAGAGTGGAGCTGGAATAATTGCCACTAATCTTTCTGGCTTAGAGGATGCTGTTGAAAACGGTACTCTATCTAGCACTGGATCTGTATCTTCTAAAATAGTATTAGATAGAATAAAAAATAATGGTGATGTTCAAATAGTAGAACAAAATGGAACTATATATTACTGGGCTCCAGACAGAGACGAAAATGGAGATATTGTAGGAGAGTTTGATCCAAAGTCTTCAAACTTTATTAACGGTACTGTAATGGCTGCTAATCCAGAAAAACAGTTGTTTAATAATAAAGCAGATATAAGTGGTATAATAAGTCAAGGTTATACTAAGTTTAGTCAAGAAGAAACTGGTTTTAGTGAATATTATAAAGATATAGCTGTTAAAAATGGTGACATTGACCCAAGAGATCCAACTGGTAAAACAAAAATATCAGGCATGGAAGATGGTTACGAGCAATTAATTAGAGTACCAAGTTCAGATCCTGATGCTAAAAATAAATTTGTAAATGAAGTTGAATCTAGCGCTTATCTTAATAATATAATAGGTAATCAAGGTAAAATGTTAAGTGTTTGGCAAGATGAAATACCTGATGGTGAAGCAGATGAAAATGGTCAATATCCACCTAACTCACTTGGTTTCTATGCTAGTGGAGGTGATCCTACTTTAGATATTAATTTAGAAGAAATGGGATACGTTGGCCCAGATGCAATGGAAGAATGGCAGAATTCTGTATATGGTGAATATCCAAGTAATGCTACTCCAGAGCAACAGTCATTAATAGATAAAAATCAAAAAGCAGTATCTAAAAGATATATGGCAGCTCAAATGTGGGATCAAAATGCAATAACAGTTCCAAAAACGCTTAAAGGTAAAAGAAAAATTGAAGAGGAAAATACAGGAAGCGGTAGTAGTAGTAAAAACAGATTTACAACTACACAGAACACTGTATATAACAATAGAAAAGATGACTTTATAGCTAACAGAGATTTATCAGAAGAGATGTATGTTGATGGAACACCTGATGCTCAAACATTTATTACTGCATTACAAAACGCTGATCCTACAGGTGATTACTTTATTAATGATAAAGGTTTGATACAAAGTGGTAATTCTATTGTAAGCATACCAACAAGTGCTAAAAATGCTAGTATAATATTAAACACTAAAGGTGGTATTGATAGAACAATGCAAAACGTGTTTAAAAAAGAAAACCCTTATAAAGCTACAGAAGTAGAAGAAGAAGAAGATGTTAATCAAACTTCTAGCGCACCAGCTGGTGCAACTGTTTATAGATCTAGTGCAAAAGAAAAGAAAACTTTTAACGGCGTGTTAACAGAAGAAGAAATAGCTGTGTTTAATGAAGAAAACCCAGATGAATCTTTTGAAGGTGTATTACTAGATGAGCAAATAAAAAAATTATCACAAACCCCACCTGAGGGTATGAGCAGAGCTGCATATGCACAATCTCCTGAAGTTAAAGAACAAGCTTTACGAATATTAAAAAGAAGAAAAGCAGTAGCAGATAAAAAAGAAGATTCTAATTATTATTCTAACGATTAAGTATGGATGAAAAATATATCATATATGTAATACCCACAACAGGTAAAAAAATGTACGTGCCTGAAGCTGAGGTAGAGTCTTTTCAATTAGACTATCCTGATGCTGTATTGTTTGAAGAAAGCGATGAGTACAACAATCAAATGCAGGCTGATAATGAAAAAGCTTTGCAAGAGTCTAAGTATAGAGATGCTTTAATGGAGCTTGACGAAGAGCCTGAACCAGAAGATGACGAGACTTTAAATAAAAATCATAGAGATAAAGTATTAAAATCTCTAGATGATCTTACCGGTGATAGCATGATGAGCACTGATTATATAAAGCAAACAGAAGACTTTGATAAAGATCCAAACAGAAAATGGCTACAAAACGAACAAGGTGAAATAATAGAGTGGACAGACTTTAACAATGTACCAGTAGACAGAGACGGTAGGCCAATGCCTCAAGCAGAAAAACAAATACCTACAGGTTACACAGAGTACATACCTTCTAAACGTGCACATGATAGAAGTAAAATACCTACTGAAATATTAAAAAACGATAAGTTGAGTTTGTTAAATCAAAGTGAAAGTGAACTTGCTCCCGTTTTAAACAATATATACGGTGATTATGGTTTTTCTTTTTCAGGTGCTAAACTAGACGCTAATGGTGAGGTAATAGAAGACGGATCTGATATGCTATATGTTACCGCTGCTAATGGCAAAACTAAAGAAATATCTATAGATAATCATGATATAGGTAGCATGATGATGAAGTTTGGATACATGGGTGATCCTAATTATTTTACTACAGATAAAAAAGCAAGTGCTGACTTAGCTAGCTTTTTAGAAGAGAACTCTGCAGAATATTCACCTAAGACTGTTAAAAGTATAGAGCAAGCTAAAAAAGATGGTAGATTAGTACAGTTTTATGATCAAGAAGTTATTAATGATCAAGCAGATATAATAGAAAGAAGAGCTTCTTCTATTGATAATATAGGTAAAGAACTTGAAAATGATATTGTTACTTTAAACGAAGACTTCTCCGCTTTACAGTCTGACATAGACAAAGGAGTTATAAAAGATCAAGATACTTTAGACGAGCGAATGAAAGAATTAAGAGAAAGAGAAGCTCAAATAAAGATAGATCAAAAAGCTATTAAAGGTGTTTATGATAAAGAAGTAATACAGCAATATGCTGCTATAAAAAATTTAGCTGCAGAAAAAATGCAAATATCGGCTAACACTGGTAGTCAAGGTAAAGTGTTAGGTAATACTGTTTTAAAATCTATAGATGACTTGGGTGAATGGGCAGAAGATATGGCTTTTAGTGGTGTGAACTTAGTTACTGGTGAAGACGATATAGAGCAAATTGAACAAGTTTCTAGAGACATAGGCAAAAATAATAAGATAAAAAAGAGAGAGGACGAGACGCCTATACAGTACAAAGAAAGATTAATAACTAATATGAAAACTTTTACTGATGATAAAGGTAGAGGTTTGTTAGAAAGAGAATTAGGCTTTAACGAGTTCGGTAAATCAAATGAGTTTGAGCAAAAGTTTTTAGAAACAACTTGGGGACAAGTAAGTACATCAGCTGTTCAAATGTTAACTTACGCTTTGCTAACTAGAGGCGCCGGTGGAGGAATATCTGCTGGCTCTACAGCTAGCACTATGGTAGGTAGAGGACTTGTTAATGCAGCTAAGTCACCTTTAACATATATGTTTGGAGCTAGTGCTTCTGCAAACAGTATGGACGAAATGGAAAAGCCAGAGTTTGATAAAGTACCAATGTGGAAGAAGCAGGCATTTTCTAATTTAAGAGGATCTGTACAAGGTGTTTTAGAAAACATAGGCGTGTCAGGAGCTTTAAACGGTAGCAAAGTAGTTAATAAAATATTAACAAGAGCCATAGGTAGAGCTGGTACAAACGCTACTTATAAGACTGTAGAAAAGTTATTTGAAAATGAAATAAAAAACTCTTTAGCAAAAGGTTTAATTAGAGTTGCTGGAGGAGCATTAATTGAAGGTGAAACTGAAATAGTACAAGAGGTAGCTGATGTTGGTTTAAAGAACTTATTTAATACTGTTGAAAAATCAGGAGTATTAAAAGAAGAAAACTCACCTGAACTATTTGGTGATCAACAAACTAATTTAACTGTAGAAAATTTAGCTCACGTAGGTAAAGTAGGTTTTTTAAGTGGTTTAATGTTTGGAGGTTTTGGTGCATCAGTTCAAGCTTATCAAGAAAATGCTTTAGATAAAATAAATAAAAAGCAATTTGCATTAGCAGATTATTTAGTAAACAGTCCTGAGGCTAGGAAAATATATGCTGCTAATTTAAGAAACGAAATACAGCAAGGTAAAATAACTAAAGAAGAAGCTCAAGAAAGATTAAGAGCAGTTAGACAAATGGGTGGCGTAATGAAGCAGCTACCTAAAGACCTTACTAGAGAAGGAAAACAAAAAGCTTTTTCATTAAGTTTAGAAAAACAAAAGCTTGAATCTCTAGTAAAAGATAAAGATAAAAGTTTATATAAACCTCAGCTAGACAGAATATCAGAAATAAACGAAGAGTTAGAAGTAGTAGCCTTTGAACAAACAAAAGCAAAACAACTAGCAAGAAATTTACAGTTGACAGCTACTGCAGCGGGTGATAGAAAAATTGATTACGTAAGTTTAGAAAGCCCTGAAGATTTTAATAAAGCTTTAAAAGATAGAAATGTTAAAACAGATGATGTAATTGCTTATAGTATTGACGGTCAAAAACTAGGAGTAGCAGATGTAGCTGATGGTTTGTATTTAGATTTAGGTAATGGTACTATATTAGTTAATGAGACTGTTGCTGCTAATACTGGTGCAATATCTGTAGGTACACATGAATTACTACATGATATAACTAAAGACAGATTAAAAACAGGTGATATTACAACTGAACAATTAGTTAAGGATTTTAAAAATATATTAAGTACTAAAGAAATTGCTGTTGTTCAAGAAAGAGTTGATAAAAACTACGGAGGAAATCCAACCACTGAAGAATATTTTAATGCTTTTCACGATGCTATTGTAAAAGGAGATATACAATATAGTGAAAATGTATTCACAAAGATGAATGAGTGGATAACAGAGAACATATTAAAACCTATGGGCTTTAAAAAAGCAGGTTTTAAAGACGCTAAACAAGTTTATAGATTTATAAAAGATTATAGTATACAAACTAAAAGAGTTGTAGAAGGAAGACAAGAAGGTTTTGAAGGTGATATTGCAAGACAAGTATCTCAAAAATCAGATACAACGGCTAGTGAAGATACAACAGTTAAACCATCAGTCACTCAAGACATCGTTAGTGAGAATACTAGATTAAGCGAAGAGTTAAGTGATGCTATAGAATCTGATAATCAACAAGCAATAACTGATATTAAAAATGATTTATTCTTAAACAATCAAGGTGTAATAAATGAATTTATTAATAAAAAATTTAAACCAGGTTTAGGTATTAGTAGAGAGGAGTTTGCTTCTGCAGTTAATGAAGAAGTATTATTAAGATTAAATAGAACGTATGATCCTAGCAAAGGAGAATATGGTGCTTATATAAGAGAAGCTTTATTTGGCGGTGGTAAATTTGGTGGCGGTAGATTAGGTAACATATTAAGAAGCTTAGGTCAAGATGGTGATTTGTTTGCTAAAGATGTAGAAGATATTGATGTACAGAGAGAAACAGCTATTGAGCAAGAAGAAGTAGCAGAAGATGCTAAGCGTAAACCAAAGATAAAATTAAGAGATAGATTATCAGGTGATTTAAAACCTGTTTTAGATGCTATAAATGCTCAGATAAAAAACTTAGATATTGAAACTTTAGATTTTAAAAACTTAAAAAACTTAGTTACAGATCAAGTTCAAGAATTGTTTGGCGTAGTACCTAAGCCAGGTAATTTAACAAAAGCAGATGTTAGAGCAGCACAACAATATATAAATAAAAACGCTGACGCTTTAATAGCTTTATTACCTGAAGGCGCTACACCTAGTGGCACATCTACTGGTGTACAAAAAGTTTTATTAGATAATTTTTATAATAAAAGAGAGCGTGCTAAAATGGCTAAGACAGGTAGTGCTGCTGGATTATCTATATTTGAAAAGAAGTCTAATATAAATCCTAAAGATTTTAAAGCTGTATTTGGAATAACACCTGCTGGTCAACCTAATTTAGCTGATAGAAATACTAGTGCTAAAGTTAAATCACTTATAGCACAAACAGAACGTATGCTTGTTAATCAACAAGTAAGAGAAGTATTAGGTAAACAAGGTAGAGAAATACCATCAGCTATAACTGAAGGTAAAAGCGATCAAATGTTTTCTATAAGTAAAGATGTTTTTTCTACAGAAGAACAAGCTCGTTTAGCTAAACTTTCTCAAGCAAGAGATATAAATACTGTTACTAGAGAACTAGGTATTGGTAGTGTTAAAATAACAAATAGTAATAGAAAAGATATACAANTTTCAGTTGAAGCNGCTATAAAAGAATATGGTTTAAGTTTAAATGTATTTGAATCAGCTATGCCTGCATCTTCTGGAGCTGTTAGAACGCAAGTTGGNAAAGATAATGCTGATGCTAGAAAACTACAAAAGTATTTAGATGCTAATAATATTAAAGCTAAAAAAGGAGAATATTATTATGCTTTAGATAATGGTAATTGGGTTAAAGCTGAAATTAAAGGTAAAACTGCAGTCGCGCCAGAAGGTGTTACTAATCTTCTTCCTTCGAGAGGTAGATTATATTACGGCAAATCAGATCCAGCTTATATAAGAGCTATGGATGCAGCTAAAGCTTTTGGTGGTAAAGACATTGCTAAACCAAAAAGAGTTAGTATTAAAGAGGGTACTAGAATAACTAAAGAATGGTTAAGCGGTATAACTAGAAAAGGTGGTCTTACTAGGTCAGAGCAAATGGCTGTTAACATGGACGTTCTTGAAGATGTAGCTACGCAACTTGGTAAAGCTGTTAAAGCAGGTATGGATCCAAAAATAGCAGCTATGTTAATAGCTCAAGGTTATCAAGCTACAAATGGTTTGATTAAAATATCTGCACCATTTAATTATGTTTCTCAAACTTTTGAATACAGCGAAGAAGGAAAACAAAGCAAAGGTAAAGTCGCGTATAGAGAAGAACATAATCCACCTGCTTCAGTTATTGGAGCAACTTTAATAGACGCTATAGTTAATAATAAAGTATCAGAGATATTCCCTTTTATAAGAGAAAATTACTATCAAACTCAACTGTCATTTAAAGATGATTTTAAATTAGATCAAGCTAAATTAGATGCTACACTTCCAGAAGGTACTAGTATATTAGATAATACAGCTATAAGATTAACTAAAGCTGGAGTTAATTTAAATAATATAATTAATGTTCGTACTGGTAAAACAATGGCTCAAGATGTAGGCATAGCTTTACCTAACGATGCTAAAGATAATGTCACTGCTGTAGCCAGACAAAACGAGTTAATAGAAGAATCAATATTAGAAAACACTAATAAAGAGTTAGCACAAGAAGCTTTATTAACAGAATTACCTGTATTAAAGTCTGAACAGCAAGCGGCACTATTTAATGAAGGTGTAATTAATAGTACTGGTGTTATGGCTTCTATATCTTTAAGCAATGGCCAAACAATAGAACAAGCAAAAGTATTAGATAAAGCTTTAGATAATGCTAGAGCTTTAGACATGCCTATAAAGAAAATTAGAGTATTTGATTTTGATGATACAATAGCTAGAAGTAATAGCTTAGTATTTTATACTAAAATAGATGGTACTCAAGGTGAATTAACCGCTGAGCAGTTTGCAGAGCGTGGAGCACAGTTAGTAAAAGATGGTGCTGTAATGGATTTTAGTGACTTTAATATCGTAAGAGAAGGCAAGCGTGGTCCATTGTTTGAAGTAGCTAAAAAAATTAAAGCAGCTAGAGGTAATGAAGATTTATTTATATTAACTGCAAGAGCTCCTGAATCACAACAAGCTATATATGATTTTTTAAAAGCAGAAGGTTTAGAATTTAAAAAAGAAAACATAGTAGGTTTAGGTAATTCTACAGGTGAAGCTAAAGCTGCTTGGTTAGTTGGTAAAGCTGCAGAAGGCTACAATGACTTTTACTTTGCAGATGATGCTTTACAAAATGTTGAAGCTGTTAAAAAAGCAATGTCAGTTTTAGATGTTAAATCTAAAGTACAACAAGCAATACCTAAGTTTAGTATTACTTTAGATAACGAGTTTAATAATATACTAGAACAGTCTACAAAAATATCTGCAGATAGAGAATATTCAGCTGCTAAATCAGGAACATTAGGTGCTAATAAAGGTAGATTTAATTTCTTTATACCTTATTCTGCTGAAGATTTTGTTGGTTTAATTTATAAGACTTTAGGTAAAGGTAAACTAGGAGAACAACAAATGGCTTGGTATCAAGAAAACCTATTAGATCCTTATTCTAGAGCTATGCAAGGTTTATCTCAAGCTAGAGTTCAATTAATGGCAGATTTTAGACAGCTTAAAAAAGATTTAAAAGATGTACCTAAAACATTGAAAAAGAAAATGGCCGATGGTTTTACGTATGAGCAAGCTGTTAGAGCTTATATTTGGGACGAGCAAGGATTAAGCGTGCCAGGTTTAGATGCTACTGATATGAAAGAGTTTAGAAAAGTGGTAGAATCAGATCCAGATTTAAAAGCATTTGCTCAGCAGCTAATGCGTATAAATAAAACAGGTACTTACCCTGCGCCATCTAGAAGTTGGTTAGCTGGTGATATAGGTAGTGATTTAATAAATGGATTAGAAACTACTACTAGACAACAACTTCTACAACAGTGGCAACAAAATGTTGATGCTATATATAGCGAGAAAAATTTAAACAAACTAGAAGCTTTATATGGTACGCGATATAGAGAGGCATTAGAAAATATATTAGAACGTATGAAGACTGGTAAAAACAGACTTGCCGGAGGTAGTAGATTATCTAATAGAATACTTGAATATATAAATGGATCTATTGGTGCTATAATGTTCTTTAATATGCGTTCTGCTGTTCTTCAAACTATATCTGCCATAAACTTTTTAAATTGGTCAGACAATAGTCCTATAGCTGCTGGTAAAGCTTTTGCTAATCAAAAACAATACTGGGCTGACTTTATGGAGTTAATGAACGGTGACTTCTTAAAAGACAGAAGAGATGGCGTTAGAATAAATGTAAGTGAATCTGAAATAGCTGATTTAGCTAAAACATCTAAAAATAAAGCTAAAGCTGTTATGGCTTATATAATTGAAAAAGGTTATTTACCTACTAAATTTGCTGATAGTTTTGCTATTGCTTCAGGTGGTGCTACATTTTATAGAAACAGGTTAAACCGTTACATTAAAGAAGGCATGACAGAAGCTGAAGCTAAAGACAAAGCAATGATGGACTTCAGAGAGATAGCTGAAGAATCTCAACAATCAAGTAGACCTGATCGTATATCTCAACAACAAGCTAGTCCAATGGGTAGGTTATTATTAGCTTTTGCTAATACACCTATGCAATATACTAGATTAAGTAAAAGAGCTTTTCAAGATTTAATAGCTGGTAGAGGAGACAGAAAAACTAACATTAGTAAAATAGTTTATTACATGGCAGTACAAAACTTAATATTTAACTCTTTACAAAGTGGTTTATTTGCTTTAGGTTTTGGCGATGATGAGGAAGATGATGAGAAAAAAGAAAAAATGTATTTACGTACTGCTAATGGTATGGCTGATTCTATATTAAGAGGTTTAGGTATTGGTGGTCAAGCTGTATCAGTTGCTAAAAACTTTTTAATGGATCTATATGAAAGATCAGGAAGATCAAGACCTGATTATGTTGACTCAGTTTATAAGCTATTACAGTTTTCACCACCTATTAGTAGTAAAATATCTAGACTTAGACAAGCTGCATATCCTTTTGATAGTAAAAAACGTAGACAAGAAATGATAGACAAAGGCTTTAGTATAGATAATCCTGCTTACGAGTCTGTTTCTAAAGTAATATCAGCTACTACAAACCTACCTGCAGATAGAGTATTATTGAAATATAAAAACATAGAAACAGCATTAACAGAAGACTTACAGACTTGGCAACAAATAGCTATGCTACTTGGCTGGCCTGAATGGCAGATAGCAGGAGATAAAAAAGAAGGAGAAAAGCCTAAGTCTAATAGGAAGAATAAACGTACACAAAAAAGAACAGGTAGTAGATTACAATCAAGAACTTCAAGATTACAAAAACAATAATAATGGCAAAAAGAACAAAAAAAGTAGTTAAAGATGCTTGTTACCACAAAGTAAAAAAAGCAGTTAAAGTTTGGCCTAGCGCTTACGCTTCAGGTCAATTAGTTCAATGCAGAGCTAAAGGTGTAGAAAACTGGGGCGTGGGTAAAGACGATAAATAATGGCTTTAAAAAAAACAAAAAGAAAAAAACCTTGCTGGAAAGGATTTGTTAAAAAAGGCCTAAAGAAAAAAGGTAATAAAATGGTAAACAATTGTGTACCTATTAAAAAGAAAAAGTAATGGCAAAGAATTTAGAAGAAGTTGTAGAACAACTTAACGCAGCTGTAATTGCTCATGGCAAACAAGCTAAAACAGTACAAAAGCATATTAAAGAAATGAACAGAGCTGAAGCTCCAGCAATGAAGCAAGAGTTTCCAGCAATAGAAAAAAAAGATCAAGGTAAATTTAAAAGATGGGTTAAAAAGAATATGCCAAATGAATCTACTTGTAGTGCTGCCGCTAAGATAATGAAAGCTAAAGAAGGTAAGTATACTGGAAATGTTAGAAAAATGGCTAACTACGCTAATAATATGGGTTGTAAAAAGAAGTAATGGCTAAAAAAATTAAAGGTGGAGGCACCAGAAAAGTTTGTTTACCTGCTTCAAAAGTAAGATCAATGTCTCAAGAAGAAAGAGATAAAATTGTAAATGCCAAGCAGAACGCGGCATCTAGAGGTAAGTATAGGCGTAGTTCTAAAAGTAATATTAAAGGTGCTCGTAAAAAAGGAGCAACACTTAAGGACTGGTTTGAAAAAGAAAACTGGATAAATGTAGCTACGGGTAAACCTTGTGGCGAGAAGTAAGGAACAAAAAAAACTGGGCACCATACCCAAAGTTCCTGTAACCAAAAAAGGGGAGGTCATTACGACTTCCCCTTTTTATATTTAGCACCATGGGCAAAATCCGCCCGGA
>JGI24004J15324_10000186_pt1 | contig 24730 bp, 24 predicted proteins | sample LinPmetageLP32_FD_15324 | JGI IMG/M metagenome (IMG submission 15324)
TTTGCTGTGTACCAGATATGCAAGAATCCAAACCTACGTATTATGTGGGTAGGTGGAAACGAAGATATAGCTAAGAATGCCCTTAGCGCAGTCCTAGACGTGCTTGACACGAACGAAGAACTAAGAGAGGCATACTGTCCACCAGGTAAATCTTTTAAGCCAGATAACCGCTCTGGTAAGAATTGGTCACAGAATCAATTTACTGTAGGTACTCGTACGGTTGCAGGAATTAAGTCACCGACAATGGTAGCTGTAGGTAAGGGTGGAAAGATTCTATCACGTGACTGTGACATAATAATTGCTGATGACATTGAGGACCATCAAACTACACAACAACCTGGTGCAAGAGAATCTACTAGACAATGGTGGACTACTACCCTATCAAGTCGTAAAGAAGAACACACAGCTGTAATTGTTATTGGGTCAAGACAACACCCTGATGATTTATATAATCACTTACTTGAATCAGATAACTTTACAACAATTGTAGAAACAGCACATGCAATAGATTGTCAGATACCAGAACACAATGAAGCAGAACATATTGAATGTATGTTATGGGCTAAGAAACGTTCTTACAAATGGTTAATGTCTCGATTACATTCTGCTGAGTCAACTGGTGGTAGACAAACATTCGAAATGGTTTATTACAATCAAGCATACGTAGAAGGTACACAAATATTTACTATGAATATTGTTGACCAATGTATGCGTGCAGATATGGTTATGGGACAAAAATATAATAACTTGTATCTAGTAGCTGGACTTGACCCTGCATCATCTGGTTATCAAGCTTCTGTACTATGGGGAATAGACCAATACAGAGCTGAGTTATATCTTATAGATTTAGAGAATAGACGCGGTGGGGGAGTGAGAGCAGCCTTAGACCAAATGGCTGACTGGCTACACAGGTATGATTGCAGACATTGGATAGTAGAAGAAAACGGTTTCCAATCTGCAATAAGACAAGATGCAGGAATAAAAGAATTTACACTACGTAGTGGTATTACTATACAAGGACATCTTACAGGTAAAAATAAACATGACCCACTATATGGTGTAGGAGCAATGGCTGATTTATTTGAAAATAGAAAAATACACTTACCTGTTGGTGATGGAGAATCTAATGCAAAGGTACAGAAATATAGACAACAACTGTTATACTTTGATGGAAAACCTGTTTCTAAGCGAAACAAGGAAAAAACTGATATAGTTATGGCTAGTTGGTTTCCGATGAAAGTTTTTAGACGTATGCAAAAAGAGCATGCTGCTGACATAGGATTAGATTACAATCCTAGTTATGGAGAATACAAGATGACTGATATGAATGATGCACCATGGGGATAGAAAATTTAGACATTAAATCTTATAAAGAGATTGTTAGAAATGCTTCTGAGTTAACTTCAGGAAAGTTAGTACAAGAACGACAAGTTTCTAAAGCTAGAATAAAAGCTATTTTAAATGGTGGTGCAGATGGTATTAAAGCATTATTAGGTAACACAATGGAAACCTCTGATGCTGACTTATTACCAGCTCCTAATATGTTGCAGTCTGGTATTGACCGACTTGCACAAAAAATTTCAGGTATACCTCAAGTACGAGTAGATGTACCTAACGATAATGATTCAACTAGAAGTAAATTACGTGCTGACAAACTAGAACGTATTGTTACTAACTATGATGATAAACAAAATCTTAATTTACAATTAGCACAAGCATCTAGGTGGTTACCTGGATATGGTTTCTGTGCTTGGGTTATATCAACTAAAAGAGATAGCAATGGATTTATTTATCCATCAGCAGAACTTAGAGACCCATACGATACATTCCCAGGAAACTTTGGACCTGACCAACAACCAAGAGAAATGGCTGTAGTAAGACGTGTACCTAGATACAAGCTTGCACAAATATATCCAGAGTTTGCTGATGAAATTTTAAAACAAGATGAAGACGATACAGGTGATAATAATTATTCAGAAACATCTACACCATTTATGTCTTATGAAAATAACAGAGAACAAGGTTGGGAAGATAATACATACTCTGGTGTAAGAATTATTGAATACTATGACATGGGTGGTACTTATGTAGTTTTCCCAGAACGTAATATGATTCTTGATTTTATACCAAACGTATTATCCACACCACCGTTTGTGTTTATGAAACGTATATCTTTTGACCATCTAAAAGGACAGTATGACCATGTAATTGGTTTAATGTCTATGATGGCAAAAATTAATATTATGTCTTCTATAGCCATGGAAGATGCAGTATTTACAGAAACTAATATATCAGGAGAGATAGAATCCGGACAATACAGAAAAGGTAGATTTGCGGTAAATTATCTAGCTCCAGGTACACAAGTTTCTAAACCAATGAACAACATGCCGTATCAGTTGTTCCAACAAGTAGATAGATTAGAACGACAGTTACGTATGGTTGGTGGATATCCAGTTACTGATGACTCACAGTCACCTAACTCTTTTGTTACTGGTGCAGGATTATCAGAACTAAACTCCACTATGTCATTAATGATTAATGAATATAGAGAAATAGTTAAACAAGCATTAGAAGATATGGATACTAAAAGATTAGAGCTTGATGTAGTCTTATCTTACTCACAAGGCATAACAAAGAAACCTATGGCAGGTTTTCTTAAAGGTTCTGCATTTAGTGAAAACTATAAACCACTAGCTGATATTGCTGGAGATTACAATACCAGACGTATCTATGGTGTTATGGCTGGATTTGACGAACCACAAAAGATTGTAACTGGTTTGCAATTACTACAAGCAGGTGTTATAGACGTAGAAACTTTACAAGATAATATTGATGGTCTAGATAACATAGCTAAAGTACAAGAACGTATTAGAAAAAATAAAGCAGAAAGTGTTTTGTTTGATTCAATACTAGCTAGGTCATCACAAGGTGACCCTGCAGCAACAATGGCAGCTATTGCTATTTATGAGTATCCGAATGAAGTTACTGAAATTATGAAACAGTTCTATACTCCTGAAGAACCACAGATGTCACCTGAACAAGAAGCTTTAATACAACAACAGATGGCACAAGCGATGGGAGGACAAGGTGGACCGCCAACTATGGCACAAGCATTTGGAATGTAATATGGATGAATTTGTAGAAACAGAGTTTTGGGACATGGTTTATAACGAATACGGTGTTATGGACGAAATGGATATATTATCTGAAAACATAATAGAAATTATTACACCCACTAAAGGAATTATTATATTAATAACTAAGGACATTAATCATGGCGAAGAGTAGAACTAGCGGTAGAGGTGGTTATAGACAACCAGCAAAACCAGCTCCAGTAGCTACACCTAATAGAAATCGAACCGATGGTGGTGCAGGTAGTAAAACACAACCTTTAAGAAGAATGCCTGATGTTGGATATGGAGAACAACAAGATTTAATACAGCAACAACAAGCAGCTCCACTACCAGTAGCTAATCAACCTATGACTGCACCTAATATTTTTGCACCAACTGAACGACCTGGAGAACCAGGTACTCAAGGTGTACCTATAGGAGCAGGTACTGGTCCAATGAAGATACAAGACAACACAGATACAATTTTACAAGCTCTATACGAAGTTAATCCGTCACCTGTTATATTGGAAATAATTAATAATAGGCAGGGTTAATGGGTTTCATTCTATATGACCGTAATGAATATTACGATATACTTCGTGGCGCTAATCAAGACTCATTACAATCAGGACAATATAAATCTGCATTTACTAATAACCAACAAATTTCTAAAGATATAGAAACATATGCAGAAAGATTCCCTGAGTTACCTGCTGATGTATCTGCTGGTCTAGCTATTGCTGGTGTACCACCAGATTATGCAGCTGTAAAAGAAATAGCACAAGATATTTCTAATAACAAAGTTAAAGCTACAGCAGGTTTATGGAATGAATTACAAGAAAAGTATCGCTATGAGCATACTGAAAACAATATGAAGATGTCTATAGGTGATTTGTTAACAGGTGGTCTAATGCCAGGTGGAGCTAAACCAGGTGATGTTCAATACGGTGTATGGGCATTTGCTGCTTTAGATGCATTATTTCAAACTGTAGGGCCTTCTGGTAAATGGTCAGTGTTATCTTCTGTAGTTAACGCTGTTACTCCAGGACAACCTATGGTAGTAGGTAGGTCACAAGCATACCTAAGAGATTTAAAACAATACGATAATTTACTTGCAAAAGGTTATACACCACAAAAAGCACAGAGTATGTTGCAAATAGACCTAAGTCAAACTTCTGTAGAGAATTTAGGTAAAGATGGTGACGGTGTAGATAACATAAAGAAACACATAGATATGTTACAAGAAGCTCACGATATGGGTGGTGAACCAGTTCTAGCTAACATGTGGAGAAATGTAGTACAAGGTAAACCACTTAACTTTGATAGAGCTACAAAAATATCTATAGAGTCTGTTAAAGCAGAAAACACACCTTACTATAAAGACTTAACAGAAAATTATGGTATGACACCAGAAACTGCTAGAGCTTTTATATATAAGAATATAGGTGAACCATTAAAAGAATATGATGAAAATGGTGAAATACATTACACATCTGCATACAACCCTAACAAAGTTAACTTCTATGCAGGTAGACGTAATCAAAAGTATTTCTGGGCTGGACAAGATGAACAAGATTTCTATAGACCTGAATGGGCAAACAAAGATATATTGCTTGAATACTCACCAGGTAAGATAACAGCATCAGAATTTTATGAACCAGGCTCAAGAGCGTTTGATTTGTTATCTGGTGGTCTTGATGCATTTTATCAGATAGGTCCTGAAGTATTTGCTGGTAAAGGTATTAGAGGTGTAAAAAACTTAAACAAAGGTTTACGTGGTGTAAACAAAGCATTTGACTTGTTTGACAATGGTAAGCTAGTTAAGTCAGGTAAAACAGTTAAGATATCTCCTAGAGCGCAGGCTGATGAGATACTTAGAACTGTTGGTGATGAAATTGATGGACAAACAGGTAAAGGAGATATTAATAAATATTTAGACAATAGTGGTAGATTTATTAAAGATAAAGAATTTCGCAAAGATTTTACATCTACAAGAAAAGCTTTAAAGAAACTTAAAAAAGAAAATACATTGTTTGGTAGAGTACCTAGATTTTTTCAAACAACACAAGATGAAATACTTAATCAACCTACTAATGTTGCATTTTTTAAAACACTTGCCGATACAGGAGCAGACCAATTATCTTATATACAAACAAATCCTATAACTAGAAACTTACCTGGAGAAATACAACAAGCTATTACAAAAGAAGATGACTGGTTAAAAATACAAGATTTATACAGTCAAATGATTGGTAAGTCAGGATTTCAAATTACTAACAAAGCTGGACAATCTGTACCTTATACATTGCCTGGTAGAGTTTTACCTAAGACAGGTTCATTAGTAACTAATAGAGTATTACAAAAAACTGGTATTAATCCTAATGCTGCTTTTAGAACATTTGGTAGTTGGGCTGGAGAAAAATCTAGAACAGCTANAAATGTAATACCTACACTTACACGTTATAAAGCTACACGTTTACTTAGAGTAGAAGANTCTGTTGATGAAGTAGTAGACACTATGGATAGTGTAGGNAAAACTTATCTTGCACGTAAAGCAGACCAAGGTGTTATGAGTTATACAGAACAATTAGCAGAGGGTATAGAGTTACCTGCATTCGAAAGATACTTAGGTTTTAGTTCTAACTTCAATGCTAGCTACAATCCTTGGTTTAGAAAAACATTAGGTGTAATTCCTGAAATGGGTATACCTCTTAATAACATTGAAGTAGGTTACAGACAACTTGGTTCACATTTACAAATTAATGGTTATGACCCAGGTGAAGCTTCAAAGATATTAAATAACTTTTTAGATATAGACCCTGGTGATAAAACAGCTATTAGACAATTTGCTAGTAAACAATCAAGTCGTGACATAGAACTTGTTAAAGCTAGAGGTGGTAACTGGACATATGTTGCAGAAGCAGCACAAGAAATGTTTTCTGGACAAGATAAAATGAAAATATATGCTACAGGTAAAAATAATAAAATACTTCCTAACTTAGGTTCTAACTATAAAGGTTATGATATAGATGAACTAGGTAATGCTGTTAATGATAAAGGTGAACTAATAACTACTATGACAGCTTCATTGTTTGATGAAATGCAAGATAACATTGCACCGTTACTTGACTATAGATTGCTTAATAAAGCTATGGGTAAAATGTTTAAGCCTTATGAAAAAGTTGGTGAAGGTAATTTTGTTAAATCAAGTTTTAGACATGACATGGGACAATGGACAAAATATCATGCACCTTGGGTAAAAGATTCTAAGAACGCTGTTAATCCATTTGAACCAGGAGTTATATCAGTTAAAAGATTAGAAAACAATATGTTTAGTAATCTTGCAAACTTTTATACAAGAAACATATTTAAACCTTTTGTATTAATGAGAGCTGCATTTTTTACACGTGTGTTTATGGAAGAACAAGCACGTATGGCTGTAAAAGGTTTATCTGGTATATACAATAAACCAATTAGTTATTTGCAATGGTTAGCTGCACACAATCCTAATTCTCGTGTAGGTAAGATATTAGAAAAAATGCCATTGTCTAAATACGAAGCTGCTAAATATAATGAAGATGCAGTAGATTTTCTTATGCAAGAAGAAGTTATTGAAGCAATGCAAAAAACTTATAATGTTTCTGACATAGGTCCAGCAGCTAGAAAGAAAAATAAATATCTAGAATATATGGGTAAACAAAAATCAGAAATGAATATAACTGAAATAGGTGAATCTATATATTCTGAACTAAGACATTTACGTAATGACCCGTTGTCACAAAAAGTAGCACAGTTTGGTTATGGTTCAGAAGAATTAAATAAATGGATGATTAGTCCAGCAGGTAGAGAAGCTAGATTAATGCTTGTTAGTAGAGGTGGTAACAAATGGTCAGAAATAATTAAAGATGGTTCTGATACACTCGACCAACATTTACAGTTTTTAGAATCAAGAATACGTATATCTACTGGTGGAGAAATAATTAATGGTCAAGATATTGTTAAACAACTTAATGGAACATACAAATATCAAATAAGACCTAATACAAATACAGGTAATGCTTCTATTAGAAAAATGATTGCAGAAGGTAAATTAAATAAATTTGGTACTGATGGTACTGGTAAAAAAGAAACTATCGAGTTTTTTAGTAATGAAGCTAATCTTGTAAAAGAATTTAAAAAGAAAAAAGTTATTGATGAACTTAAACAATATTATAACAAAGAAGATGGTATAGACCCTGGCACTATGACTGTTGTTAGAAACACTGCAGAAGAAAATACAAAACAAGGTTTCTTAGGACAGTTTGAAGATGGTCTGGAAATATTTTATCAAAAAGCATTTGATATGTTAATGACTAAACCAATAGGTACTTTAAATAGGTCAACAACTTTTAAACAATTTAGGTGGATGTTTATTGGTGAACGATTTGAAGACTTTAGTACTGGACTTAGAACTAAATTTATTAAAGAAGCTGTTGACTCTGGTGTACCACAATCAGTTATACAAGAGTTACGTGGCTTTAATAAGATATACAAACCTGGAAAAATAGATGATTATCAAGCTATGAACATAGAAAGTAAAGCTTATGGTCTAGCAGGTGTTAAAGAACTATTGTATGATACAAAACAAAAACATACTATATCTGACAAACTTGTAAACATATTTCCATTTGCTGAAGTATGGTTTGAAGTTTTTCAAACATGGGGTAAATTACTTGCACAAAATCCTTATGTACTCAGAAAAGGTTATGTAGGTACTAGAGGTGCTACATCAGCAGATGCATTAGGACCTAGTTCTGGTGATGGTTTTTTTGTTCCTAATCCACAAGACCCACAAGAAGATATGTTTGTTTATCCATTTGGTGGCTTTATGTCTAATTTAATTTTTGATGATGAAATGACTGATGGTGAACAAGGTGTTCAGATATCACCTAGAGGTTATGTACAAGGAGTTAACTTACTTGGACANGGATTTGTACCTGGACCTAACCCATTTGTAGCATTTGCTATAGATAAGGTATTACCTCCTATAGAAACAGCTAGTACAAAGATGGGTGCTAAATATGGTTGGGCTAATGATTTAGAGAAATTAATATTTGGAGAGTTTCCTCCACCAGAAAAGTTTACAGAAATATTTGGTGTATCACCAGTATGGAGAAAGTTAGCAGCTTGGCTAAAGGGTGACGACCAGTTTGATGTTATAACTGATGCAAGTTCAGAGTCAGAACGCATGAGAGCTAAAGCTACAATAGATTTGTATAGATGGGGTGTATCAGCTGGTGAACCAGAAAGACTATATAAAGCTGGTAAGTTAGATGATTACATACAAAAAGTAATACCTGGACTTGCTTTAGGAGAAGTAAATCAAGGACAAATAGAATTAGCTTATATGGAATATGCTAAAGAAAAATCAGGTACATTATTTGGTTTTCAGTTTTTATATCAATTCTTTGGACCTACAGGTTTTCAACCTGAATATTTTATTGATGATGAACAAGGTAATCAATGGGGTCAAGCAGTTCTTTATGAAGAGTACACTAGGATTAAAGAAGAAAATCAAGGTAATGATATAGCTACATACAATGAGTTTTTTCAAACTTATGGTATAGAACATCCTTACTTATTAAGTCCTAGGTCACAAATTGAAACAGGCAAGCAAGCATACAGTGTACGTGTACAAAGTTTTCAAAGAGAAAACGCTGAAATATTTGATTCATTAAAACTTAGTGGTTATTACTTAAACATAGATAATCCTTTTGAAGAAAAGAATTATGAAGATATTGTAAGAGAAAAGTCTTTACTTAGTCCTGACCAATACCGTAGAAGTGTTAATGACACTATAGGTTTCTTTAGATATAAAACGTTTACTAAGAACCTAGACCAAACAGGACTAGATAGTAATACTCAAACAATTGTAAAAAGATTGTATAGAGAAGAATTAAAACTTAACTTACCTGGATTCCAAGCTGATGAATATGGTTTATTATCACCACCAGCTATTAAAGATATCTTTAATGAAATGAAAACAATGTGGTTAATTAATCCAGCAATTATGGAACTAGATGCAGCTAAAGGTTTTGCACAAGCAATGATACACTGGAAAGAAGCAGAGGAGTTATCTGCATTATATTCTGCTACACAGAACCCTGATTGGTGGTTAACATCAGATGATGTAAAAGCTAAAGGATTAAGGATATGGATGTACAATAAAGCTAACTCTGTGTTACAAGATTATCCAGACTTTTACCCAGTATGGCAAGGTGTTATGTTAAAGTTATATAGAGATGACCAAGAATATTTAGATTATTTACCAGAAAGATAATAGATGACAAAAAAATTAGGACAGTTACTAGCTAAATTTAATAAAGAAGTTCTTGGTTCTGTTAATCAAAACATAAAAGATTTAAACAATATTAATGATTTGATTAAAAAAGCTGGACCAAAGTTTATTGAGTATTTAGATGCTAACTGGGAAGTTACTTCTGATGCAGATAGAAAAGCTAAAGCAGAAGCATTAGAACAAGTTAAAGGTGACCTTCCTTTATCAGGAGCTATAACAAATTTTAAAGAAGGTTTTGATGAAGAGATGTCTGATAGTCAAGAAGAAACTACAGAAACTATAGTAGATGAATCTGTTGAGTCTGCACCTACAGAATACACACAATTTAATAGACGTCCAGTTGAAGAAACAGGCGTAGTAGTAGAAGGTGATTTATTAAATATTAATTTGTTTGAACAAGTAAGTGCAAAAGTAGATGTAAATAATCCTGCTGCTATTGTTGCTTACCTAGCTACTAATCCACAGATAACACAACCAGAATTACAATTTTTACAATCAGCTAAAGACGGTGTTCCATTAAGACCTGTACTTGGTGCAGATGGTAAAACAAGTTTATTACCTTTTGCTGGACATTTTCAAGGTACACCTGTTACAGGAATACTAGATAACTACGCATCAGAAGATGAAATAATAGCATTTCAAAACTTTCTACAAGATAATAATATAGTTCCACAAAATTATTTTGTTGCAAGTATAGGTGAATCAAGTGAAGAACTTAGAACATCTATACAAGGTATAATGAATTGGATAGATTTAAATATGTATGCTGTTGAAGGAACACAAGAATATACATCTATTATGGAACAAACAGAGCTAGCACCTGTATATTTTTCAAAAACACAAGCTAATATAGACGATTGGTCTTTTGCTAGAAACTTATTTAATGCCGGTTTAAAAGAAATGGCTACTAACTTCGCAAAATTAAGCGAAGCTGACCAAGCAGATGCTGCTAAAGCACTTGCTTCTAAATATATACCACCATCACAAGGTTCATTAGAAGATATGGTTGAAGGTTATTTTGAAGCTAAGTTAGGTAGAAAACCTACAGATGAAGAGTTAGATAAATGGTCTACAACTTTTGGACTTAGTTATTCATCTGCATGGAAACAAGATAAAGCTAAAGCAGAACAATTAGATAGTTATAACTTTTTAACTGCACAACCAGAGTATTTTAATTTAAATCAATCAGAAATAGAAGATTTAGAACAACAATCTCTAGGTAAAGGTACAGTAGATTTATCTATGTTTTCAATAGAAACTCCTGCAGAAATTAGAGAACAACAATTTGAAGATGAGTATGGTAATGTAATAGAAGCTACTCAAAATGCTAAACAAGTTAGAAAAATGCAGCAAGATATGTTGACATACATGTTCGGAGGATAATGGCTAGAGACCCTAAAGCAGACCCATATTATAACCCAGAGTTTTCACCAGAAGTTAACGAAGTTACTAATGATTTTGTTTATAAAAAAACTGGTAAACAAACTACTGGTGATGCAATTATAGTTAGACCCAGAGGTGGTAGCTTTGATGTATTGTTAATTGAAAGAAAAAGAGGACCTCATCAAGGAGGACTTGCTTTACCTGGTGGTTTTAAAGAAGGTGCAGATTCTGTAGAAGATTTTGTTGCTAGAGAAGCTTTAGAAGAAACAGGTTTAACAAACAAAGATATTAAAGAAACAATAGATTTACCTACCAAAACGGATAGATTTGATTGGGACGTAAGGTTTGCTGATGGTGTAGATGTAAGCGGTAAGATATTTATGGTAGATGATAGTTTTATTCCTAAAGCTGGAGATGATGCTGTATCTGCAAAATTTGTTCCAGTAGAAGATATTGCATCAGGAAAAGTTGATATAGCTTTTTTACATAGTGAATGGATATATGATACATCTCAAATATTAGATAGTAATTATTCTGGAACTTCTGAGTTACAAGAGATTGTAGCAAAAGATAGAAAACGTAACATTGATTTTATGGAAGAAATAAATACTAAACGTACAATAGATAATCAACCATTAATGACAATAGACCAAAGTACACCAATTAAAAATGCTGCAAAAGAAAAATTTGTAAACAATTATATTGCAAACAATCCAAATTTAGACCCTAAAGTAGCTAATGAAAGAGCTTTAATAGAATTTGAAGAACGATACAGTTTTGAAATAGACCAAGCACAAGGTACTTTTGAGCCAGGTAAAATAGAAGCAGGTACTAGTAATAAAGTACAAAATTATTCTATGAAAGGTTTAGATTTCTTAGGTAAAGCTGTTGCTCCTATTGATGAAGCACTTGAAATTGGTATACCTAAATTGTTTGCAAATACCGCTCTTGCTCCATTTGCACAGGGTTTAATAAAAACATACAGACAACTCGCTTTAGCTAATTTAGGTATAGCTGTAACTAGAGGTTTATATGAATCAAAAGTAATGGGTGAAAATTATCAAAATTTATTACAAGACCCAGATAATCCAGAATATATTGCTGAACGTGAAAGATTAAATCAAGCAGGTATTCAAGCATTTAGTGACCATATGTCTACATACGACCCATCAATAAGATTTATAGATAAAGCTACCGAAGAAAATTTTGGTTTTAATCAAACTGATGCAGCTACTAAAGTATTTGGTGGTATTAGAAATTTGTTTGGAGGTAAGAAATGAACGAAGGTCCAGTAATAGAAGGTAAAGATTTTGAACTTCCTGGTATATCTACAGGTAAATTTAGTGGAGGAATAAAGTCTGATTGGAAAGGAACAGAGATAATTTATGTTGAAGGTGAAGGGTATAAAGTAATTATTGACTTAGGTAGTTATTCATATGCTCTTGATTTACCAGATGATTTAACTCTTAAAGATATAAGTAATTACTACGACAATCGTACTGAACCTAAGATTACAGACAAAGAAGAAAAAACTGCTAGAGAATCACAAGGTATTACTGTTATATCTGAAAGCCAGTTTGATGCTGGATTTTTAAATGGTGACAAACTTGTTAGTGTACCTGCATCTATATTGTCTATTGAAGGTGATGCTGTACAAATAGCTAATAACTTTTTAGAATCTGTAGAAATTAATCAAACAGAAGTTACATCTACATTGTTAAATGATGANGAATATATAAATAACTTAGCAGCTTACTACATATCTTCTGAAGGAGATATGGGTATAGCTATAACTAACTTTGCAAAAACAGATAAGTATGGTGATATACTAGACAGACTTGAATTAAAACAATCACAAATAGATTCTGAACGTGCAGAATTTACTAATCCAGTACAGTTTGATGCAGATTTAATTACTTATACAGACTTATATAATCGTACAGCTTTACAATCGTATGGTTCAGATATTCCTAAAACAGCTTTAAATTATTTAGCAGACCAAACAAGACGTGGCTACTTTACACAATTAGAAGCTACCAGACAAATACAAGGTATCTTTGACCCAACTGCAGGTATAACTATGGACATAGGTTTAATTAATGCATTAGAAGGTCAGAGTATTAAAACTACTACAGCTAAAGAAACTGAAGTACAAGACCTATTAGATACGTATGTACCTAAACATTTACAAGGAGAATTTATTGTAAGTGAAGAAGCAGGAAAAATGCGTAGTAATTCATTGTATAAAGATATATTTATTAACAAACTAAAAGATACAAGGTTTCAATTCTATGGACAATACGATAGAAATATTGCCTGGCAAACAATTGTTAATGCTAAAAAAGAAAATGCATTAGCAACTATGGGTGTTAATTTAAAAGATGATGACCCATTGTTAGACCAATTAATTACTACTAATGATTATGCTAAGGAGACAGAACTTATGAGACAAGTTGGATTAGATAGAGGATATCAAAAAGTTAAGAATGATTTAACTACTGCTATGATGGGAACATTTGGTAATGGTGTAGTAACCAGTAGGAGTTATGTAGGATAATGGTAGGACCATATAATTACGGAGACTTAAGTATTAATGCTGGTCCACCAGAGTTTGTAAATGAACAAGTTACTATTTATAAAGATGGCGCAGTATCTACAGCACAAAAAGGTCAAAGAAGTAATGAAACAGCTTCAGAGTTAAATAGAAAATTAGCTGAAGGTTGGAGTCTTTCTCCTAAAGCAAACACTCAAACACCTGTAGCTTACAATCCACGTACTGCTAGTGATGGATACAACTTAGCTACAACAATGTTTGGTTTTATGCCTGAAGCAGTATTGAAAGCTTATGCTGCTGAATGGGTAAAAAGTGGTAACTCAGATGTAGCTATAGGTGCTACTAGACAAACTCAAGCATGGAAAGATAACTTTGGAAAGTTAATGCGTGATGATGGTTCATTAGTTATGGATGAGCTTTCTTTTATGGGAGTTAAAGCTTCTTATAAACAAACACTTGCTGAAGTAGGTATCGCAGACTTTACAGACTTTGAAGATGAGTTTACTGATATGGCTACAGGTTATGAAACAGGAGACCCAGTATCTGCAGAAGAATTTCAAGTACGTGTAGACACAGTATATGCAGGAATTAAAGACCAAATACCTGAAGTAGAAAAACTATTTAGAGAAAGATACAATCTAACATTAGACCAACCAACTATATTTGCTGCATTAATTAATCCTAAGATACAAGATAAAGTTCTTGCAGGAGAAATAGCAACTATACGATTACAAGCAGAAGCATCATCTAGAGGGTTTACTACATCATTTGCAAGGTTTGATGAGCTAAGAAAAATGGGATTAACATCAGCACAAGCAAGTCAACTGTATGAAGGTGCTGGAGGAATGATATCAATGGCTGGAAGTATAGGTAGAGATTTAAGTTTAGAAACACTAGAAGAAGCAACATTAGGCGATGAGTTATCTTCTAAAAGACTTGGCCGTATTAGTGCAGAACTAAAATCCAAACAAGGTATACAATTAGGCTCTGCAAAAAAAGGTGACGAAGTTACTGGACTTATAGCAGATTAGTGTATAATAGACATTAAGCGTTGCGTGGTCCGCTAATAGACCTGCACTCAGCTTTCAAAGCCTACGTAGAAAGCTCGTATTAAAACCGTAGAGTAATGGACTTATAGCTTGCAGCTACCAGAGGGATAAGTCAAGTGGTAAAGGTAGCACCCCGATAGGATTGCCTATGGTCTTATCTGATAGGTTAATACATAGTGGAGGTACAAATGGAAGAATTTGATGCACCAGAAAACGGTGTTAAACAAATGAGAGAAGCTCTTGATAGAGGAGCCGATAAAAATAAAAAACTTGAAGCAGAATTAGCTCTTTATAAAGATAAAGAAATTGATTCAGTTTTTGGTGAAATTGGCTTAGAAACTAACAAAGGTTTCGGTAAGGCGTTAAAGCAAGTGTATGATGGACCTATTAATAAAGAGTCCATTGCAGAGTTTGCTAAGACTGAGTATGGTTTTGAACCTAGCAGTCAAGTACAGAATGAACCACAGACTGAACTTGAACAGCCAGTACAAGACGATGCACGTTCTAGAGTAGCGGCACTTGATGCAAATTCACGTTCAGAAGTACCTGCTGGTGTAGATGAACAGTTAGCACACATTCTAAAGAATGGTTCTGTTAAGGATTCCTTAACAGCAAAGTTAACTTACATGGAAAACCAGAAAAACGACAAGTAAACAATTTAATACGACAATTTAATACGGAGGTATAAAATGGCAGCAATTACGCTGACTAATAATTCAATTTACTCCCAGAAGATTAATAACTTTTCTGGTGAGTTGTTCCGTGTAGGTGGTCAAAGAACACCATTTCTTTCAGCAACTGGTGGATTAAACGGAGGTAAGGTTTTACAATCTACCTTCTGGCAAATCCAAGCTGCTGATAGTGCTGTAGTTTCTTCTGAACCGACTAAAGGTCAAGAAGGTGCTGCACCAACAGAATATCTTGGAAGAGATAGAGTAGCTTTCACAGGCGTAACTCAAATCTTTCATAAAGGTGTGAAGATGACTTACACAGCTATGGCGACATATCAGAACCAAAATCCATTTGACTTGAGTGCAAACATTGCAAACTCGTCTGATGGTGATGGAACTGTAACAGCTGGAGATAAACTAGCACTTGCTGGTGGAAATCCAATTGTTGATGAGTTCGCAGAACAAATGTCTATGGCACTTGAAAAAGTAGCTAGAGAAGTAGAGTGGTTCGCATTCAACGGTACATTCGCAGATGGTGCTAATACAACACCAGGTGCAGGTACACGTGAAATGAGAGGGCTTTCAGAATACTTGGCATTAAATGCTAATGCAAACAATACAGTTGCTCCAACATTTGTTGGCGGTAACGTTTATTACAACGGTACTACTGGAAACGGTGCTACTGGTAACAATCAAGTTATTTCTTGGGATGCAATCGCAAACTCACTTAAGAGACTATATGATGCTCACGCACCAATGCAGTCTCCAGTGCTTTGTGTTTCACCAGGCCAATTACTCGACTTAAATAAAGAACTACTGCAGGGAACTGTTGGTATTACAGGAGCAATTATTCCTAGAGATAGAAATATTGCTGGTATCGATATTGATACTATTGTAACTCCATTCGGTTCTATTGGTATGATGGTCATTGACCCTAATATTATACCTGCAAATACTGCATACATTTTGGACTTCGCGTTCATACAACCAGTGTTCACAAATATCCCAGGATATGGAACAGTGTTTGTTAGAGACATAGACCAAGATGACTTTGCAAGAGTATCAAAAGCAATCTACATGGAAATGGGATACGACTTCGGTCCTCCTTCATACCATTTGAAGATAGCTAAAGTAGCTTAATAAATTGAAGATTAGGGTAGGAATCCACATTCTACCCTTTTCTTCTGCTATAGTAAGGACAATATGCAATTACAAAAAGAAGTTTTAATAGACGTTTCAGCTAATGCAACTACATCATCTGGCGCACAGTGTGATGGTTTGTTACTATCTGGTATTGTATTTCCAGCAACAATGACTGGTTCTGCAGTAACATTTGATTTTTCATTTGATGGTATAAACTTTGTAGACGTAGTAGAAACAGATGGAACACCAGTTTCATATACAGTTACTGCAGGAGACGTAGTAAGAGTTGACCCTAGTGGTTGGGCTTTTGCAGCTGCAGGATTTTTAAGAGTAGTATCTGGTAGTTCAGAAGCAGCTGATAGAACAATAAATTTAATATTTAAACAAAGTTAGGAGTCATTGTGAGTGACACAATAGGACACCTAGTAGACAGGGTATTTAGAGAATACCTAGAACCAGCAGATAATGTTGAATCATATTCATATTTAACTGGTGGTATAAACGATACTGCAACAACGTTAGCGTATGCTAATGATTTGTTTTCAATAGAAGAAGAAGATGCATTAGGTGCTGGTGCAATTTTAGAAGTAGGACAAGAACTTATGTTCTCAACTGCTTTGAACACTGTATCTAATGAGATAACAGTTACTAGAGGAGCTAGAGGAACTACTAAAGCTGCTCATGGTGCTGGTGATTTAATTAAAATATCCCCATCATTTCCTCGTAAGAATGTTTATGACGCTGTTGTAGACCAAATAGAAAATCTTTATCCTACATTATTTGCAGTAGAAACATTAGAATTAACTGCTTCTACTGGATATAAACTGTTAGGAACTTACGGTTCAAACGTAGATAATAATAATTATTTAGTTACACCTGTAAAAGCTATATCACAATATACAGATTGGCAATCAGGTTCAGACCAAACAGGATTAACATTTCATAGTGTAGCTGTAGAGATGATAGATTTACCTAATCCGTTTACTTGGACAGATGATACAGAAACATCCAGAACTAAAACATATACAACTGGTCCTGATGTAGTACATGCTTTACAATTTTATGGAATTAATGAAGGCCATACTTGTTATGTAACTTTTAAAAAGAAATTTGTTGCACCTACAACAGAAGCTATAACATTAACTGCAGTAGGTTTAGAAACAGAATACGAACCTATTATTATGTCTGGTGTAGCCGCACAAATGGTTGCAGGTAAAGATATAAAGAACATTGACGCTAAGTATATAACTGACCAAATAGCTGTATCTAATACACCTATAGGTAGTTCAAATACAATTAGAAATAGTTTATTACAATATCAACAGTTACTTATACAACAAGCTAGAAAAAATTTAAGGGCAAGATTCCCAGAAGCTGTATCAGTAAACAATATTAATTATCCTGTATAATGCCTAGAGTAGCTAGTACTTCTAATATTACTAACCCAAAAAGATATGGTTATGATATACAACTTGATAACATATTTTTACGTACAGCTGTAGGTCCTAATAGAGAAATGACTATACAATCTTCTGATGTACAAGAAGGACAAATAAATGTTAAACAAAATCCTGAAGACTTTACATCAAACTTAGGACGTATATATTCAAGAAACAAATTTAATGCAGGACAAGGATTAGACACCGCACACAGAACAGATGGTAAACCAGATGATGTTAATAGATTTTGGGATAGCAAAGGCGTAGATGTATTTCACGGAGATGATGAAACTTCTTATCATGTACATTTGTTACACAAAACAGCTGATGTAAATGTAAGAGGTGGTAGTACACAGTTCGCTGGTACTAATAATTACATGACACAAACTACAGATGGAAAGATATGGGTAACTGACAATACAAGTGTTTATTACTCTACAGATGGTAATACATGGATTGAAGTAAATAATAGTACAAACAATGCAACACATAACTTTACTGGTATAGCTGCATTTGGTAACAAACTATTTCTTACAACAAGTAATGGAACAACAGCATCACAGTTAATTGAGTTTAATGGTACAAGTACTTGGACTGTACGTACTACTGCACAGTCTAGTTCTGGTGGTTTAACAGGTGTATGGTTTGTTAAGAATAGATTATGGATAACAGGTAACGATGGCACTGCTGAATACATATGGGAAGTTAGTCCATTTAATAAATCATGGTCTAGTTCTGATTTACAAGATGCAGATAGCATAGTAGAAGTAGAACCTACACACGAATTTACAGGTATTATTGATGGTGGTGCAGTAGTGTTAGCTGCTAGTACAGATAGTACAGTATATTCTTTTAAACTTGTTAGTGGTTCTTTTGTAAACCAAGGACAAACAAAGATACCTTTTGAAGAAGTACATTCAATAGAAGCTACTGAAGGTATAGTATTTTTAGGTACTAAAGAAAGTACAACTAATACAGGTAGATTATACAGGACTGAATTAGTAACAGCTGATGATTTATATGTATTAGCTAATAGACAATTAGTAAAAGAATGGGTAGTAACAGGTATAGATGCAACACCACATGCTATGTTTGTTAGTCGTGATAGTATTTATATGGGTGTCAAAGAAGGAAATAACAAAGTAAATTTGTGGCGATATTACCTACCAACAGGTGGTTTGGCTAGAGATTTACAAACAACTGGTAACGGTTTAGTGTATGGTATTACACAAACATCAGGTAATTTTATAGTATCTGTATCAGGTAGTGATATATATAAAGAACAATCTACATATGAATCCGAAGGTTATCTAGTGTTATCAGCAGCAGATTTCTTTACAGCAGAACAAAAACAATTTGTCGGTGCAGAGATATCTACTATTAATATGCCTGACAATACAGAAGTAGAGTTGTTATATTCAACTAAGTTTGAAGATTTAGATAACCCAGAGTCTGCATCTTTTACACCTGCATTAACACAGATAGGTGGTACTGGTGATGTAGAGAAACAAATAGCAGAAGTGTCACGATATATTATAGGTAAAGTCGTACTTAAAAGTACAAATAATGTAGACACTCCTAAAGTCAAGTCTGTACAATTTCGTGCATTAGCTAGACCAGAATTAGTAGTAGCACAAATACCTATAAACATATCTGATAGAATAGAAAGACCAGGTAGAAAACCCTTAAAGGTTAAAGGACTTGGAGATGAGTTATATGCTGCGTTACGTGATAAAGAAGGTGATTCAGTAACATTAGAAATATTTGACCCTAGTGAAATTATTCGTGGTGTTATTGAACGTATAAGTTATCCTATACAATCTAACGAAGTACTAGGAAGTGACACTACTTATGCTATAATCACAGTGCGTGGAACTAGACAAACAGTATTAGGAGATGTAACATCTGTAAATACACTAGGTATTTCAGCTTTTGGTATAATGAGATTTGGAGCATAAATGGCAGATAGAGAAACACAGATAGTAAACTTTTATGAAAGTACTCTTGCTAGTCTTTTAGCAAGTGCTGCTACATCTACTACTCTTACAAATGCACCTACTACTAATGGCTCAACAATTATTAATGCATCAGGTTCTAGTTTCTATTACTTAGTAATAGACCCAGATAACTCTGCAAACAGAGAAGTAGTATTAGTTACAGCATCATCAGGTACAACTATTTCTGATATGCAACGTGACTTAGAAAGTAGACATACAACAGACCCAGACCATCAAGCAGGTACTACAGTTAGAATGGCTGTATTAGCTGAACAGTTTGTTGACATAAATGACAGAGCAGATGCTATTAAAGTTACTGCTGATGGTGCAATACAAACTTCTTTATTACAAGATGACGATAGTTTTGGAAGTCCTGCTGCTACGAAAGTAGCTAGCTCGGAGAGTATTAAAGCTTATACTGACGCAAAAGTTGCAGCTATACCTGGTGGGGTAAGTCTTGGATTAGTACTAGCTTTAAGTTAATGGGTATACTATTAATACTTAAAGAAGGTAAAGTTTCTAAAGAGTTAGAGTCTGGTATAGGTGGAATTAATTTTGTTTCTTCTTTTCCTGATGGCTTTAGACCCGCAAGTGGTGGTAGTTTATCAACAACTTTTAGAATAATCATGGATAGTTTTTTCATAACAAGTAGCAATAGTTCGCAAGCTTATGCTATAGTTATGGGAGATTAATTAATTTGGAGAGATAATGGCAGATACACTACATTCAGTACAAGGAGTTCTCGGAACATCAACAGCAGATATTATTGATGCTGTTCCTTCTTCTACTACTGAAACAGTTATAGGTATTTTAGTATCTAATGTTAGTGGTTCAAGTGCAGACGTTACAATAGATTTGAGTGTTACTAAAGCAAGTGGAACTTTACGACACATTCTAAACAATGTAAGTCTACCTTTTGGTACAACAATAGAGATTACAACTAAAGTATCATTAGAAACTGGAGATAAAATGCAGGGACTTTGTTCCGCAGCATCTAGTGCAGAATACAACGTATCATTTCTTAGACAAGCTTAGGGGTTTATATGCCCTATATAGGCACACAACCGAATGATGTTAAACAGAATACAGGTTTATACACACCTAGTGAAATACTTGAATTAACTAAAGACGGACATTGGGGTGGCTCATTAGAACTTATTAAAGAACAAACTTATTCAGGTTCAGTTAATCAAGTTATTTTTGATGAGATACAAGAAGAAAATTACAATGTACATTTATTAATTTTTGAAAAGGTACAAGGTACTGCAGATAATGTTCAAACAGATAACATACAATTATTTGAAAATGGAGTTCTAGAAACTTCAAATGTTTATCAAGTTGCACAAAGAAATCACAGGGCTACTGGTAGTTTTACAAATGTAAGTAGAAGTACTGCTTCAAACCAATGGAATGTTGGTGTCGGTGGTGGCAATCAAGCTAATGAAAAATTGAGTGGTTATATGTATATGTATAATGCAGGTAATTCAAGTAAATTTACTTTTGCCAGTATGCACTCTAGTATGTGGAGTTCCGACCCACATATGTGGCATAAATATGGTGGTCTGTGTTTACCACAAGCAAGTAAAGTTGACGGCATAAAAATTTATGTTTCATCAGGAAATTACTCATCTTATAAATTTAGATTATTTGGAGTTAAGAAAATATGAGTGCTTTAAGATTAGTTAAACAAGAAATAGTATCTAGCTCGGTTTCATCTTTTATCATACAAGATTGTTTTACAGAAAATTTTGATATATATAAAATATCAGTTACTGATTTAATGACAAGTGCTTTTTGCAGATTAAATTTAAGATTTGTAAATAGTGCAGGTAGCGTTATTAGTACTGGTAGTTATGCTTTTTCAGTAGCAGAAGAAACAACAGGTAGTACAGCAGATATTAAAGGTAATACAGAAACGGCAGGTTTCTTAAATTTCTTTGGATATGGTTTAGCAAGTTCGGGTACAAACTCACAAGGGTCAGACTCTTGGATTTTTAATCCTTATCAGTCTGATACATATACTTTTGGTGTATCTGAAGCAAGTTCAAATGGTAATAATTTAGTTTTTGGTAAATCAATCGGAGGTTTTAAAGTGCTAGGTAAAGTAACAGGAATACAAATTAATCAAACAATTATTTCAGGAAGTAATCCGACAATAGATAGTGGAACTGTAAGTATTTATGGATTGAAGATTTCATAATGAAATTAATACAAGTAGGTTATAGTTTAATAACAAGTGGTAATGAAACACAAACTGTTCAACTTGAACAAGTTATAAATACTGAAGATACCCATATACTTTTTGGAAATAATGTTAGTGTAGGTGGAAACGGAGGAAGTTTAGATGCTCAACCAATGTCAGATAGTTCTGCTGATGCTACTTCAAATATAGATATAGCTTGGACAAAGTGTAATAGTAACGCTACACCACAACAATTTGGTAATCCTAATCAAAATTTCTTTAGAATAACAGACGGACAAACAACTGCACCGAATACAGTTAATTTTGTTTTAGCATTATATGGTTGGAAAAGTAGTTCTGAATATTCACATTTTACCATTGAAGCCACAGGCACATTATCAGATAATACTGCAATAGGACATCAACAAGGTGGATTAAAACACGAAACAACTTCTTTTAATGGTATTAAATTAGCAACTAATCAAACTGGTGGTGGTGGATTTCAAGCAGGAAGTCAATTTACAATGTATAAGGTAGTTTCATAATGAGTGAATTTGGATATATACCTGATAGTTCAGTAGAACAAAAACCTTTTTCAAATAAAGGAATATTTTCTCCTACTGATATTTATAATTTAGACCAAGCAGATAAGTGGACACCCCAATTAGGACAATTAGAATTAATTGAAACTCAAACTGCAAGTTCTGATAGTACAATAAATTTTGATACACTTGGCTCTTATAATATACACTTTTTAACTTATACTTTGACTGGTAATTCTGCTGATGTAGGGTTATTTAGTAGATTTTCTAAAGATGGTGGAAGTTCTTTTAGAGATAGTAGTTACCATTACGCACAAATTAGAGGAGATGGAGAAGGTGGATTTACTGATGTTAAGTCAACTAGTATGTGGGCTATGCAACTATCAGATGGTGCAAATGTAGCTTCAAGTGGTCATGCTTTTAATGGCTATGTTTATTATTACAATCTTCAACACGCTACTAAGTATAGTTTGAATACTAACATAAGTTCTTATACTGATAAAAATGCAGCAACTTCAGCTATGAATTATGGAAGTGGGGCTTATCCAGTTTTGGAAAGTCATACTGCACTAAACATATTCCCTAATACAGGAAATATATCAGGAACAGCAAGTTTATATGGCATAAAGGAATATTCATAATGGCTACTAATTTACAATTTATAAAATCAACTAGTGGTAGTGGCGTAAGTTCATTATCTGTAACAGATTGCTTTAATTCTAATTATGATGTTTACCAAGTTTTAGTAACTAAATTACAAACAAGTACTTCAGCAAATATTGATGTAAGATTTATTAATGCAAGTGGTGTGGTTACTGGTGCAACTTATAATGAAGCAATTCAGGTATTAATTTCTAATTCAGGTTATTCAGGAATAACAGGCGAGGGAGTGACTTCAATTGGTGGTATTAATTTTGGTAATGGCTCATCAGTTGGTGCTTCAATTAATATGACTGTGTTCAGACCACACGACAGTTCATCTTTTACATTTTTAAATGACCAATCTAATGCTTGGACTGGTGCTTTACAAGGGTATAAAGGAATTGGTGTTGAAAAAACTGCACAAACAATAACAGGTATTAATTTCTTTCCAAGTTCTGGAACATTGACTGAAATGGAAATAGCAGTATATGGGATTAAAGGATAAATTATGGCAGGTAGCTTAATAAAAATAAATGAAGCAATAGTTTCATCAGCAGTACCAAGTGTTACTTTAACAGGTATTAATAGCACTTATGATGTGTATCAAGTTGTAGCAAGTAATATTGTTCCTGCTTCTGATAGTCAAGCTATAAGAATTAGAGTTGGTACAGGTGGAACTCCCGATAGTGATAGTGAATATGATATGGCTTTTAAAGTTTTTGAAAGTAATACGGGTTTTGGTAATCACGCTGAAGTTAATCAAACTTCGTGGCGTGGTGTAACTTATGGAACAAACACAAACGAGGCAGGTAATTTACTTATTAATTGTTTTAACTTTTCAAATGCTAGTAATTTTAGTTATATTACATTAGAAGAAAATACCTTTACAAATTCAGCACATTTAGCTTCTTTCACAGGTGGAGCAGTACATACAGTAAATGAAGCCAACGATTCTATAAGTTTTCATATGGCTAGTGGTAACATAGCAAGTGGAACATTTAAGTTATATGGTTTAAAGAAGTAGTAATAGTAAAAGAAGTATGCTAACATAGGAGATATTATGGCAACATTAGAAGAACTAACAACTGAAGCTACAGCGGAGATAGAAGCTGCTAAGCCAATGTACAAGCAAGTTAATAACGAAAGACTTGAGTTCAATGATGCTGATTATGCACAGTCTATAACAGACTTGGCTAACAGTAAATGGGATACTCAACAGTTTGGTTATATACAAGCTAGGCAACAAGCTTATGGTTCTGTACAAGACCAACTTGATATGCAGTACTGGGATAGTGTAAATAGCACAACTCTTTGGGCTGACCACATAGCTAAAGTTAAATCAGACAATCCAAAACCTGCGTAAATAATCTGTTATAATCGTCCTTATGGATTTTATAATTGGATTATTGTTAGGTTATTTTTTAAAAGAAATTAGTTCTTATATTAAAAGAATAAGCAACTACGACCTAGATAATAACATAAATAAAGAATGGGACTGGATGTCTCATGACGATTTGCCATAATGACAACTTCCAATGGCTTTACACAGAAAGAACTTAACCAAATGATATTTGATAAGTTAGATGATATAGATAAAAAGCTAGATGAGAAGTTAGATAAATCAGAATTTTATAAAGTATTAGGATTGGTTGCCACAGTTATATTAATTGTTGGTAGC
>JGI24004J15324_10000189_pt1 | contig 24651 bp, 34 predicted proteins | sample LinPmetageLP32_FD_15324 | JGI IMG/M metagenome (IMG submission 15324)
GATAAGTCAGCAGATACTTCACCTTCCAAGTATGTTCTTAACTCATTATTACTTTCATTCAGTGATTGTATCTCACGATTATTAGCATTCATTGAGTTTGTCTTATCTGTAATATCGGCAATTACTTCTTCAACTGCCAGTATCTTTCTGTCAACTTGAACACCGTAATCTTGTGTTAAATTTAGTGTAGACTGTACTTGGTATGCTTCGTTCTTTGCCTTATTCATTAAGGCGTCTTTATTACTAATAGGCTGATCACACGTGGGGCACGTATCATTCTTTTCTAGAAACATTCCACGCTTTGCTATGGATTTCATTTCTTGCTTAGTTTGTGCAATCTCAGATATTACGTCATTCTTTTTTCTTTGAAGTTTTTGTAGCTCATCTAAGGCTGTGTTATTTTCAATACCCTTACTTAACTCGTTATTATCTTCTTGTAATTTTTGAATTCGCCCTTGAGCTTTACTGACTTGTTTTTCATATTTCTTTTTATTCTCTTCAGTTAGTGCGGCAATGTCTCTTATATATTTCGATTGCTGCTCTATCTTTGACTTTACGATATTAGTATTATTAGTTACTGTTACGATCTTGTCTTTAAGTATGGAGTTCTTTTCTTTTAATATAGTATTCATTTTTGAAAAGATGTTAATGTCCAGAAGATCCTCGATAACATCCCTACGGTGTCCAGCATTGAGCTGCATAAAGGGAATGAAAGAAGAGGAACCTAGTACAACTACCTGATGGAAACTCTTATGATTGAGTTTCAGGATGTTTTGTTCGAGAATCTTCTGGTATTCGTTAGCGTGTGACGATTGGTTAATCATCACAGTGTCTTTCCATATTTCAAATATGTTTGGCTTTATGCCACGTATAATCTTAAAGTTAGCCTGTCCTATAGTAAACTCTATCTCGACTACAGTTTGCTTTCCATTAATCGAGTTTACGAGTTGGCTCTTCATAATTTTTCGATGTGGTTTACCGAATAATGCAAAGGATAGTGCATCAAGCATTGTCGATTTACCAGCACCATTATGACCTACTACCAAGGTGGACTTGTGTTTATTGAGAGTAATTTCTGTAAATGAATTTCCAGCCGATAAGAAATTCTTATAGCGTATCGTTTTAAATATTATCATGATATTTCTAGTGCTTGAGCCTCTGTCATTAGTTCACGCATCTGAACTTTTATTTTGTTTTTATCTAAGTCGGTATCAACCGCATCTATGTATGTGTCAACTATCTCAGTTGTATCATCAAAGTTCATGTCTTCATCATCAACGTTAGCACCAATAAATTCATTAAAGTTTTCTGCAATTTTAAGTTCATATATATCTTGGTTCTGTATGTTATCAATAAACCTGTCAAATGAGAATGGATCGGTCTTATTAACAACTACAACCTTTACAAACTTCTTAGAAAAATCTTTACTATAAGTATTATAATCCATTTCCTCATCATTGTAAAGGACTTTTTCAAATAAAGTATGTGTATTTCTTATTTTTTCTATTTGTCTCGTTTCAGTATCAATAATGTGAAAGTACTTAGGATCATGTGCATCAGACCAAAAGAACTCCATTTGGCTACCTAGATACCAAACATTGTCTTGTCTTGATGAGCAGTGGAAGTGACCGGTTAACACGAGCTCGAATCTTTCAAATACGTTAGCATTCATACCGTGATGGTTTTTTATACCTCGCATTAATTCAAATCCATTAAGCTCTAGGTGAGAGCCAATCCAGTCTGCCTTGCACTCTTTTATAAAGTTCATACACACGTCATAGTTATCTTGACATATCCATGGTACTAAGCCTATATTAAGTGAGCCGTAAGTCATGACCTTTGGTTCCATAATAATATTCACCTCGTTCATATAATGACCAAGGCATTCTTTTAGAGAGTTAAGCTCATTAGTGTTCTTAAAGTAGGTATCGTGGTTTCCTGGAATAATATCCATGGACATACCACGTATACGTAACTGATCAAGAAACACTCTACGATTATGATTTAGCGCTTTAAAGTTTACGAACTTACGATGATCATAGTAATCACCTAAGTGTAGTATTTGTTTTATATTTTGTTTTTCACATTCAGGAAAGAATACATTATTATAAAAATCTTCTGCATTATTTAAAAATATTTCAGATGAGTTTCGTATTCCAGTATGAGTATCATTAAGTACTGCTATCTTCATTCCATGAACTCACTTAAATCTGAGTCAGCTATTCTTACTCTCCTTTTCTTTTTTTCTTTCTTAACAAGTTCTTTAACTTCAGTGTCGGTTGATCGAACTCTTGCGATTCTGTCTTTAAGTGTGTCAACGAAGTGTGCAGCTGTATTTGATGCAACAGATTCATTTCCTACATCGATAAAGCTTTCAATGCCTGACTTAGTTAAGTACTTAAGTTTAATTTCTTGTTGTTTTTTTTCTTTTGATATTCTTCTTAAGAACGCATACCAAGTTATCTGCGTAAAGTATGCAAATGCGTTTGGCTTTCCAGTTCTGGTTGCTGCCTCAAGGTTGTAATTGCTTATCGCCTTTAAACAGTTTTCGACTGCATCCATTACCATCTCTTCTCTATAAGTATATCTTATAAAGTTTGCTTTATGTGATAAGCCTTCAGCTATCTTTAAGAAACATTGTGCTATATAATCTGGTACAGTTGGAATAGTATCTTCGACTTTTCTAGCGTGATCAACTCTTCCTACATATTCCACTACCGCAGTAGAGAAATCAGAATTATTGACATAGTGTATGCTTTTTTTACGTGCCATCTTTGTAACCTTTCATGATTCTATTATACACCCTTTTTACCTAAAAGTAAACAGTTATTTTATCTAAACATTCGCAAATAAAACTGTTTACATTTGTTAAAAACTGTGATAGAATAGAAGAGTATATTGAGGTAGGAGGTATACCCTAGTGAAAAGTCTTAGGGTTTCGGGGTTTAAATTTAATTATGTTGCCAGCATCGGAGTCTATGTTATCCATAGGTTCTTCAATAGCTCCATACTTTCGTTCCAAAAAGTCATCCATTTCATCATCAGTTAAATCTCGTAGTGCATCTTGTATTTCATCTATATTAGCATAAGTTTTCTTTTTACCAGTTTCTTTACCTGTTTTCAGGTCGTGGTTTATTCCTCGTAAGCATGCCTTATAGTGTTTTAATATATTAGGTGACGGATTTGAAGTTACTATTATGTGTGACGAGTTTAACGTCTGCAGTGATGAGGGATCATCTTGAAAAGCCATCCACGGCCTAAAGGCAAAGAACCTCCACCCTTTTTGATAATCTTCAATTGCAATAACTCTTAAAGCTTTCTTTACGAGAATGTCGCCGGTATCCTCACCAGTGTCCCACTCCATAACTTCGCATATTATCTCTTCATTATTAGTTAGCTTAAATTGTTTTATGTTCATAAACTCACTCTATAAGTCTTATGGTTAAATTTTTCTCTTCCATAAATCCTCAGTCTCTCATCAGCGTGCAGTATACCAAAATTCTTTTTAGACTTCCAACTTATATCATCTATGATGTCATACAGCGTAGTGCTCTTTCCATCATCAGTCTTTCTTAAACCTCGTCCTATACTCTGTAAAACTCTTATCTGCGATTTTGATGGAGATGCAAAGACAATATTATGAAGGTTCCTAATATTTATACCTGTACTAAATGTTCCAAGTGATGCAACAGTAATAGAATTCTTTTGTTTTTCAACGATAGCTCTTATCGCTTCTCTATCAGTTGCGGCCGTCTCGCCTGATACAAAAAAAATCTTGCGTTTTTCTTCTGCCTCGTCTTTAATTAATTTATAGAGAGGCTTACCATGTTTCTCAACATAGTTATATAAAACTAGCGTGTTACCCTTTAAGTCAAGAGTTAAGTTCTTAATGAACACGTTTCTTTTGTCATTAGTTACTACGATTTCAATTTCTTCTTGATATGTTTTCTTTCCAAAGTCTTTACGAATTTTCTCATCATATTGTAAAATAATTCTCCTAATAGAAAGTTTAGCAAGAGTGTCGCTATCTTGTAAAGCTCTGGTACTTGTAACTCTGTATACTTTACCAAACAATCCTTGTAATACCAATTCATGAGTTAGTGCGCCATCTAGTGTTCCGGTAGTTCCAAACCTGTACTCAGCTTCTATGCATTTATTCATTATCGTAGTAAGTGACTTAGACTTAAATCCATGACACTCATCACCAAAGACTGTGCCAAACCTGCTAAACCAGTCAGGTTGAAACCTATATATCGACTGCCATGTACTAATGATAACACGCTTAGAAGTATTCTTATCTTTTCCTGAGTATATTCTGTGACAATTGTGTTCCACATCATAACCATACGACTTAAAGTCATTGTACATTTGCTCAACAAGAGAAGTAGTTGGTACTATAACTAAGACATCATTTTCAAAAGATGTTAAGAGATAACGCATTAACACGTATATTATAAGTGACTTACCAGAACCTGTTGGAGATAATAAGATAGCATTTTTTCTCTGTATTCCTGTGCACACCGCATCGAACTGATAGTCTCTTATCTCAAATGGTAGCTTTAAAGCTTTAATAAATTTCATCATAAACTCAGGATCGATCTTGTTTCCCTCATTAGGGCTACCATAATCCGATTCTTCTATGTCTATCTTGTATTCACGACTTTCTGCAAATGAGAGTATTTGAGGAAATAAACCTGCTGATATCTCTCCAGTTATTTGATTATATAATCGTATCTTGCCATCCCATAAGCGATTGCGATATGCAGGCATGAATTTATAACCAGGAACAAAGAATGAAAAGAACTCTCTAAGTTCTGCACCTATTCCTCTATCACATGCAACGCATAAGGTTGCGTGATTTAATTTCCTGACTCGAATTGTTTCCATTTGATTATGTTCGATATAGTTTGGTGACGCCATTTTAAGTTATCAATTATCTCCGTAAGTGTTTCCATTACTGTTTTCCAGTATTGTATTTTCTCTTCAGATTTCTGTATCTCAGGATCGCTATCATAGTAATAATCCATCTCGCCTTTTAACACCTTGAGACCTTCGAATGGATCAGGCTCCCACCCCTTTTCTTGAACTGTTATCTGGTCCATCTTACCATTATAGTATAGCCACTTGTCTTTAAGTAACTTCTTTTGCTCAAACTCGGCTCTCTTAAATTCGAGCTTAGCTGTTGACCAGAGTTGTATATATTTTGAGTGTAGTGCAGGTGTCTGACGAGATGTCTCATCAAGTTGATGGTTATCAATTACACAGTCTTTTTGCCACATTTCGTGGACTCGTTTCAAGTCAATCATTATCTCTCCAATAATATATATTAACCAGTTACAGTACCAGTCACGTCAAATGAGTCGGTAATTGCACCAGTCGTTGCATTAAATGTTTTTATATCAAAGTAAGTAAACCTAAACGAAGCACCAAAAGTTAAGAATGACTCAGCTCCGCTTGTAGCCTGAAACTGAATATCAGTTAGTGCTGTTGGTATACAATCTCTATATATAATCTGAGCTATCGCATTGTTTGAACTATTTAAAATAGACAATGTAATATCAGATTGTGCAGGTGGTCGTTGCGTAGCATTCGTAAATCTATCGAGTGCTGTCACGTTATCTTGGTCAAGAATTCGCCTCATCCAGTTGTGCATTTCTGTATAAGACTTCATATCTTCATCAAGAATTATATTCGCCAACATTTCATTATAAGTAAGCTTATCACCTACAAATGGAATTGCAGCAATTTTCTTATAGCCAAGATCTGCTGTGTTCATAATGACACCAGCATGAGTAAAATCTTGAACAAAGAACTCTAAGTTCGGATAGTTTTTTCTATCAATTACTAACTTAAAGCCAGTAGGTTGTAGATAATTAAAGTTGCTAGTTAGTGCCATTCTTACACCTACAATTTATTCCACCGCAGCTGCCTTTGATAGGTTTAAATAATAAACCTAGTGACATGCCTGAAGCTATAAATGACATGAATATTAATAATGTTAGTATAAATGTTTCCATACTCTTATTTATACAAAAAAAAGAGGAGCCGAAACTCCTCTCTTTAATATTAAGTACTAAGACTTATGCACCTAGAATATTGTCAACTCTGAATATTCTGTAGTATTGGTTAGTCTTAACTGCGGCTAGGCCATTAGCAGGTGTAGCACCTACGAATGGGTTAGATGCCATTCCATATCTGGTTTTAAAACCAATTTTTGGTTGGAATGTATCTTCACCAACTGCACGTACCATTGTTAATGGAACGTATGGGCAATAGAATAAGCCAGCATCGTATGGGTTAGTACCCTTATATCCTACTGTTACATAGTTTTGTGCAGCGTACGGATCGATGTAGACTCTTGTTCTACCGTTTAAGGTACCAGCAAAAGTATTACCTGTGTCATCAACACTTAATGTTGTGTTCATTGCAGGTGTATAATCTAACATACCAGCTGCATGAAGTGCAGATGCTACATCAGATCCACATACGATAAAGTTTCCTTTACCTCTACGTGTCTCTTTTGCGATGATGTTACATTCTCTTTCGATTTGTAACACTAGGCCTTTAAACTTCTCCACTGACCATCTACCATCTGCATCTGTCTGAACGTTGAAGATACCGTTGATAGCTGTGTTGGATTGTAGAGCACCAGTTTTAGCTTGAGAGTTAATAGTTCTGATAACTTCTCTATTGATTTCAGCTAAGATCTCAGTTGACAAGATGTTTGCCAATTCTGTCTCAGCGTCAAGACCGTGGATTGCTTTAAGGTCTTGAGCTAGTTCTAAGCTGTATTCAGCTTTAAGAGCTCTTGACTTAGCAGTCACAGTTGCTTTTTCAATAGTGAATCCCATCTCTCTGAAAGATGAATTTCCTGTTGAACCTAATTTCTCAGCTTCAGCAGTTGACATACCTGTAGCAGTAAGAGCTGTAAGTCTGTCATCATCCACTGTGCCAATATTGGCAGCAGCAGTTACGCCAGCCTGTGAGTCTCTTAAACCTGATACGTTATCAGAGTCGTGAGTTCCGCCACTATCGCCTGAAAACTGAGTTTCAGCTTCGTTGAATAGTGCTTCTCTATTACTTGTATTTCCTCCGCCATATCTTGACTTCATGGCAAAGATTAATCCTGTTGGACCAGACATTGGCTGCACACCACAGATGTCATATGCCATTAAGTTTGGCATAGCACGTCTTACGAGTGCAATTAATACTGGATTCCAATTGGATACAGATGATGTTGCGTTAGCTGGAGCAGCTTCTGTAATCATTCCTTCTTCTCTAAGAGCGATTTCCTGATTCTCAAGAACTGCAGCAGTAACAGCTTTCTTGTGATGATCGGTAATAGTACCAGCTGACTCTTCGTTCAGTACTGGGGCCCATTTCTCAATCAATCTATCGTATGATACTGTCATTTAAGACTCCCTATTTAGTAGCAGTTTTCTTTATTGCTTTGAGGTAAGAATCCATTGAACTAGATGTTTCCATTACTGGACCATCATCATCTTCAACGATATCTTCCTGTGATTTAGTGGTTGTAGAAAAGTATGATTCTTTTAACTGAGCAACTTTTTGTGCAAAAGTTTCTTCATTATCGAAATCAACGTTTTCTGCTAGACCCTTTAGCTTTTCGACTTGAGTTTCAGCTAAATCTTTGGTTGCCTCTCTAATGATAGACTCCCTCTTATATAACTCTAACTCTTCAGCCATTGATACGGACTTTGCAATTGTGTCATTGAGTTGTGTCTCAAGTTCATCAACATTGTCTGCGAGTTCGTCAACCATGTCAACTTTATCCTCTGGCACCTGAATGTGTGACTCAGTAAATAGGTCTTTCAACTTATTCATAAAGTCCTCAGCGATTTCAGTTCTTAAACCATTTTGGATTGCTAACTTGTTGTCTTCCATCCAGCCTTCAACTACGTAGTTAAGGTAGCTGTCTACTTTCTCCACAAGGTCCTTCTTGGTACTTTCAATCTCTTCTGAAAGTTCCTCGTTATACTTCTCTTCTAGTCTATCAATCTCTACATTTATTTTTGTATTGATTGCAGCTTCGAAGATAGTTTCCGCTTTCTGCTTGAAATCATCAGACAGTGTAGCTTCCTCATTGACAAGTGCTTTAAGATCGTCTTTAAAGTCGACCTCAACCCTTACCTCTTGCTTTTCAGCAATTGGCTCGCCGTCAAATGCTTCAGGATCAGTACCGGACATTTGTGGGTGCATATTACCATACGCAGCCATAATGGCTTTCTTGTCCATACCTTGCATTTTTCCAACCATATTGGCAATCATACCAGCTTTGGTCTTAGGCATTGGATCTTTTTTAGTGTTGTCACCTTTACGCTTTGGAGCGGATCCGGTGGCGTCACCTGCTTGATCAATAGAAGCGACTGATTGAGCTTCAGCATTTTTAGGATCGTGTTGCATTTCAGAGATTTCCTCTTCACTCTCTTGGAGTTCCACGTCCTGATCTTCTTGATTTATATCAGTCATACTTGACTCCTTATTTTGATTTTAATATTGAGAGGAAATTCTTAAACTCACGTACTTGTGTCTCATAGAGATCAGCGCGTGGAGCCTTTTTAATTTCAGTCTCCATTTTTTCAATTGTTTGAGCTTCTATAATACCGTTATTCCAAACCCATTCTACACCTTCCATTATCCCATTAACAAAAGCACTAGGTGCGGATGGATCTTGCACGATGTCTACCGCGTTAAGAATATAATCGTCATTGACGACCATTGCGTTATTACGCTGGATCAAACTTCCCATACCACGAGTCGATACACCAAAAGTAACTCCGCCATCGAGTAAGCCTTTAACAACTTCTCCCATAGGGGTGTTTAGTATCGATGCTTTGCCCACAATATTATTGCCATCGAATTCGAGGCTATTAATTTTGTGAGAAACTTTATCTAAATTGACGGTCGGACCTTCAGGATGATTCAGTTCTCCAACTGCTCTTCCCTTTGATACCTGATCTGTGTTATACTTACCAAGTGCCTTTTCCATTACTGGCATTGGATATATTCGACCGTTTCGATTCTTAGTCTCTGCCTGAGCAAAGATTCCTTGAATACCGTAATTCTTTTTACCAGTTTTCTTATCCTCGGTAATTAAGAATTCAATATCGTTTTCTACGAATTCTGATATTAACTTCATATTAACCCCTTGGATATGCTATTTTAGTAAAATGCGTTGTTGTAGTGCCTGCATGTATCTCATCGCCTTTTTCTTTTTGTAATACAAAAGCTTGATTTTCGTGTACTTGCATTGTAGCACCGGTTGTAACATTAGTAATTAAATCATCTGCAGTTGCGCAAACATAAACAGTTTGAGCATTTGCCATAGTTGTCTTATTAGCATTTCCGTTTGCAGTAACTTTAGCAGCTAAAGGTCTTATTTCCATTACTTCATTCCCTTATATTGTTTCATAAATTCAGTTGCAGCTTTCTCAGCTTCACGCTGAGAATTATAAGCATCTAACCTATCACCATCAATATAAACAACAAACTTATTCTTTTCATTGTGAATTTTTACAGGCACTCGATTTATCTTTTTATCAAAGACTGCTTTGCCAATCGGTTTACGACCTGCTAATTCTCTTAATTCTGAAAAAGTTCTCATACTAATTGTTATTTATACTTTTTTAATTTTAAACTGCAGCGCCTTCAACTTCTTCATCTTCTTCTGCATCTTCGTCTTCGTCTTCGTCTTCTTCATTCTCTTCAGTATCATCTTCTAAGTCTTCGTCTGAAGGCTCAACTTCTTCTTCTTCAGGTGCACCGTTATAAACTTGATCGGCCATTCTGATTTTTTCCTGATCCATTAAGTCTGACATTTTAATAGTCATCACTTCACCAAATACTTTATTTGCGTGATTATAATCTTGATCAAGGGAAGCCTTTATCAAATCTTGTATATGATTACTTCCAAATCCTTTTTCTTCTTGATCTGTATTTTCCACGTTCTCGACATTATCCATTATACTACTCCTTGGTCATCGTCTGGTTCTTGCGCCTGAGTGGCAGCAATTTCTTTTTCCATATTCGCAATAGACTCATCATCCATTAGAAGAATATTCTTTTGTACCCAGCTTTTAGAGAAATATTCTCCAACATACTGTGATACCTGATCTAAACTCTGTATTTTTTCTCTTAATAACTCTGCTTCTTTTAATTCAGCAAAGTGATTGTCTCTTAAGTAATCAACCGTCACTTTATTTTTCCAAGTGTTCCAGTCATCTTCAGTAATTATATTTTTCATAATTAACTGCTTCTTAAGTATATCATAAAATAAATTAGAAAAACGATTTCTTAATCTATCAATAAACTTTTGAAACTTTAATTCATCACGACTTATCTCTGTTGCTCTACCTAATGAAAACTGTTGTTCTTGTTCTAACCTATTCATTGGCACATTGAGTGATCTATATAATCTTTTCTGAAAATATATAATATCTTCAATTTGTCCTAAGTTCTCTCCACCAGGAAGTGTTGAAATCTCAGTACCCCTACCACCTTCTCTTCTTGGTAGCCAAAAATCTTCAAGCATTGACATATGTTTACGATCATCTCGTATCTCTCCGGTCTTGGCATCATACACTAACTTATTACGATACTTTGACATAATATCTTTCATGTATTGTTCAGCTTTACCTCTCGGTAAGTTACCAACATCAATATAAAACATTCTTCTTTCAGGTGCTCGGGCTAGCCTGTAAATAACGAGTGAGTCTTCCATCATTCTCAACTGCGTTATAGGCTTAAGCGCCTTATGCAAATACGAAACTACTTTTTTACGGTTTTCATCTAAAAGACCAGACGTAATATAACATATTGAGTCAAGTGTCATTTTTATGCCGGCATTTTGTGCACCGGGCTTTTCTTGATAGATATAAAACTCACTTACTTTCTCTACGAGCTTTGCACCAGTAAGAGGATCTTTCTTGCTCTTAACTTGCTTTACTTTTCTCATCTTGGCTGCATCGATATATCGTATTTCTTGAATACCAGCACTTAAGTTAGCTTCATCGACAACTAAGTGATGGTATAGCCTACCATCCACGTACCATCTTCGAAATATATCATGTCCTAGTTCTTTAAAGTTTAACATGTTAAAGATTTTTTCAAACTCTTCAACCATCTGCTTTTTAATAGCCGTACTTACTGGAATATTATCTAAGTTTAAAGATACTGAAGGTTTTAATTCGTTGGCGGCTATTGACTCATTTACGATATCTTCAACTGCTGCATCAGCTTCAGGATGCATAGCACTTCCTCTATACTTCAGTATGAGTTGTGCGTTATCTTTTGAATCATCACCATCCATATTAATATAGTGACCATAATGAGAGCCGGCTGATGTCGCAGTGACATAACCAGCACCATCGTCGTCTCGTGGCGGAACAGGAGATGCAAGTGACTTTTTGTCTTTTGCTCTCGTTATTTCAAAACCAAATAATTTAAATGCGTTTTCTGCCATTTATAATTCCTTTATAGTTAGGAGGGCCTGAACCCTCCTACTATTTATTACTTAACTTGTAGTGTCTGTCTCGTAGTACTGATAAGCAAATGTTACTGTGAATCTTTCGATCTCATCATTTGTAGCATAGCTTAACTCTATAGGTGACATGTCTTGTGGATATGATCCTCTAAAAGTATACTTCTTTAGAGTATCACCTGACCTATCAAGTTGCTCGACTAACAGATCTGCCTCGTATGCGACAGGAGTTGTAAGACCGGTATTTGCAGAGTGTGCATTCATACCGTTCATCCATCTCTCCATAGCATTCTTAATGGCAAAGTCTGTGTCATTTATTATTGTAACTGTCCAGACATCAAACGTTCTGTCACCGGCCATTTTTAATTGTCTACCACGAAATGGTACAATTATCTGACCAAGTGTTGATCCTGGTAACTGAGCTGTCTCACATAAGAAAGATGTCAGTTCTGGATCACCGTTTGCATATCCAGGAAAGTTTATGGTAGCCTTGAAGAGGTTAGGACGTGCCCCACCGCCTCTTAGCTTTGATTTAAAATCATCTACGCCTAATACTGCCATTTTCTACCTCCTAAACTGTGCCAACGACTTCTTCAAAGTCGACACCCGTTCTTACTGCCACAAAGTTAAGTGTGACAAAGTTAATGGACCTAGCCGGCTTGATGAAGATACTTGCGATAAACTCATTTCTATCTATAACTGCAGGTGTATTGTTTGTAGCATCTGCAACTACTCTGAAATCTGTAATACCACGTCTACCTTTTACTTCACGTAATACTGGCTCAACGATATTGACGAACTCTGCTCTTGTAAATTCATCGTTGAATTCGAAGAGTACCTGTTCAGCGGCTCTTGAAATTGCTCTTTCAAGAACTAAGAACAGCCTACGTACATTAATTCTATCAAATGCAGAAGGCCTTGCGAGTTTTGTCTTATCGCCAAATAGTATTACACCAGCACCTGGAATATTTGCAATTGGATTTACACCCGCTTTATACAAAGTATCCCTTTGTGGTTTAGTAGGTGAGTATGAAATTGAAGTTATTCCAAGATATTGTCCACGCCTAGAACCTGCAGGTGAGAACCATGGAGCTCTATTTAAGTCCGTGGCTGCCATAATTCCAGCAGTAGAAGAAGCCGCAGGTATTTCAATAAATTGATCATTAAATTTATCGTATACCTTGAGGTAGTTTCCATCCATTACTAAATATGAAGATTTAGTAAATGTATCTGCGGTTGCAACAACGTTCGTTACAATATCAGAAGTTGATGTTACATTGACAATATCAGATTGAGCAGGTGAAGCAACTACTACACAATCTTTTCTTAATGACTGTGCTGTAGCAACAAGATCATTAACAATCGTAGTATTAGCAGATCTCGATGTTGCTCTAGGTGCAATTATAAAATCAACTTCAACTTGATCTTTATCTTCAAAAAGATCATAACCAGCTAACACGTTTGCAGTTGATAAAGTACCTACATCAACACCATTAGCGAAGTTGTAATCAATATCTGTGTTAGTAGTACCAGTTGTCTTAGTAAAGTTATCTGCGCTATCAATTGCTGAACCAGCAGCAGCTTTACTACCTAAAGTGCTTTTCATATCTGAGTCGAAGTCAACTAACCAAATATATTTTGAGTTTTTATTTATGATATCTTTAACAAAGTTAGTAGTTCCATCAGCATTTTGTGCATTTGAACCTACAGACACAAAAGCATATCTTTCAAGAAGAGTACCCTGTGTGCCAGTAAATTTACCAGTTTTATCTATAACTGCTAAATGAACTTCATCATTTAAAGCATTATTTTTTGTTGCAAAATCTGATGTGCCAGGAGCAGCATCAAACTCATTTTTATACGCCCACGTTGTAAATGCTGAATCTCCAGCAGAGTGCGGACACATTGAAACTTGTAGACTATTTCCAAGAGCTCCTGGATATTTAGCTACAAAAGTATGTTTATCAGAATCTAATGCAGATTTCTGTGAGTTAAAACTCGTTTCATTTTTTATAACTTCTCCAGGAGGAGTTGCGGATGCGGTTGACCCTGTAGTTGATGCTGCATTTCTAGCAGTACCATCTATAACTCTTACTGTTTGAAGTGCGCTTGAGTACTTCAAAAAAAAGTTTGCCTGATGAAACGAAAATGTGGTGGCAGAATCTGGTGAGCCGAATTTTTCGACGAGTTCAGCTTCTGTGCTAAGCTTTACTCTTTCCTCAACAGTTCCCCACCTTGAATTTATTACGATTGCGCCTGTAGTTGACTGGACATTAGGCACGCCACCAGTCAGGTCAATTTCTTTGACAACAACCGCAGGTGATTCGGAGGGTGTAGAGAGTGCCATCTTATTTTCCTTTTATTATGCGATTAACATTACAAGAATATTCAATTGTTACTACCATTATTTATAATATTACAAATCTCTATCATACTCGATAGCCCACGGATGATCATCAGTAGGTTCAATTCTTTTTACTATTTCTGTTCCGTCATTGATAAATCCAAATGGAACAATGTCATCTTCAATTTCTTTGAGCTTCTGCTCAAATATCATATCTTTTATATTAATGTCGGTTAAATTAGAAAAGTATGCCGATGATACAAAATATCCAAATAAAACTAAGTTCATAACTAAGTCATCATGATTTCCTATAGAAGCTTGGAAAGTCTGACCCTTTGCCTCAAAGGTTGATATTTCTAGTATTGTCTGCTCGTCGACAACTTTAAGTTTATTATTTTCTAGTAAGTCTTTTAGTGCACTACAGCCAAGTCTCTTTGACTTACGATTTAACTCAGTTCCTATAGCGTTTGCTTTCACCGCAGACTCAACATGTAGGTTTTCGTATTCTAAATCGTAGTATAATCCATTACATACTACTGAACCCTGATCATTTGACTCAACAATGCAATAAGCTTGGTTGTAGACATTGGCATACTTATATATAATATTAGGGAAGAGTAATGGAGAGATAGTATTATTGCGATACACAACTACCTGCTCAAAAGGCCTAACGTTAATATCGATTAAAGAAAAAGATGAATAGTCCTGTCCTCTTCCCTTTGATACATCAGCGACCAATATGTACTCATGATTTTTTACCGGTTCTTTATATACTAAGCAGTCACCACCTTCTAAATATTTTTTTGGCGCACCTGCTCTAAAGTCTAACAGTGTTTGAGCATTTATTAAAGTATTACCAGTTCCAAAGAATGTATTGCCGAATTCTTGATCAAACTGTATTTGTGAAGTATTATTTATTGTTTCTTCTTTCCACTTTTCATCTCGTCCAGGTACGTCGTTCCAGTCAACACGAAAGTTTTTATACTCATTGACTCCCTGTATTGAGCCCTCCCATATTTTATGGAAAGTATTACCAATTCCGTTTGCCGTAGACGTAACTATAATCTTTGTGTCTCCGCCTGATGATACAACCGGATATGTTGACGTATAAAACTCAGCTGCACGCTCAACGAATGCGAACTCATCTAAGTACAATAAGTTAATAGATAAACCACGAATAGATGATCCAGTTGTGGCTGCCGCAATAATTCTGCTGTTATTACTAAAATCTATATTTGACTTATTAAGAGCCTTACATCCTGGCTGCAAAAAGAAGGGAATGTTTTCTAGCATTATTGTAATTCTAGCTAGCATCTCTCTTGCGGTAGCACCTTTATTAGCTAACACCGCGATAGACTTTTCTGATTGAAATAAAGCAAACCATAAAAGGTAACCGCATGCTGATATAGATTTTCCCGACTGCCGGCATGCTAGAACAACATTAAAACGGTGTGATTGAAACTGCTTAAACATCTTTTGCTGATATGGATATAACTCAAATGATACTAAACCCTTATCAAGAGATATAATCTTAGCGTATCTTTCAACAAAGTAAATAGGATCCTTCATACACTTTGCGTATTCGAGTACCTGATCTTTTGTGAAGTTTGAAGTAATACCGTCTTTTTTAATATTTGGATTACCTAGATAGTTTTCATTCCTGTTTTGGAGTGACATTTACTATATCCGATTCATTCTTAAGTAGCTTTTGTAGCTCAGTCGTAGACCCTACAAAAAGATTATTCGTGGTGTTCGCAATCTTTTTGATCTCGTCTTTCTTGTCAATATCTTTCTTCTTTTTATTTAAGTCCATTAATCTATCGTTTACATCTGAAATATTCTTTATCATACCAGATAGTACTTCAAAAGCTCGAGGGTGNTCACTTTCTCTAGCNACNTCTATCATTAGCTCNAGACTCTGCTTACCTTTTTCNACNAGCTCNTAGTAGGTATCTCNTGAATACTTGTAGTCATTATCAATATTCTTTTCTTCTGGAGGAAAGAATTTTTTCATGTCATCACTCATTTAATGTCACTAACTNACGATTNTTAAGATGTTCGTCTTCAATATCAGATTTTGCTTGACCGTAGTATCTTACTGCATGATGTTTCTCAACCATATAATCATTTATAGATTGATCAGCGTAATTAGTTGTTCTCCATAACTCGCCTAAAATCCTACCAAATTTTCCTTCAGCATCTTTTTGTGTTTTAAGTCTAATACCAGCTTTATCATCTAACATTCCTGTTAGAAATTTCTTAGCTGCTAACCCATATTTTTTTTCTTCAAGATCTCTTGTTCTTGATTCTGGTGTATCAATAGCATATAGTCTTATTCGTTCTTTCTTTAACCATACGCCAAATCCTAAATCAATGTCAACATCGACTGTGTCACCATCAATTATCTTTACTACTTTACATCTATATTCATACATTTTTTAACTCGCACTATCTAAAATATTGGTTGAAAATCCGAAAGTACTATCGTCAAGGCCTACTGCATTTGAAGGATTAGGTGTAACAACTATTGTTTCTAATCCTATGTCTGAGTCATTAAGACCTGCCTTAATATCGAATACTTTTGCTCTAACATCACGTATAATGCTAGTATCTGTTATTGGACCGTGAAAGCTTAACTTCATTTCAAAGTCCATGGTGTAAATTATTGTTCTTCTCTGCTCCATCGCTCCTTCAAAGTCATCTGAAAAAGAAACGCCTTGTATAATAATTTGTATGTCTTCTTTAAAGCCAGGGTACTCAGTAGGAAATGGCTTTATAGTTAATGCGTATTGTGGATTAAAGGTAGGAAGTATTTGTTCTACGATTTGTAATGCGTCATCTTGCGATTTAGCATAAGCATTTAACTGAAAATTTATTGAATAAGGAACAGGATTAAAGAAACGCTGTCTCTTAGTATTTTCTCCAGTTGAAGCATTCGTAGTAAAGTTTCCAACTTTAGCCAATTGTCTTTGCGCATCATATGAAATTGAAGTTATCTCAAAAGATAATCGTGGCAACTTAATTGCAACTTGTGTATCTTCAGTTAAGTTAGGATTCTCTCTTATTCTTTCAAGATACTTAGATTTTGGAGCATATGATAACGGAACTTTAAGTTGGCTTATCACAGCACCAGAAGAACTCTGTCTTATCACATTAATATTATTAAAAAGCCTGCCGAACAGCGCCACTGCTTTTTTAGTTTTAGAATGATAAAAGTGTCCACCAAACATTAGTTGTTACTCACATCGCCGAATGGATTAGACTCACTAAAGTCAATGAAGTCTGCACCTGTTGAAAATTCTGTATTTTGTTCGTTATTCGATAGTTGATTATCTTCAACCACGAGTGTTATAACACCACCTGCGCCAGATTTTAAACCCACCACATGTTTAGTCGCAGCAAAAGTATGATACTTGCCATCATCGGCTCCTGCGTGTATAATATGTAACTTATCATCTGAGTCAGAATATTTTACAACTTCACCACGCATTATAGTTGAGCCGCTAGGACTCGTTATAGTCTCACCTACTTGAAAAGTTGTTGGTGCTGGATCTGTAAATTTTATGGTAGGACTTGAATATCCAGTACCTGGGTTAGTTAACGTTAATCCATTTACTTTACCGTTATTACTATCAATGGTTGCAGATATTGCAGCGCCTTGTCCAGTTGAATCAATTACTGTGACAGTAGGAGGATTAGTAAAATAATTATTTCCACTGTCAGTGATATTAAGAGTTTGTAGTTGGCCGGCGCTTAACGTTGCGGTTGCCTGAGCGCTGTCTCTTGTATTGTTAAGTGTCAATACATATTTGTATGCATACTTACCTTCAAGATCATCGAGCTCATCAATGCCGGTGTCCATATCTTCGCCAGTGTATTCGTATAACTGGCATCTCATCTTAAATACTGGTAAGTTACTCAACTGATAAAACGGCATTTCGTGTTCTACGTGAGTAATCTGGAAGAAAGACTTACTTAAAGGTAGATATATTACATCACCTTCTGCAGGTCTCTGAGTTGTAATTTCATTATCATATCGCTGTACGGTGTCTGCCCACCTTCTTCTTGATACTACGAAGGTTGCCTCGTCACGTATCTCTACACCAAATCTTGTAAACAGGTCTCCTTCACCTTCAAATCCTTCAGTATTTTCGATATACATTTCAAGCATATGTGATGAGTTAAAGCTTGATACCGGATCATCACCGAATATCTTATCTTCATTTACAATATCGCGTGGTAGATAATACACATCTTGACCATAAGCCTTGAGTGCCTCAATGATTATATCTTCATATAGGTTCTGCTCTGATCGTACTTTTTGACTGAAGTATAAGTTTGTTGCCATGTCATCCTACGAAAAAGTCAGGTGGAAACTCGTGTTCGTCCCTAACTCTTTGCCTTAACGTTTCTATCTCACCGGTTGCATCATCATATATTTGTCTTCCGTTTAAAATGACTCCTCCAGGCAATTGCATTCCCTCAAACTTAATTAAATTCTGACCCCATTGTTGTTTTATTAAAGCAGTAGTATATTCTTTCACAAACATGTCATTAAATATTGATGTATGATCACTGTCATTTATTTCTGTATAAACTTCAGCTACAATGTAGTCACCTACTTGAATGTCACCGTCAGCGAAGTCACCGAAGATGTATAATCTATTTTGGCGACGTGAGAACTGAACCTGTGGATGACCATTTAATTTCATATCCAGCATGGAGAGATACTGTTGCATTTGCTCATAATACGCTAAGTCACCGGCAAAGTTCATCAAGTCTGCGATGTCATTTAACATCATTTGATACTTAATGTCAAAAAAGTTTCTTGAGTTTTGAAATGAACTGGCCAATGGAAACATTTTAGAAACAAATATAATATTATTGGCAAGAGTGATATACTGATTAGATACATCATCTGCAGTTACTAAGTGTTTAAGATAGGTTCTTACGGTCGCGTCAGAATGAAACTCACGATAATACTGTAGCGATTCGTCTACACGATCTTCTAATTGATCTTCGTCAACATTAACTTCAATTACTGGTTCACCGAGTCTTCTCTTACAGTAGTCTATGAGTGTTGCGCGTGAGCTTGGAGCTGCCATTTCTAAATCCTTTAATGGTATTTATACATTAAGCGTATGGACTTGTTCCTAATACATCACTATCCCATGCTGCCTTTAGCGCTGCGATGTCAGCGGCATTAGTAATAGCGCTTGCTGCTGGCGCATCTCTAAGTTTCTTCTTCTTAGCAACACTTGCAGTTTTTGCGCTTGCATCATCATCTTCCAAAGCTTTCATGTACACCACGTCTTCAGCTTCAAGTAAAGAAGTTCTCACTTCTCTTACCTTGTCTTTAAATATTACTTTTGCTGCAGTCAAGTCTTCGGTAATAGCTGTCTGAGCACTGTCAAATATCCACGCGTTTCGAAAGTGCCTGTCTGGCACTGATGACGGAGCGGCTGCAATTACTCCATTTTTATCTTGAATCATTGTAGTCATCTTTCTCTCCTTATGCTACTTCTTGATTTATCTTCCATGAGTTACGCCATATTCTATGACTTGGAAGATTTTGTTTTTTACAAATTACTAATCTCTTACGATTAGATTTATCATAATCTTTCCATACGTGTTCTGGTATGTCTTTCATAATTAAATATTCTATTGCTTCTTCTTCGGTCATCTTATCAACTGGTTTTGTATTATGTAGTAGATAACCTCTCGTATGTTTCTTAAAATCTGGTTGCGCTTCATCTTTCTTGAGTTCCCAATAAGACTGAACTGGTGGTAATATTCCACCTTGCATTGCGCATGCCAGCCAGTTTGGATCTGGTATCGTAACCTTTGCAGGTTCATCAGGTTCGTTTGGATCTTCCCAAACAACTCTGTAATCGGATTGTATAGGCTCAAGTTTTTCTTTTGCCCAGTGTAATCGCTCCCATAAATGTGTTCCCTGAAATTCAGGTGTTTCAATTGTCATGCTAAATCTCCTAATACACTAATTGAACTTGGATTACTGCCGTCTGACGCACCGGTATCTTCATTAAGCACATAAACACCTAAAGAACCTGTTGCAAATGCACTACCTTTAGTTACGCCAACCAAAACTGCGGTATTAGTGTTTGCATCAGTTGCAGTATGATGAGCTGCATATGTTGCATTTGCCATATCATTATTGAATGAAACAGTATAATCTCCAGTGCCATTATCGGTCAATCCTGAAGAATTGAAACTATCATGTATAGTTTGACCTTGGTCCATTGACATCCAAAATTTCGCAATACCTTGTTGTAAATTTGTATTAGCAGAACCTTCACCACGAACGTTAACAGAACCAGCAGTTGTCTTACCTTGTATAGTATCTATAACTAATGTACTCATGCTAAGTCTCCTAAACCGCTTACGTATACTCTTGAAGTGTCTACTTTTGAATGACTACTATTACCAGCAGAAATGTTAATAGAACTTGTTGAACCTCCGTTGTCATCCCAAGCATGGTACTGGCTACTATTTGCAGTGGTATGAAAAGTAAGTGCTGAAAATGCATTTGTTAAATTTACAGTGCCACTTCCCGTACCGACGTCCGTTATAGAACCTATGTTAAAACTGCCTATAGCAGAAGATTGATCGGATAAGTTCCATTTACACCAAGCCTTCGCCAATCCTTGCTGTAAGTTAGTTGTATTAGTTCCTTCACCTTGTATCGTAACCTGACCAGCATTTGATATAATCATTGAAGTCGTGTCAGAGTCATACTTTAAATTTGTAACTTCAATATTTGTTCCTACTATTGTACTCATGCTAGGTCTCCGTGTAATGCAAAACTAACTACCTCTGGGTCATTAGCTGTTTGATGTGCATACTGAAGGTCTAGGTCAATAGTTCCTGCTCCTAGTGCATCTCCCGGAGTAGAACAATTCATTAAAGTCTGATTACTAGCAGCACCACCTGCACCAGTGGTTGCAGCGTAATTTGCATTAGCCATATCATTAGCAATAGCTACTCTATAATTTCCAGTAGCTTGGTCTGTTATACTAGTTATATTAAGGCTGTCGTTAATAGCTATTGTACCACCACCATCCATCCTTAACCAACATTTTGCCAACCCTTGTTGTAGATTAGTTGTGGCAGTACCCTCACCTTGTACGGCTATAGATCCTGCAGTTGTTTGTCCTTTGAAAGTATTCGTCTTGATCTCATACTGACCCGCAACGTTTTTAATCTCATCTACTTTTATTTGACTTGGCATATCTTTATCCTACTCTATAGCCATACATGTATGTAGTTAAAAGAGTAGAGTGACCAAGAATTGAATTAGACGAAGAGCTGGCATCATTATAGTTATATATGTAACCTCTCATATCGACATAATCAGTAGAGCCATTAAAATGAACTAATAAATTTATAGTAACACTCATCTCTTGTGCTGCACCTATTTTTAGAGACATAATACTTCGAGGTTTTACATCTCCACTCGCACCTAAGTAGGGTGCCTGACCTGTTGAATGATTTTCAATACCATTTTTCCAAATACCCGTGCTTAGATATATGTTATCATCAGCATTTCTAGGATCAAAGCTTATTTGGCCATGCAACATATAAAATCCAGCAACCTGTGGCGTGTAACGATAATTAGATGTGTTAAAATAATCATCGACATCAAAAATTTTTGTATTAAGACCGACAATGGTATAAGCATTACTTGTAAAACTTTGAGTAGCATTAGACTTAACTTGAAATAAACCTATGTTGTTTCTAACCATATCTACTTCGCCAGAAGTATTAACAGTCATTGCATTAGTTCCGTTAATGTGTTCTATATTTTCAATTCCTAAAGTACTCATACTACTACTAACCTTCCTCCACTATTTACTGTCAGTGTTACTCCACTCGCAACTGTAATCGGTCCTGCTATCATTGCGTTCTCTGTAGCCTCGATAGTCGTATTTGCAGTTACAGTTTTCAGTGTAATTTTAAATCCTATACTTTTTCCTATTCTACTTAATGCCATTATGCGAGGTCTCCATTTACTGTACATGCAACAAACAGATAATCAGTTGCAGACGTTGAATTTCTAGTTAAAACCTTAACACTGCTTGTTGTATAACCATCGCCTAAAACTATAGTCGCTTCTCCTCCAACACCACTTTCTGAAATACCACCTGTTGCACTATAGTCATTGTTTGACATATTATTAGAAAAGTTTGGGTCATAGTGTCCAGTTCCAGTATCAGTAAGACTTGCTATATTAAAACTATCTCTACTTGCAATAGTTCCAGTACCATCAAAGTTTACCCAACACTTCGCCAACCCTTGTTGCAGATTAGTTGTTGCAGTACCCTCACCTTGTATATCTTTATGAAAAGTCATAACACCAGTACTTGAATTGAATGACAATACGTCACTGTCACTGTTAGGTATCTGTATCTTTGTTAGTTTAAGTGTACTTACCACTTTTTACTCCGGTTTTGTTGGCCATGTAATATTACTTAACGCATCATCAGCTGGCGTTGTTTTTGTTATATCTCTAAGAGCTTGTCTATATGTCTTCCATGTGTCCGTCATAGTAATATCAGAGTTTCCCATCCAATCAGTTTCAGCTAAGAGTCGATTACGTTGTTCTCTTAAATCGACCATTCTACGTGCAGGAGCGCCATCAGCCCATGTTTTCTCTTCAGCATCTCTCGCTGTTTCTTCTTCTGCCGTAAACTGGATTCTTTCACCGTTTACCATCTTAAATCTTGGCATAAGTTATCTCCTATTTAATTCCATATATTTTTACATATCCACCATGAATATTACCAGTGTGAAACTGAAATCTAAATCCATTTACAACAGTAGCATATTGTGTAGCTATCATAGCACCACACATGTATGAACCTTGATGGGCCCCTCCTTGCTCAGCATAATTACACATTGCGGTTATACTACAAGGTGAGGTAGTATTATTTACGTTACTAACTCTCGCATGAAGTTTAGTACCTCTTCCCTCTGCTGTTCCGGAACCTGCGTATTGAAAACCAAAACTTGATTCTGTGTTTCCTCCAAAAGCAGCAGACCCGGTAGCATAAGTTCCTTCATATCCTAAATAGTTATCTGTTATTACTGAACCGCCTGTCATTAGTTTCATATACAAATACCTATTATCTCCACTTGGTCGAAAATAACCAATTATGTCATAAGCATCATAAGTTGAATTAATGTATGTGCTATCAATATCATACGCTGATATAGAACCTCCACCAACAGAAGAACCAAAGCTACCTTCGAATAACTTAACCATAGCAGGCGCATTATTTCCAGTCACTATTCCATCAGATCCTATAGTAAAAGCCGTGGTGTCAGAATCAAACTTAATGTTCTGAGTTTCTATATTTGATACTATTAATCTACTCATTATTTAATTCCGTATAATTTGACATAACCTGAAGCGATATTTCCGCTACCAAATTTTATTCTAATTCCTCTTAATGTTCTTGATCTATAAGCCGGTTGTGCAGAGCCATAAAATATACCTCCAACTGTAGTTCCACCAGTAAGACCATTATTATAATGTCCATGAATACAATATGGTTGAGTTGTGCTATTTACATTTTGAATTGTTCCTTCAAACCTAACACCCTCACCACTTTGGTTTCCAAGAGTGTATTTGTTGGGTCTAAAGAAAAGTGCACAGTCAGTATCTGTAGAAACTCCACCACCATCAGGAGAATATGATTGAAAGCTATGTTCTGTACTAGTTACTAAAGTTGGTGTATCACCATAAAAAGCAGCACAATCTAAATTTACACTATCACTTGCAGGTAAAAGATCACCATAAATAATGTACTTATCATATGTTGCATTTATATAAGTGTTTGTAATATCATAATATGCAACACTGGAAAAAGTTGCATCTAATAACTTGACCATAGCACCAGCACCTGTAGTTGTACCAGTGAAAGTGACATTCTTTGGAATCGTAATGTTACCACTACCATCAAGACTTATGGTATCACTATCTAAGCCCGTTCCTCTGATCTTATCTACTTTTAAAATACTTGCCATTATACTATACTTAAGTTACCTTGTAATGTTAATGTCTGACCACTATCAATTGAAAGAGGCCCAGCAACCATTGCATTCTTATCTGCAGCAATTGTGATGCTCGTATCTAGATTATTATCATTCAGGCGAAAGACAATATTCGATCCTGTCGGAAATGTCTTTTCCGTAAGAAAACCAGATTTAGCAGTCTCTCTTGCCCTCGTCATTAACTAGCTCTTGTTGGCCATGTTATTGATGAAGTTACTAATTCCCCAGCTGCGTCTGTTGTAGGACTTGCACTCGAAGGTAAGTCTCTTAATGCTTGCATATAAGTCTTGAGTTTAGCATCTACTGCCACACCGTTTGAGTAAGCCTTTACAACTTCCCAGTCAAGTGCTGCGAGCTTAGCGTCTCTCTCAACTCTTAAGAGTCTTGCCGCTTCGGCATCATCCATCGTTTTAATTTGTGCGGTAACTTCAGCCTCGCTTGGAACAGTTTGACTCTTGTCTAACCATTCTAATCCAGACCATTCGCTACCTCTAAGTACCCACTCTGCACCAGGTTTAAGTGCTTGGAGTGCGGCTGCGATATCATATTTCATTTAAGTTCTCCTTTTAATATGACTATTTATAATAATTAATCTGCTTCTTCTATTGTATTTCCTTCAGTTACCCATTTTTGGATTGCTGCATAGTGTCTGTTGCCTTCATCTTTAGGTACACTTAAAGAAACATCATCTATTGTAGCAATCAAAGTATCTGTCTTTCCAGTTGCACTATTT
>JGI24004J15324_10000192_pt1 | contig 24518 bp, 32 predicted proteins | sample LinPmetageLP32_FD_15324 | JGI IMG/M metagenome (IMG submission 15324)
TTGAAATGAACTTCAAAAAATAAAAAAATCAAATGATATCCATTAGAATAAAAAAGAATAAAAAAATAATGTATTATAATATTTGACAAAAATTACCCCTACTTTTTCTGAGACATTTGAGCAAAGAGGTTTTCACCAAATTTAAGATCTGTATTAATCTGTTTATCTACACGATATATTACCCCTGAATTATCCCCGACTTGCCCGAGTTCTCCTTCAGGATCTAATATTTGTGATTGTATTGAAGTTATAGTTTTTTTCCGAGTCACAGTGAATGTGGGACCACCTCCATCATATGAAATAAAATCATCATTTCCTTGATATTTTCCTACTATTCCCATTGTCTGAAGAGGATTAGATGTTTCAAAGAAATTTGCCTGATCTAAAATATCTGATTTCAATAAGAAATATCCCCTGAGTAATCTTCTAGGTAAATCATTTGCTGTGATACGAGTGCTANTCGCCAAAATCACGGATGCTGGAGATACTGCGGCATTTGATGCATTTTCTCCATCTACACTTGCTAATGTTTGAGGATTTACATAAAAATTTACTCTACTATCTAACATCTGTGAATATAAATTTGCTCCATAAATATTTGTAATATATGATTGTGAATCTACTGAAGTAATATCGGCATTTGTAGTCATTCCATTTACATTTGATGAATCATTACTATATTTAATCAAACGATTTTTTTGATTGGCACCTGAAGCATTAAACTGACCATATTCAAATCCACATAATCCCCAAAATCCTTGAGACCAATTCCTTTCAGAATATCCCATGTCCTCAAGTGTGATACCACCGTGTGAATCATAAATTCTTCCAATATCTAAATTTGGATTAACCTTTACAAATGTTTTTTGATTAAGAGAGGTGGCGTTATGTTGTATTGATATCACTGAGTAAGGATACATAGAAGGAGACCAAGAAGTATAATGTAATTGTTTATTTATCTTGTAGCAATCTTGTCCTGCCTGTGCTGATTCAGGTGGGGCGAATATTGCGGAAGTAGGACTAGGATCTCCAGCATTATAGAAATTACCTACTTTTTCAGATGTGTGTAGATTTTCAAACTCAAATCTTCCATCAACAGCATTAAATTTATATACAGGATCATTTGCCCCTATATAAACATTTCTTATTGTTTGTGCTCCTATAAATCTCTGCTGACCAAAATACTGAAGAGGGTGAAAACCTGAACTAGGTATTATCGCTGCGTTTCCAAAAGCATTAAAATGATAATCATAACCTATTTTTGTTTTTTCCTGGATTTGATCAATCTGTTCAGCAAAAAAAGTATCAACAATACCACCTATTCTTTCTGTTGTAAATCCAATAAATAATATAGGATTTGCTACTGAACCGATATTAATCTTTTTTGCGAAACCAAATGCTAATTGTTCATATGAAGTCCCTTCTGCTTGTGAACCATTTAGATGAGATGAATTTTTATTATATGCGATAAAAATAGGAACAGATGATCTATCTGGTTGATCTGTCGCAGGCGGAATAGGTAATCCCGCATTAGATGAATGGGAAGAATTATACATATCATCTCCAATAGGATTACCTGCTTCACCGTCCCCTTGTTTTTTTAGATCTAAATGTAAAAATCTTGCTTCTTCAGCAAATGAACCACTTAATGATGCCGAATCAGGATTTACAGAAGCAGAATAATTTGTTTGATCTTTATTATCAGAAATTACCCCTTTGAATAATTCAGGGTATAATGCCTGAGAATCAAAAAAATCCTTTAATTTTCTTAAATTTTCATCATTCCAAGGGATATTTGTAGCGATTTCTGCTGATGAAGCATTTGATTTGGGAATATTAAAAAGAGTATCGGCACCCTGAGGCATAAAAGCAGCACGCCCTGCCTCTACTATCTCAGGTCTTTTAAATCCTACATAAGCATATGAATTTAAATACTGGATTGATTGATTTTCTTCAGGTTCCGCGAATATAAATGGAGGACCCACAGCATTCTGAGGAAATTGACCAGGAACATTGTCCGCCCTGAAATAAGAGTGATTCATACTGGCACTGAATAATCCAAAATTAGTGCAAGGAAATGCTTTATTTGTTGTAGAATTTACTATGACGCTTTCGGCAGAAGATGTTCCTACAGGGTCTATAAATATAGGATCATCTGTTTTAGTTAATTGATTTGTTAAATCTGCTGCTACACTTTCAGGTGAATTAAAACCTACTGGAACAGATAAAGGAACTTTCTGTTTATATTTAATGTAAGGATGAGTAGCAGGATCTGATTTATATAAATTAGATGCTTGTGAAGCATTAGCAGTATTCCATAGATATTCTGTCCTGAGTGCTTCTCCCGAAGCATTATTCGGAAGATAATTTTGATTCCAAATGACATATTTTTGTTTAAATAATGTATATCTGGAATTATCTTGTTTTAATTTTCTAAATCTACATGGTTCACCTGAAGCATTTATTCCACTCACTATATTCCAATCTTGAGATGAAACGTGTGAAGCAGATTGAGGATATGTATTTGCTCCCACAGGGTATCCATCTAGAACTTCCCAATAAGATGCATTAGGTGTGAGATTATAATAAACCTTTGCTCCTGCACTGTCATTTTCCCCTATTGATGAAGCACTACCAAAATTCCTAGGTAATCCAATATTATTTTCACCATTGGTATTTTTATAATATGAAATCACTATATTTGCTTCATTATCTTTTTCTTGTATCTGTTCTGTGATATTTTCACTTCTCTCCATCGCGAAACCTGTAGGGGAAATTTGTATTCNGCCCATAGGACCGAGGTCGGGATCAAATGTATAAAGACCTAATCCGATATGTATATCACTTGTAGTCTCTGTATATGATATATTTTTTTGACCCAATGTTTTACCTGAAAATTCAATAATATCACCACCAGCACCTCTTTGAGAAATATGTGCTGATTGAATAGATACTGTATCACCGATATCTAATGTAATACCAGATGAAACCTGATTTGTAAATAATGCATTATTAGTTTGAGCGAGATTACTCGCTGAAAATTCTACACTCTGCCTTCTATTACAATCAAGTAAAATAGTTTGAGAATAAGGTAAAGGTTGCCCACTCATTATTATAATGAATTGATTTAAAAAAAATATTAAAAATATTATTATTCGATTGAAAAATTATGCTAACTGAGTAGAAACAAAACCACCTGAAAGAGTAGTTAATTTAGCGAGTTCTAACCAAGTTCTCTGGGTATAAGTTTCTGCGTTATTAAGACCCTCATATTTCCAATAATATTCAAGACCTCTGGAATTGATACGCTCATTACGATTCAGACGATACGATAACCAGTTAAAGCGACCAAGGATACCATCTTCATCTGCAGCATCTCCAGTATTCTGAACATATCCTTCATATGTATCATCTGTTAAACCGACACCCTCGGCACAGAATTCCTCACGAGTAATGAATGGAACCATACCCTCTGCCTGAGCAGTATTATGAAACTGGCGTGCTGGATTAGTGATATCAATAGGATATAAGAAACGATCATTATATTTAATATTTACAGTTAAGGAACCATTAGTATTAGTAGCGGCAGGTGCTTGTCCAAAGGAATAATGTCTTTCAGGTGAAATACTATGATACTGATTTAAGATACTTTCATCATCTGTATCATCCGACTGAATACCCGTGATAACTTTAGTGACGATACGACCAGCACCGCCGAGATTTCTAATCTGAGTAGTTCCACTTGTGGAAGTAGCAGATACAGAAACCTTGGAATGGCGATAATCAAAATGATTAAATGAAATCACATTATTTGCTGCTCTATAAGAATCCATCATTTCCTGAGGATAAAATATGTAATCAGCGATTAATTTTACTTCAGTTTGGACGATAGTAATAGGTGATCCTCCTACCCCCTGTGCTAACTGAAGTCTGTTATCCGAATCAGGTTCAAAGGTTAATTCAATAGATACCTGTTCCTCCATCATATAAAGAGGTAGTTGAGTTTGTTTCAGCATGGGGAACATATCACTTAAAGCAATTTGAAAAACAGGTGCTTTACCTACCGATGCCCAATCCTGAATAGCGAGATCAGAAACACCCGTTCCTACTTCACCCTTATAATCACGCCCATTTTCTAAACCGTATCTCGGTGCCCGAGTATTATTCGAGGGACCACCATCAGTATCAGAAGCATTAGAATATCTGAATTCGTGGGAAATACATTTACCTGACTGGACCTGTTCCCTCTCAAGTTGATGTTCATTATTAATAAACATATCTTTGTATGCCGATAAATAATTGTATCCATCAATTTCCTGAAGTGTTTTAGTTCCTACTTTTAAAGCACAACGAGAGATTAATGATTGAACACCAACATTCGGCGGGAAAAAGCGTTTCCCTGTGGGATCTGCGAGAGCAGTAGCAGCAAGAGTAATCTTAGAATGACTATGTAAAATACCTTTATTTAAGAAAACAAATCGGCAAAAAGTATCTGAAGAAACTACAGGATCAAGAATAGAAGTTTCTACATCTGTAGCAGTTGTAGTATCCATAGGGGATACACGTAATAGATCTGGGACATTAGGGGCAACAGGTTCCCTTACAACCATAGTTTCTGGGATATCAGCATCATCAGAATTTCCACCTTCCATATTTTATAATATGAGTTTTAAAAAAATATAAATTAAAAAAAAAGTTTTTTAAACCGATTATGATGAACAACATAATACATCATTCTCAATATGACCATCTAAATATGAAAAATTATAATTTTCATTAATCTCAAGTAATTTATTTTTTAATACATCTTCAAAATTATCACCTGTATATCTATCATCCGACCATACACAACTACGAATAATTCTAATATCATCAATCAAAATAATATGATTATTTGATTTTAATGATTTTATCGCATCTAATTCTTCAACTAAGGGGCAACCATATCCCGAACCGTGTGAATCTAAAAAGAATAAGATTCTATCATCATCCTTTAAATTTATCTCATCTAAATATTGTTTTAAATTTTCACTTTTACCTTGAAATACTTTTAATTTATTATCTGCTATTTCTTTATGAAATTTTAACTCAGCGATATCTATGAAATCTGAATTGATTTCTACTGAACAACACTTATCAAAATCCATCTTAATTGCTTTACATAATGATGTTTCACAAGATTTCACATTCCACATCCCTGTCTCAAAATAAATATTACAATCCTTTTTTACTTCATTAATATCAAATTCAATAGGCATTATATTTTTATGAATTATTTAAATTATTTGAAATAAACTTACTCCTTTAGCATCGCGATATGTTCTGAATCAGGATGATTAATCTTCTTAAAACCTAATTTAATGAATTGTTTTTCCAAATAATCATAATCACATACTTCTTTACGGTCTCTTTCATATAAGATTAATCTTAATGAAGGAAAGAAATCTTTATTTTCATCATAAAATGTTTCAAATGCCCCTTCACAATCAACTACTAAAACATTAAAATCAATATTGAAATCACTTATTTTAAATAATGGAATATCACCATCTTTAGAATGTGTCGTATAATTACCGAACCCTTCATAACCACCATCATTAATTTTAAGAGGTTTATTACTGATTGCCCCTTTACATATTATGAATTCACAATAATGTCGGTTTCTGTTTGCTTCAAGTGCTGACCAAACTTTAGCCTCTGGTTCTACAGCGACATGATCTTTTTTAGATGATAAAATTTTATTGATTGTAATTGATACTCCCCCGTATCTCGCACCTATTTCTAAAACTTTATCATCAGGTTTTATATAATTATTTGCATCGTGTTGTTCCTGAACTTCTATCCTTTCATATGGAACATATTGCCCCTTTTCATCAAAACAATTCATTATATAAATAAAAAACATATTTAATTTTTATAATTAACTTAACTCATTACCTGAATTCCTTGAGGACCATATACGAGTGTATTCTTAGCGTGAGCGAAGACAAAGAAAGACTGCGGGAAATCAGTTTCAAGTTGCAGATTCATATTTATGCCAAAATTGACATTAGAAAAATTAACACCTTGATCCGAAATATTATCAAAAGCAACACCAATACCAAAACCACATCCACCGAAAGCGAAATCTTTATCAAATCTCGCACTATCCAGATATCTTACATTCTGAGGATTTAACTGAGTTCTTCCAATATCATTAAATTTCTCAATAGCATTCATATAATGCTCTATGATTTCAGGAGATACAGTAGTATTACCATCATCATCACGCTGAAGAGGATTAATATTGAAATCAATTGGGAATTTAGTTCCGTTTCTTGTGAAAAATAATTCATTAAGTTCTGCGGGTGCACCATCACTATTAGTGGGGAACAGGGTTGCTAAACCATCAAATTTAGTATTATTAATATGTGCCGAAGGAACTATATTCGCAAAAACACCCATTACACGACTTAATCCTAGTTGGAAATTTATAATACCATTTCCAGAATTAACAGTTTGATAATAAGAAGAAATACTATTGTATTCATATGTTCCAGATGTTCGTGCCTTGATTGCCTGAGTAGATTGGGCATCTAATTCCATTAATTCAGCAACAAGGGATACATCACTGAATTCATAAAAACTATCAGTATAGGAAGCACTATCAACATCTCCCGAAGTGTGGAAAACCTGACTATCAGGGGCAAGGTGAAGTTCTACGATTAATCCTCCAACTGCTTCACCCATAAGGGGGATCGGTTCACCTCCGTTAAATAATCCACAGGGTAAAGTCATACAGAAATGATTTTGGGTAGATGAAGAAGAAGGAATATTTACAACAGATTGCTGCTGGCAATCATAATTAGGCATAATTAATGCCGTTTCATACATATGACCCATCCCATCCTCTTTGGACGTGGTGACAGGGAGATAAGATGCTAAAAATCTGTTGTAATGCCTAATAGATTCAATAGTCTGCCCCGTTCTCTGAGATTTAATAGTAAGTGTATCAATCGTAGAATATACACCTAATCTTTCACTCATAGCGAGATTGGATACATCACTCGATGAAGATGATGCCGAAGATAATAATGCTCTGAATTTACCCTGAAACCTAATAGATTGACCAGATAACATACGGTCCTGTTCACCGATGATAAATTGAATAACAGGGTTGCCATCTCTAAAAGATACGGTGCCAGTACTGGTGACGTTGCTCGGAACGATCTCGGTATTAATATTCGAACTGCTCATTTTTTATAATATGAACTGTTAAAAAAAAAATTAATTAAAAATTAAAATTTAATGATATTCTATCTTTTATTTATCGCATTACCATTAATCCACCATTCTTAATCTCAAGGCGGCGTAAATGTGCGACGTAATTATTCCAAAGTTTAGGTTTAGTTTGGTCATTATCAGTATATTCTAACTGTAAATTAAAATCTTTACCACGTGCATCATATACCGCATTTTTACCGAGGGTGAGTGCTCGCCCGATGAAGAAATTGGAACGGAATGGCATAAAGGATAAAGGTTCAATATCCGCCATGGCGAGTGCTTTTTCTGCTTCCACTAACCACTGCTGACTAATACTATTCTTTGCTGCTATTTTTGAAGTATCAACGGGTCTTGAAGGATTAATACGACCATCATAAATGAATTGATAATTTTGTAATTCATCACAAATACCAACCAGAGCAGATCTACTAGAATGATTTTTGAAATCAAGACTATCAGTATATTCAAGGTAAGTATCAGAAGCAGAAATACCACGAATAGATGAATATTGCGTAGCATCTGTAGGAACACATAAAATAGATGTTGCCCTGCTTTCAATAAGAGGGAGACGAATATTCGCCACACTATCCCCCTGTAATTGTGAATATCTGTAATTAGTGAAAGATCTATAATCATAATTAATTGTTCCCCCTTCTTTCATCATCGCCATCATAGATGATTCATAACCAGCAGGAACTTCAATCTGTTTTACAATCATCTCCACGTTTGATACAGTATATGTTGGATCATATGAAGTAATACTACCATTTCCTTGAAGATTAGCAGAAACGACATGATATTTGGGTGTTCCACCTCCAAGAGTAGTTCCCGTGGTATTTGAAACATTTGCTACAAGAGTAATCTTTGTTTTACTATTACCCACAGCGACACCCGTCACCTGCTCTATACTCTCAATCGTTCCAATAGAAGCATTCACCGAAGCACTCGCGATAGTTGCTTCCCCAGGAACAAAGGTAATCTTTTCACCAACAACAAAGGGGCAAGTTTGAGTAGATGTTTGGTTATTATCACGGGTAATAAAGAAACTCTTATCAGCACCAAGATTAGAACCATTCTGCCACGAACCACTTATCGCCTCCTGTCCATCGGAACCATTCGTGGAATGGAATACTGGGCATAGAGATAAATGGCGATTACGATTAACACTATCTAATTGACGGAAAACCCTACGGGCATCCTGAAGTAAAATTTCAATAAATATACCATCCGTGAGCATAGCGGGGAATACTGCTTCATTTCTAAAGAGACCTGTATTTAAATGAAGGGTTCCTTGACATACTTTAAAATCATAATCATCATCTGTAGTAGAAAAACTCACATTAAGGGTATCATTTATATCGGTTTCTTTAAAATAAGGATTTGATACACAATTTCCTTGCTGAGATTTTAATGAACCGAGGGTTCCACGACATGATGGATCATAAGTGGTCGCACCATCCGTGAGACCACGTTTTCCACGTAAATTTTCATTGCTTTCATAATCAAAACGTAAAGCAGTTAAAATATCATAACCTTCAATTTCCTCTAATAATGCGGTTTTGCGACCAGAAAATATACGAATCGACCTGATTAAACTGTGTAATCCTGTCTGAGCATCTAACTGTAGGCGGGTAGCACCATTAGAAACATCAACAGTAGGAATAGCAAGAGATACATTCATCTTAAGTTTTGTTTGGGATAAATCAATAAATTTACTAGTTGGGGGAATGAAAATATCAATCTTACCTCCAGGGCGATAATCAAGTCCATTTTCACTCGGGACAGCAACCTCAGTTTGACCAACCTGAATCTTATCAGCAGATTTAAAAAATTGAGACATATTTATATTATGAGTAATCAAAAAAAAATAAATCATTAAATAATAAAATTAATAAAAATAGTTAACCACCTACTATTTGTGCTTTTGCCGAAATAGGGGCAGAAGCGACGAGACCCATAGCAGAAAATGCTGGCGTCACTTTAGTAGATTTTAAAACTGGAGGAGGAATAGTAGTTCCATCTTTTTTCTTTTTATCTATATCATTTTTGATAGAATCATAAGCATCAAAAATACCACCAATGGCACCTAAAGCACCGCCGATTAATTCAGCAGGGGGGAATACTGTTCCCACAACATCAGCTACGGCACCTACAGATGTAAGAGTATCCCCTATCTCTGCTGTTTTATCATCTCCAGCGAAGAATGATTTATTATTTTTAAGATTATCAATACCTTCACCGATATCTACAATACCACCGAAATCACCTGCTACTTTTCCACCTATTTCAGATGCTACACTTAATCCTGCTTCTGATAAAGCACCTCCCGCGACCTTCTTTAATCCTGTTTTTAAAATACTGGTGCCGAGACCTGAACTTTCAATTTCTTCTGATGCTGCTTTTGCTGCCGTTTTACCCGCTTCATCTGCCGCTTCTTCTGCACCTGCTACTACTTTACCATCGGCACCTACTTCTGCAGGTTTAAGTGCTTTCTGAGCATTCTTAGTGCTCATCTCACCTAAACGACTCGCGGTTTTACCAATTGTATTTAGACGACTTGTAGTAGCATCCGCAGCATATTTCATAACACCACCTTTTTGAAAAATTTCAGCACCTGTAGAAATTATACCTACTGTAGAACCTACAACATTTTTACCATCTGTTATTCCATAAAATCCTTCATCTTCTTCTTTTTTTGTTTTATCTGTTGATACTGTATTCGGTTGCTGTTTTTTTTTAGCATTATATTTATCTGTTAATACCTGATTATGTGCCTGTATTGCTTCATTATAATTAGTAGTCCTCGCATTAAAAGAAGATCCCTGACTTATCGCACTCTCATAACCATACATGCCTGACATATTTATAATATGATGCGTTATTTTATTTAAGATTTGAAAAGTTTTATTTTTTTATACATCTTCTTAAAATGGAATTTATAATGATACCAAAAAGGATTCATCAAGTATTTTGGAATTTCAAAGGAAAAGAATTAAATGAAATAGATGTATTTAGAGAATGTGTAGATGAAACAGAAAGATTTTGTAAGAAAAACAAATATGAATATAAAATGTGGAACTTAAAGGATTGTGAAGAATTAATCTGTGAAGATTATCCCCAATATATTTGGTTATGGACTGAATTTAGATATGATATTCAACGTGCTGATTTTATAAGATATTTAATTTTACATAAATATGGAGGATGGTATGTAGATTGTGATGTTTATCCTATTCAAAATTTAGAACCTCTTTTATCAAATAAACAAGTATTTACATATTGGAATAATGATAAAAAAAGATTCCCTTATAATGCTGTAATGGGATCTGCTTTTCAAAATGAACTATTCATCAAAATCTCGTCAGATATTGAAAAAAGAACTGTAGAAAAACAGAGTATGGAAATATATGATAAGTGGAAAGGTAGATTAGTTTTCCAAACTACAGGGCACGCGATGCTTAGAAATCATGTCCCTAAGAATAGTCTTCAAGATTTATTAATTATTGAAAACGAAAAGAAAAATATATTTATTACAGCAAATAATCCTTATTTTTATGATAAGAATGCTTCAATTTGGTATCATTAAATTTATTGTGGGATAATTTCTTCTTCTGTTGGAATATCGGGTATTTTTCCTTGTGGATTATCCCCGAATAATAATCTATCACCCTCAGCTATCTGTGTTTCAAAACATTTGAATGCTCTGGCGGGATTACTCTGTAAATCAAGATATAAGAAATCATATCTTACTTCTGTTGCTTTTTTGTAAATTTTTCTGAATTTTTCATCGCCACCGAACATACCTGAAAACTCTTGAGATATTTTATCTAATTCACTCATATTCTGTAAATTACCACAGATAAAAGCATTTGTATTATTTCTTATTGTGGGACCAACTGCTTTAAATGATTGAACAGAAACTGCTAATAATCCTACACCGTAATGACGACTACGTGTCACAAGGTGATTCAGGTATGAATTTCTTTTTACTGAACCGAGGATATCATCAAAAATCATCCCTATGAAGGGGCGGTCTTCATCATCAAATTGTTTCTGTTGTTCAATGATACCTGCTAAAACATTATCATCATAACCAGTATAGCAATCACACGCTTTTTTCAAAAATCTGGATGTAATATCCTGATCAATTGTATTACTCATTATCGTCACATTATCCATAGCATCTTTGTAAAAATCATCCCTTAGAAGAAGATTACTTAATATTGTAGATTTTCCTGATTTCGTAGGCATTACTAAACACATAATACAGGGTAATTCAGGTAAATTAGGGTGAGTAATTTTACGAGGTTTTTCCTTGGGAGGATCTTTCACTGGATATATTTGAGGAACTTTTCTTTCAGCACAATCCATTTATTTAATATTAGATTTAATTTTTAAAAGTATTATGAATTTATAACACAGAGCATCTGTAAGATTTCTAAATGATCTTCCTTTTTGTTTATCATATTTTACACCGAAACTATTACAATTTTTCATTTTACAAATATGCCTATGACCTGTATTAGCGATGGGTCTCGTGCTGTAAGGAGGTTTAATATTTAATCTTTGTAGTTGTTTTGTCATCTTCTAATATGTTTCTATATTTTTTTAATTAATTTTNAACGAGGGTTTTAACTGAATAGATTACGCCAAGGATCAGGGGCAGTTCTCGCCTGAGGTTGAATAGCACGTGCTAAGGTTGCTCTCATTTTTTCTTCTTCGTGTTTCTTCAAATCAGATTCACGTTTTTCTTTTTTCTGCTGTTTTCTTAATTTATCATATTGGGATATTGCTGATAATACAGCACTATCTAAATCTTCTTTTGTAAATCCATTATTCACCACGCTTCGCAGAGGAACTATTTTAGGTTCAGCAAGTGAAGCAGGTTTCGGTTTAGATACTTCTTCTTCTTTTTGTTTTTTTTGTAATATTTTTTGTTCCGCTTTTTCAACTAATTTATCTTCTTTTTCTTTTGCTTTTCTTTCCCTTTCTAATTTACGTTTATCCTGTGCTATTTTTCTAATTTTTGCAAGATGTTCTTTTTGTTTATCAGACATGGGTGCTTTCCTAACATATTTACGTTTCCCCTTTTTGGGAGTAAATTCATTTACAGGTTCCTCAGGTTCTTCCAATACCTGAGCAACTTTAGGGGGTGGGCGATCACTAAATACTTCATCTTCATCAGGTATTTCTCTTTCATCAACAGTTATGATATCATCTTCTGGTAAATCACAATTATTTTCTTTCATTAATTCATCTATGAGTTCCATATTCCCTGCTTGTTCAGGTAATTTATTATCAGGGATTTCCTGCTCTTGTGGAGGTTCAGGTTCTTTTTTAGGCATTTCAATAATCGGTAAAACACTACTCATTATATTATGAATAAACAATAAAAAATTAAAAGATAATTAAAAGATAGAAATTAAATCTTCTATAAATTTACATCTTTTTTTTACGAACATGAAAACATATTTCTGTGCTACCAGTTAAATCTTTAGCGAATCTTTCATCTTTTCTTACCATATGAACATCAAGATCAGTTATTCTTAATTCAGTAGTATTATTTAAATCAATAAAAGTTTTATCAGGATTTTGAAAGAATAATGCCCCTGTTTCTGTTCCAGCATTATCGAAACGAGGAACCTGATATAATATCTTGGAAGGATTACCTGTTCCAAAATTATATGTTTCGTGAGTGAGTGTAGGAACTCTTACAAATGTAGAATGTTGAGACATCATAGAGGGTCTTGTGGGAGATCTAAATGAAGCACCGAAGTCTGTCACAATAGTAGTTAGTGGATTTATAGCGAATGGACTAAAACCGAGTGCTTCCATCGCATTCGGTTGCCATCCCTGAATACGCCTAGGCATATATCTTTCTGAAGGACCAGCGATAATAATAGTTTCATAATCATCAATATTGGAAGCACTAATTACTTTACGTGTTCTTAATCCGGTTAAAGCGGATGTATTTTTTGATGCCGCATCTAATATCTGATAAGCAGGGCGGAAATCAACTGAACTCGGCCAACTTAAGGCGTTATTCCACCGAGGAGTAGGAACCACACCAGCATCTAATTGAGCATATTGATCTAAACCTGATCCATTACCTAAAATTGTAGGTATTGTGCATCTTGTCGCCCAAGAATTTTCAGGTTGATTATTATAAATAGTTGTTCCTGTTCTACATTCATATCTTGTAATATCTACATTATCAGCATCTTCCCAAAGGACTACAGTAGGATACATCTTCCAAGCAGTTTGCCCAATAGGTTTCGGTATCTGAGATTTAGTAGAAGCATTCACCGTATTTGCCTCTGCTGCTATTGAAGCACCGAATAATATTTCCATCTTTTCACCATTTGCCCTGAAGGTAATATTCCCTACTTTACTTGTTAAGACTGGTGTTCCCGTAGCAAAAGAACTATTATCAACATTATTAGATCTGAATTCTGAATCTGCTTTTTGATAATATATAATCTCTTCCATCTTAGTTCGAGGACCACCACCAGAAAAACCTACTCCATCACATACGGCATGATATAATCTTACTAAACCATCACCCTCATCCTGAGCACAAAAATCCATATAAGCATCATCATAAGGACCTACACCATATGCCGCCATACTATCAGCACCGAATAATTTACTACTATCTTGACCTTCTAATATACCACCATCATTTTCAACACCAATACATCTTGAAACACCTATCGTAAATCCAGAAGAAAAAGTGGGTAGATCATAAGTTAATGATCCATTATTTAATGAAAGGGGACCACCCTGAGCATTAATCGGCATAAGTTGTCCAAATGTATTATCACCATCAGCAGTCAGCGTGGTTCCATCCCATTCTAATACTCCATCACTGTATCTATCTTCCTGTGTCCTCGTAGCAGCAGGAGGGATAGTAGAAGCAGCAGGAACACCACCTAATACAGGTATCTGAAACTGAAATCCTGTAAAACCACCTACAACATCAGTAAGTATATTAACATCAATACTTTGTGAATCGATTTCTGGATGACATGAATAATTCTCTTGTAATATTCTTTTAAATTTTTCAGTAAAATCTAATGGAGATAATCCTTCATCAATAGTATTTTCACAAGGAATAAAATAAGATAATGAATTTTCTAAATCGCCATCTTGTGCTAATCTTTCACCGAACCAAAGATTAGCAACCAGAGCACCCTCGTAATCTATCTGAGGCATACGATTAATCTTAACACTCTCAACTGCTATTTCTGAAAGAGGTTCAATAATTAAAGGATTTCTTAAATTATTCCTAAACTGATACGGAACAGAAATTCCAATCTGATTAGTTTGACCTGCACCTTCGCTTGATGAAGTAATTAACAAAGACATATTTATATTATGAGTAATCAAAAAAAATAAATCTAATAAATAATAAAATGCCTAAGCAGAGCAAATCTAAGCAGAGCAAATCTAAGAAAATCAAGAAAATTAAAGATACTACACCTGATACAGGATTCGCTAAAAAATCGTGTGGAATGCCTATGACTAAAAATTATATTGATGTAGAAGGTGGTATCAAAAAAGATAAAGAGGTTAAAGAAAAAGATGTATTTGATTTTCAAAAAAAAAATAAATAACTAAAATCCGTTCAAAGATAAATTATATTATATACTCATTATTTAGTAAAAGATGTATTATAATATTGCTTATCCTTTATTCTCATCACCTAGTGGGGGAACATACAATAAATTACCTGAAATTTATACTGAATGGGAAAAAGCATACAATGAAAGAATAAACAGGGAAAAAGAAGAAATGAAAGCAAAATCTCAAGCAGATTATGATAAATTTAAAAACTTCTTTAATCAGAATTTTGAGGATTATGGTAAAAGGGAAAATCCTTTAGATTTTGATTATAAAGAACAAGATGATGAATACCCCCATTCGGTATTCGGTTTAAAAAAATCTGCTTCACAAGAAGATATGAAAAATGCTTATCGCAAAGCAATTAGAGAAACACATCCCGATAAGACAGGGGAAAATACTGAAGATGAATTTAGAGAGATTCAAGAAGCATGGGAACATTACCAAATGATAATTTAATAATTATTGATTGTCAAATGATGTTTGACACTTTTGAAAATTATAATATTTATTTTTTCTCTAAATATTATTTCATAATTAAATTTTCATTTGATTTAAAAACGTCAAATATTATTTGACATTATTTAAAAATAAATTCTTCTAATATAATAAATGGATACTGTAGATGATTTCGTTGAAATGATAAAAAAAGCGGATCCTGAAATGAGTCGTCAAATGAAATCTCATTACAAGAAAAAATTTATCATAATGAGAGAAGATGAAACAAAACAAAATTTACTATATAAAATGTGTTTAAAGATGTATGAAATGGATGATGATTTGAATTGGTATAAAGAAAATCTTAAAATAGTAAAGGAAGCGAATGCTGAATTGAAACGGCAAAAAATTTGATTTTAATTTAAAGATTTACTCAGTAGTAATATTGTCTGTGATTATGCCTAAAGTAATGCGTGATCAAAAATCTAATCTTAAACATGCTCATTCAACTATTAAAGGTTGTTGTAGTATGGATTTCATTATTGAAAATTATATTGAAAAAAGAGATAAATATGATGCTCTCAAAATTAAGTATGAAAAATCAAAAGTATTTGAAGAACAAAAAATACAACTGAAAAGGGATTATGATGATAAATTAAATATCATAGCTGCGAGGAATAAATTAATTGAAAATCAAAATTCAAGGATTAAAAAAATTGGTGATGGTTATGAAAAAATTACGAAAAATCTTCATAAAGAAATTTCTGAGGGAAGAGATAAATTTTATAAATTAGAAAAAGAATTTGAATATATGAAATCCAGTACTGTTTCTAAAGATGATTATGATAGACTTGATTCATATGCGAAAAAGAGGGATGAAATCATTATTGAACAAAATAAGAAGATTGAAGAATTATCTGCACAGGTTAATTCTACAAAAATCAATGGTTTAGAACATCTTAAAAATACTATTCGGCTCCAGAAGGAACAGATTATACATCTTAAGGAAGGTTATGGAAAATTTAATCTTGAGGAAGATGAAAAATTACAAAAAGAAAATGAAAAATTAAAAGAAGAAAATAAAAATTGGGAAATAGATTTTGCTGAAGAAAGAGAAGAAAAGATGAATTTAAGAGCAGAAAATGAAACACTAAAAGAAGAAAAAGAAGTATTCATCAAAACCATTCAGAAATATAAAGAATATTCTACTTTGATGTTTGATATTGAAACGCCTCTTGCTGATGATTAATAAATTTTAATTCATTCTCAATCTGTTTTACCTGTGATGGATGAATTGTCTTAGATAGATTACCTTGTTTGATTTTCTTCAATTTAGTATTTAAAAATGACTTCCTTAAAGCGAGTTGTCCCTTGGGACTATTATGATATTTTTTTACTGAAATATCCCTTTGTTCTTTTTTTTCTTTATCTGTTAAATAACATCTTCTTACATTAACTAAATTATCATATTGCTGAGCATATGATTCTTCTAATTGCCGAAGTTTATATGCTTCATCTTTACTATTTAGATTAATCTGATCTAATATTTCTACATCTGGATTTCCATTATCAAATAATCCTCCGTAATCTTTCCAATTGTTCCTATGTGCCTGTCTATGATGAGCAAGTCTCACAGATACATAATTACAATAAGTAGAACCAATATAAATTTTATCACAACCTGAAGCAGATAATTTGTATACTTTTCCAATAAGAGACATATTTATAATGACTTAATATATTTTTATTTTATTATAAACGCGTAATTAATCAGAAGTTCTTGCTGCCCAAAACCAAGAACTATCTTCTTCTTTTTGTTTTCTTTCTTTTTCTAATGATTCCTTAGCATTCCACTTTGCTTTAAGAGTTCTAATTTCTTCATTCTGTTTTTTTAGGATTTCTGTTAAATCAGCAATCTGTAATTGTTGATCCTCAACGATTTCCCTAATAGCATCCATCGGTCTTTGAATGGGTGCTTTTTTCTTCTTTGACGACATGTATATTATATATTTGTTAATTTTTTTCTGAAATAAATTTATTAAATTTAGGTTTATATCTTCTGACCAAAGCATTAACGAATTTTTCACTGAATTGTATTTCATACCGAGGTTGCCCCCCCACGTTAAGCAGGGGATATGATTTACACCAGTTCCTATATTTTTCAGGGTAGATTTCATACATCCAATTATCGCATCCCCAATTTGGCATTTCATGCGGATATACTAAATCAAATATATTAATGTGTGTCTTATGTATTAAAAATTGTGTAGGTATTTGATCATTATTAGACCATCCTGCTGAAAATCCAATATTATCATTTTTCTTTAATTTATTGATGAAACATCCTAACCAACCTGTATCACTAGGTAATTTAATATCATCACCTAAAACCTTCAAATAATCATAATCTTGTTTTAGTGCTTCATATGCTAATGAATTCCAAATCCCTGTCACCCTTCCTTTTTTCTGAAACTGAGGGAACCATTCAATATTAAAATTCATAAATCGTGCTTTAAATTTTAATCTTTCTTCAGCAACTGAATATATTCTATCATCATCATCAAACCCTATGAATAATTTAATATCATGCTGAGGTGTATATTTTTCAAGGGATTCACATAAAATCTGCCAGAGGTAAGTATCTTCTGCCTGAAGTCCATTCATCCCTTTTATTTGTGGTAGATGGAATAAGGAAAGCAACTTTTGTCATATTTATAATGAATATATTTTTATTATTCTGTAAATAAACTTATGATTAAATCTTCTGGAACTCTATATCTATCCTCTTGAGATGTTCCATTTCCCATAGTTTTTTGCTTTCTTTCAGTATTTCCTATATTAGTTTTATGAAGTAATCTTTTAGCTTTAGTATTTACTAAAACTTTTTTTCCATCTATCATTTCATATCCGTTCCCTAAAACTTTCTTATGTTGAGTATCAACCATATTCCCACAAGCTCCTGAACCATCGCAAAGTTTATTATTCCAGTTTTTTTTATTAGTCCATATACGAGTTCTCTTTCTGTATCCCCAATCTGAATACATACAATAATCAACAAGATAAAATGGAAGATCTTTCATAAATGATCGATCTTTCATTTTAGATGTCGCTGGATTTTCTATGAACCAATACTCAGGATTAAAATATTCGATGATCTCAAGTGCTTTCAAAACTAATCTATCATCTTCATTCATTTCTTTTTCCTGGATTTCTTTTGTATATATTTCTCCCTTTCTCATTCTACCCAACCAACCATCTTGTAGTTTAGAATAATTAGTACAGGGGGGGGAAGCCCATATGATATCAAAATAATCTTGAGGATATTGTTTATAATCAAAATTCATTATATCACATTGATGAGTAGCAGGTAATATCATATCAACTGAAACTGAATTCCAATCTAACATCTTACATACTTTACCTACTGATCCTGTGCCTGAAAATAATTCTAAGACATTCATTATATAATGAATAGATATTAATTATTTCTTAAATTAAACGGATTATAATTAAGATGATTGGGATTGCTCAGCGTAGACGACCATTTCTTCATCTCCTCTTCTTCTGAAATTTGCTGACCAGATACCACAGTATCCGAAAAAGAAAGCGACGCACCATACAGCGATAAGGAGGTTATAGAAATCAATAATGTAGAAGCAAGGAGCGGTCTTGTTATTTGATGAAATATCGGTATCCAAGTCATTATTATTAATCATTTATATTATTTTATTTTTAATTATTATAATGAAAATTTGTATTCCTTCTTTCAACCGATATGAAACGATTCAGGATAAATCTATCAAGGTTTTACTGAATGCTGGATACAAACCACAAGAGATTAATATATTTGTAGCAAATGAAGAACAATTAATTAAATATAGAGAAAAGATTGACAAAGATATTTCTATCATTATCGCTGTAAAAGGATTAAAAGAAGTAAGAGAATTCATCTTTAATTATTATGATGAAGGTGAGTATCTACTCTGTTTAGATGATGATATTGAAGCAGTAAGGGAACTATACAAGAATGAAGAAGATAAATCAAGATTAAGACCTGTAGATAATCTCAAGGAAATAGTAGATAAAGGTTTTGATCTTTGTGAAAAGCATTCATTAAAACTATGGGGACTTTACCCCACTCCTAATAATGCTTTTTTTATGGAGAATCAGAAGGAAATATCATTTGATTACAAATTCATTATTGGAAATTTCTTTGGTTGTATTAATTGTAAAGATATGAATAAATTACTTGTCCCTGATATGGATGATTATGAAAGATCAATTAGGTCTTATTTATTGTATGGCGGTTCAATAAGATTTAATCATTTAGCACCTAAAACTAAATTTAAAAAAAATACTGGAGGTGCTCAGGATAGTGATAGGGAAAATAGATTATCTCAATCAAAGGAGATTATGCTGAATACATATCCTGAATTATTATTTATGAAAAAAAGAAAAACAGATACTAATCCTATTCTTAAAGATTTAAGAAAATCTGTTAAAAAAAACTAGTGTAAAACGATTCCCTGTAAAATCTGCTGTTTCGTGATAATATTTTGAACCATCAAATACTACAAATTTATTCTTAATATCTACTTTTGTAGGAGGTTCATTTTCACCATCATAATAAATTAATAGTTCACCGCCTTCATAATCGCCGAAGCCGATGATAGTAGATACTCCGGCATTATTCGCATCAAGATGCTTAGCACATTTCTGATTCTTATTATACTGAACTGAAGTATATTCAATATCTTTTGCTATTTCTTTTGTAAGAGACCAAAGGCGATGATATTTTTTTTCTTTTAATTTTATGCTGGGTCTCATACAAGCACCTGTTTCTTTAACCTCTTTATGTGCCCAAGAATATACCATCCCTAATACAAATCCTTCATAACATCTCTGCCCCTCTTGAAAGATATTTTTTCTATCATAATTTTTTGGAAAATTTAAATCCAGTAATTCCTGCGTGATTTCATCCATAATTATTTTATCAATACATAATAAAATGATTGATAAAACATTTACAAAAAAAGATATCATAGATATAATTAATACATATGATATTCCCATTGATGATCCAAAACAACATAATAAGAATGAATTAAATATAATCCTTACTGAAATATTAGTAATGGAACAATTTGAAATATCTTTTTCATCTGATTATCCTGATTTTTTCAAAAATGAAGATTTAATAGAATATTTATCATTACCTAAATCCAATGAAGAATTAAATTACAAGGATAAATCAGATATGATACAAAAAGCAAAAAAATTAATTAATTATGCGAGGAATGGATATATGCTTTCATTTACAGATTATTTATCACACGACCTAATTTATCAGGATGGTATAATTGTTGCTAATCATTGTGATATACCTACATGTCGTAGGGCGATTGATGAACTGAATAAAGATCCTAAAATCAGAAACAAGATTGAAAAACAGATTACACCTAAAATTAAGAAAAAATTAGAACAAAAAAAAATTAATAAGGATGTGCTTAATCCGAGGTATAAATTTAGAAGGGGTCATTATGAAATTAGTTTTGATTAATCTTTTCAACATCCCGATCCCAAGGACCTTTACACCTCTTCCAGAAATGAAGATTAATCTCTGATTGTAGATGTTCTAAACCTCCTACAGGTTCATCAAGTGCTTTATGCCAAGTATCTAATTCTTCTTTTTGTTTTTGAACGAGGTGCTCAAGTCTTTCATTTTGATCTTTAAGTTCTTCTACTGTTTCATCAATAGCATTAGTGCAACATTTTTCAAGAATCTTCTCCATTTTATCATCATAATTATACGCCTGAAGATCCAGATACATCTGGACAAGATCATCTTTCTTAATCTTTTTGAGAGCAGTTTTGTTATACATAGTATTCATTTGTGATTAATTTTTATCTGGTTGGATTGGATTGAATTTCAAAATCAAATTTTTTCAAGTTTTTCAATTTTGAGATCAATAATTACTCTTCTTTTTTTTATCTTTTCCTTTCCTTTTGTTTTTCATATAACTAGCAGATGATGCTGCTGCTGCGTCTCTTGTTCTGAATTTCTTTTGAAGAAGTCTTCCTGTAGTTTGATTTCTTAATTGGTATCTATCTCCACTGCGGACGATTGTATATGGCATGATATTTAATATAAATTTGATTTTAATTTAAAATAATTGAATTAAATTATGGAAATACAAGGTTTTAGCGATTACTTAATTTATCCTGATGGAAGGGTATTCACTAAAAAACAGAATAAATTTTTGATTATTTGTAAATTACCAAGCGGTTATGAGTATGTTAAAATGAAATCAGATGAAGGTAAAAGAAAAATATATTATATACATCGTTTAATAGCGATTCATTATATTCCTAATCCACGTAATTTAAAAGAAGTTGATCACATTAATAGGATTAAAAGTGATAATTATATTGAAAATCTAAGATGGGCAACACGCTCTCAACAATCTCTAAATATATCAGTTAGAAATGATAATAAATTGAGACACAAAAATATTATTCATAGAAAGGATGGATATTTCATTTATAGTAAAAAAATTAATGATATTAAAATATGTAAATCATTTAAATCTCTTGAAAAAGCATTATGTTATAAATTCATCACGATATTAAAATTTAAATCAAAATATATCATATAATGAGTAGCAAACCTGTTTCAGTAGTCATCAAAAAATCTTCAAAACCTGAAAAGAAACTACAAGCAGTATTTACTCTCGATAACGGGCGAAAGAGGACAACGCATTTTGGGCAAGCAGGGGCACCCGACTACACCAAAACCCGAAATAAAGAGCGAAGACGACTATACCTATCACGACATCGTCTGCGAGAAAAATGGGGTTCTCCGATGACAGCGGGTGCTTTGTCCCGATGGATTCTTTGGAATAAGGAGACAAGGGCGGCATCAATATCTGATTATAAAAGAAGATTTAATTTAAAGTAGTTTCTTAAACGTAATCATTTACCTGTAATATTTCTTGTTTGAAATAATAATTCAGGTGTCTTCTTCTTTTTTGCTTCTAATTTATCAGATGTTTTACCTAAAGAAGAAATTTCCTTTGCGAGTTTCTTATTACGTTTCTGTTCCCCTTCACAAGTGATATATTTTTTACCAGATTTACTCGTGCGAGTATAACAAGGTTCATCTTTTTTTGATTTCGCCATTTTTATATGAATAAATATTTTAATTTAAGATTTCCATTCATATAATTCATTACAGAATTTATTTCTTTTCCCTTTTCTGATTTGTGAATCACACCTTCTTTCAATTACAGGTGCAGGGAATAATACATATTGATCACGTTTCGTATATTTTAACATCGTATCTATAGCACGAGGTCGGCCTCGTTCTTCACATGCCTGAAGCATTTTGAAAGCAACAAGAGGAGTAGGTATATAAATAGCAACAGTAGTAAGCATCCTATATTTTTGATGATCAATTTTATTTATACCTTCTTCAAATTCTACTTTTTGAGGACCTTCAGTTAATCTAACATTACTGGAAAAACCACCGAAATATGTAAAACCATCCCGAGGTAAAATACTCTCATTAGGTAAATCACCTACTATTTCAGCATCATCTTCAAGTATTAAAACATCATATAAATGATTATCTACAATATGATGATATAAACTTGTATGAGATAAAAAACAGGCACATTTAGCACGATGTTCCAAAGGATCAATATTCCAGTATGAAACCATTTCATCAATCAAAGGTTCATTATCCTTTAAATTTTTATGATGAATTGCTTCCCATCTTGTAAATCTATCATCATTCTTATAATGTTCCCATCTATCAGTAGCACTTTCTAAATTTATCACAAATATCTTCATTTATGAAACAATATAAATTAATTAAAATATAAAATAAATTCACCATAATTTTTCTGAATAGGTTTATCTTTTAATTTCTTAGGTCTTCCTCTTTTTTTAGCATAAGCGATATCTGCCTTAGCATCTTCAACCTCATATAATTTTTTCATATTTTCTATATATTCTTCTTCATTTGTAAATAATTTTCCTTGAGTGTTTTTCCGAACCCCTCCAGTCTTCCTTCCCTGATTACCAACCATTTATCTAAATAAATGAAAGATTTTTAAATACTTAATTAACCGCGTTTATAGGTTCAGGTTGAGGTTCTAATTCATCTGTGGATAAATAATCAGGGTCTTCTTCATCGGGTTTCCTCGGCGTAGCAGGTTTTTTATCAGGTTTTTTTTCGCCTTTGTTTTTCAATTTTTCTGCTTGATCTTTAAGACCTTTCATTTCTTCTTCTGAAGGAGGTCTCCTTTCACACTGAAATATATAACATAAATTCATCTTACAATGACATTTGCTCTGCCAGATCACAAGTAGTAATGATGCTACAGCACCTAAAACCAATACTACTGCTCCTGCTGCCTGATCAACAGAATAATTTTGTAATTTACCCCCTTCGTTGCTTTCACTCATTATTGAAATTTATTTATTAATAATATTTTTTTCTAAAAGATATATAAATAATGTCTGATACTGAAACTGCCCCTGAACCTGAACCTGTAGCGGAACCTGAACCAGCACCTGCCCCTGTTAAGAAAACTCGTGTAAAAAAACCTATGAGTGATAAACAGAAAACAGATTTATCTAAACATATGGAAAAGATGAAGAAGGGTGGGATGGATGCTAAAGAAATGAAATCTCACCGCATGAAAATGATGAGCAGAGTCCGCAAGGGTATGAGCGTGAAAGCAGCTCATAAAGAAATTACTGGATAAATTTGATTTAAAAATTATTTCAGTAGATTTAATGTGAATGTTTAAAATTTATTGTATTGAAGATATTAATGGTCTCCGATATATCGGGAGAACAGCAGATAAAAGAGGATTAAATAGTAGATATAATAATCATAAGATCAATAAAAAAACTGGCGGAAAATGTTCGTCAAGTAAATTAGATTTAGAAAAGAGCACGATAACTTTAATTGATACGTGTGAAACAAAAAAAGAAAGCATAGATCTGGAATGGTTTTATATGAATACATCTGAATGTGTAAATATTCAGAGAGGTAATTATAATCAGAAAGACTACAAAAAAGAATATGATATTAAAAATTCAGAAAAAGATAAATTATATCGACTTCAAAATAAAGAAAGGAAGAAACAATATGATAAAAAGAGAAGAGATGCTCTTAAGCATCC
>JGI24004J15324_10000200_pt1 | contig 24222 bp, 20 predicted proteins | sample LinPmetageLP32_FD_15324 | JGI IMG/M metagenome (IMG submission 15324)
CCACGAGGCAAGGGGGCAAAGCCTTCCATGCTACACACCAACGTGCGACTACCGGAGTATGTAGTAAGTTACTTCAAGGAGTTTCCCAGTTACACCAAAGAAATACGTAGGGTACTGGAGGAACACGTTACACAAGTGGACAACGAAGGGGCTACTCGCGTAGCCCTAGACCAACAACGATGGCAAGACATTCTTGCTGAGGAGAACGATGAGTAACTTCAGATATCTATAGATATCTCATTGCAATTTGACCCCGCCTTGTGCGGGGTTTTTTTGTGCCTTTACAAAGTCAAACAGTTAGGTTATTCTGTGCTGATGGCTTTAACTCCCGAAAAGAAAGTTAAGAATAAAGTAGTCAAGCTATTGAAAGAATACGAGGCTTACTACTTTTTCCCTGCAACCTACGGCTTTGGTCGTAGCGGCGTGCCAGATATAATTGTTTGTTACCGAGGACGTTTCATTGGCGTGGAATGTAAAGCAGGTGCAAACAAAACCACTGCGTTGCAAGACAAAGAGCTTGCGGATATTAAAGCAGCAGGTGGTATTCCCCTTGTCATCAACGAGACAAACCTTGCGGAACTTCAGTTTGTTTTGGATGAGCTTACATGAGTGTCCTCACGATAGACTTTGAGACCTACTACTCTAAGCAGTTTAGTTTGAGCAAACTGACTACTGAAGAATATGTTAGGGATAAGAAGTTTGAAGTTATCGGGGTAGCTGTTAAAAAAGCAGAGAGCTACTATCATAAAGGAGCTGCTGCTCCTTTATGGTTTTCTGGTAGCAAAAAACAAACCGCTAAGTTCTTAGCTCAGTTTGACTGGGCAAACTGCACAGCCGTGGCGCACAACGCGATGTTCGACATGGCAATACTTAACTGGCATTTTGATATAAAGCCTAAACGCATAGTAGATACTATAGCTATGTCGCGTGCGTTGCACTCGGTGGAAGTTAGTCATGGACTGGCTGCGCTTTCAGAGTACTACCAGCTAGGAGCTAAAGGTACAGAGGTACACGATGCGATAGGCAAGAAGCGTTTGGACTTTACCCCCGATGAATTAGAAGCTTACAGTGGTTACTGCATACAAGATGTAGAACTTACCTACAAGCTGTACCAAGTATTGAACAAAGATTTCCCCAAGCTAGACCTTGCACTGATAGACCTGACTACCCGCATGTTTACTGAGCCGGTGCTTAGTTTAGACACAAACGTGTTAACCAGGCACTTAGAAGATGTACTGGCTACTAAAGCAGCCCTAATGAATAAAGTTGCCCATGAAAAGACAAAGCTCACCAGTAACCCCCAGTTTGCTGAACTCCTGCGGGGGTACGGCATAGAGCCACCCACTAAGATAAGTCCTACTACAGGCAAGGAGACTTACGCTTTTGCCAAGACGGACGAGGGGTTTAAGGTATTGCAGGAACACGAAAATCCGTCGGTGCAGGCTATTGTGGCTGCTAGACTAGGAGTAAGGTCTACCATCGAAGAGAAGCGCACGCAGCGGTTCTTGGACATTGCCGCTAGGGGCAAGCTACCTATACCACTACGCTATTACGCTGCTCACACAGGCAGATGGGGCGGTGCTGACAAGATTAACATGCAGAACTTACCCCGTGGTTCACAGCTAAAGTACGCCCTGTGCGCCCCCGAAGGGTACAAGTTTGTGGACTGCGACCTGTCTCAGATAGAGGCGCGGATGTTAGCGTGGTTGGCTGAAGCTGATGAATTAGTGGAGGCATTCGACAGGGGTGATGATGTCTACAAGATAATGGCTGCTGCTATATATGACAAGCAAGCAGATGATGTTACTAAAGAAGAACGGTTTGTGGGCAAGCAAACGGTGCTTGGGTGTGGCTATGGTATGGGGGCAACACGCTTCCAAGTACAACTAAAGAACTTTGGTGTAGAGCTAGAAGAGAACGAGTGCCAACGGATTATAGATATATACCGTACCACCTACGATGATATACCTAAGCTATGGAAGGATGCGGGCAAGTGTTTGAAAATCATACAAGAGAATAAAGCTACAACACTAGGCAAGGATAAGCTGCTTAAAGTAGAAGGGGACTTCGGTATAAAGCTGCCTAACGGTCTGTATATAAAGTACCCTAACCTACGCACGGAGCAGGAAGAAGGGGGTTTCAAGGAGACAGTCTATGACACCAGGGCAGGACGTACCACTACCCCTACTAGAATATATGGAGGTAAGGTAATAGAGAATGTATGCCAAGCGTTAGCTAGAATAGTTATAGGGGAGCAGTTGCTCAGGGTGTCCAACAAGTACAAGGTGGTAATGACGGTACACGACGCTATAGGTTGTATAGTCCCTGAAGGAGAGGTAAAACAAGGTATGGCTTATGTAGAAAAGTGCATGAGGGTGCGGCCTGAATGGGCGCAGGATTTACCTTTAGATTGTGAAGGTGGTATTGGTAACTCATACGGTGAGTGCCAGTGATGTCCCAGTGCGCGGTGGGCGCTTTTATTCATGGCAAAAACACGCACAACATACGATGGAGTCAAAAAAATTTCGTACAGGGTTTTTTAATTTTCCCCCTTACGGCGTTCTCCAACACCATGCGTATGTCGGGTAAGCCACGCTACGGTTAGCCGTGCCTGAAGGGTTTAATCCTTTTCTCCTAGAGGCACGCGTTGAATTAAGGAAGTAGGTATGACAAAACTAAAATGGCCTGATGCAAAGTTTGAAGAGAAAGTAAAGTTACTCATGCGTGAGCATCTACATCCGTTAGCGTCTGAATGTAAGAAAGAAGAGGATGTTTTAGCACTGTGCGTAGCCTTCGTTACAACAAGCATAGGGATGATGCACGACGTTGGGTATGACAAAAAAGAGATAGAAGCTAGGCTATTACTTACTATAGATGCCTTTATGCTAGAACTACACACAGAAAAACAGGAGCGGTTTGATACTGTACACTAATGAAAATAACTATAGAACTTGATGATCAGGACACGAATGACAAGCACGTTGAGAAGTTTCTTAAACTACTTGAACGAATTGTAATTGCAATAGAGGACGAGCCAGAGGAAGACGAGGGTGAGTGATGACCTTACCACAAACATTTGTTCTAAGTGTAAGGCTATCTCTGAGGAAGTACTTAACATGGAGACACACAAACGTGTTGGGTGGTACTGCTTGAAATGTCATTACTTTGAGAAAGCAATANTGCGTGAAACAGTTATATACAAGAAAGGAGAGGAACATGTTGTATGAATACAGTTGCACTATTCGNTCTATTACNGACGGTGATGGGNTACGCGTGGACATTGATNTGGGTTTCGGTGTCACTCTTAGGGGTGACAGTGGTCGGGGCGTTAATATTCGTCTGTTTGGAATCGATGCCCCAGAGAGCCGTACCCGAAATAAAAAGGAGAAGCTACATGGGTTACTCGCAAAAGAATGTGTCAAGAAGGAATGCCAAGTTGGAAGCACGTACATCCTTAGAACGAAGGAGAAAGGAAAATTTGGTAGATGGTTGGGAGATATCAAAACGTCAAAGGGATGGATTACGAAAGTCCTTCTCCAAGCAAAGTTGGCTGTACCGTATGAAGGACAGAATAAGAAAGCAATTAAGGCGGCTCACGAAAAGAACCGACAAGAGTTAATTAAAATGGGGCTATTGGAATGAAAGCTTGGAGCTACAGCAGAGCTAATGATTTTAAAACGTGCCCTAAAAAGTATTATCATCAGTGTGTTAAAAAAGATTTTGTGTTTACTGGTAGCGCTGCTACACGTTACGGGAATAAAGTACACAAAGCAGCGGAAAACTACATAGAGAAAGACATAGAACTTGAAACACAGTACGAATTTTTACGCCCTGTGCTAGATGCCCTTAATAACATAGAAGGAGAAAAGCATTGTGAACTACGCCTGGGCGTGATGCGGGAAGGTGGTGAATACGCGCCTACTAAGTTTTTTGCAAAAGATGTTTGGTACAGGGGTGTAGCTGATTTGGTAATTATTAACGGTAATAAAGCATACTTAGTTGATTATAAAACTAGCAAGAACACTAACTTTGCCGACACTACTCAGTTAGACTTAATGGCTGGAGCTTTGTTTGTTAACTTCCCAGAACTTGAGGTTATAAAATCTGCACTTTCTTTTGTGTGTTGTAATGGCTTTATAAAAAAAGAACACACCGTGGATATGTATAAGTCTTACTTAACTGTGTTCGATGATGTGCTAGAAAGAATAGAAGTAGCACATGATACAGGGGTTTGGAATGCCGTAGCGAATGGCCTTTGTGGGTTCTGCCCAGTTACTATTTGTGAACACAACAGGAGTTAAAAATGCCAAGTAAAAAACGTAATTACAAAGAAGAATATGCAAAGTACCAAGGCACAGAAGAACAAAAAAAGAATCGTGCTAAACGTAACGCTGCTAGACGCAAAGCTACACGCACAGGCAAAGTAGCAAAAGGAGATGGCAAAGATGTAGCACACAAGAAAGCTATATCTAAAGGTGGCAATAACTCAGGCAATACTAAAGTAGAAACGGCTGCTAAGAATCGCTCTTTTAAACGGAACTCTAGTGGTAAGTTAGTGTCTGAAACAAGCACCAGGGAAAGGAAAAAATAGTATGTTTGAACATTTAAAGTGTGCTAACGATGAAGACGTACAGTACACCTACGAAGAGATTGTTGAAGAGGCAAACAAAGATAGGCGGCGTTTAGGTCAACCGGATACGCCGTTCGTACCGAGGTATACTTATAAGGACGACTTTGGCAGCGTTCCCGGTATAAGACTACTTAATTATCATTTCGTGAAAAAATTTAATTGCAGTTACAGTGACCCCAACTTACCTGTAGTAATGAAAGGTGCATGGGAAATAATTGCTGATAAATACCACTCCCGAAAAGCGTTTAATGACGTAGTAAGGGATAGGTTTTTACGTTTTTATAAAGCTACTATTTTAAGCGACCACGACGCTGAAAAGTGGAAAGAAAAAATAGATACTTTGATGCACAAAGACGTTTACAAAAGGTATTTATACAGGCGCACAAATTCGGATGGGAAATATATTTATAGGAGTTATCTATATTCAAGTAGAGACAATAGTATATGGGTGTTCGGCATTAAATATTACTATCTTGAAAAAGAAAAATTACAAGTAGTTAAATCAATTTACAGGCATATTAAAAAACTTACTACACTAACTAACCCTAATGAGGATAAAGACAAATGGCAGCGATTAATACAACAGGTGATCTAAGAAAATTTCTTTGCAATTCTATTAGCTCAGTAGCAAATGGGACAATGGACATAGCTAAAGCTAGAGAAGTTACAAAACTTGCAGGGCAAGTAAATGAGTCGTTTTACTCTGAGGTCAAGGTGGCTAGGTTGCAGATAGATTTAAAAGAAGAACACGATAAGTTAGGCTCTTTACCTGTAGCTGGGAAGTAACTAATGCGCATAGTTAACAACAGGGCTATTGTGCTTAGAACAAAACGCCCACATTTAGTTACCGAGAAGATAAAGAACTACAAAATACTGGAAGAAGCGGAGGGTGTTTATAAATTAGCAGTGCGTTGGAAGCTGCATGAGGCGCAAATACTTAATGAGTTAAAGATTAAAAACGTACCTTCTCCTATGTTAAAAGACTACCGGTGGAGTGGGCGACATACTCCGTTTGAACATCAAAAAGAAACATCAGGTTTCCTAACACTAAATAAAAAAGCTTTTTGTTTTAACGAGCAAGGTACAGGCAAGACTGCTTCTGTTATATGGGCAGCAGATTACTTGATGAACGAAGGTAAGCTTAACCGCGTCCTGGTTATATGTCCTCTATCTATAATGAAGTCCGCTTGGCAGGAGGACTTGTTTAAATTTGCTATGCACCGTACTTGTTCTATAGCGCATGGTTCGTCTGCTAGACGCAAGAAAATATTAGATGCGGGTTCGGAGTTTGTGATTATAAACTTTGATGGTGTTGCAGTAATCAAAGACGAGATAATCAACGGTGGGTTTGACATGATTGTGGTGGACGAAGCTAACGCCTACAAGAACGCACAGACAAACCGATGGAAGATACTTAGAGACATAGTTGAAACAACCACTTGGTTATGGATGCTTACAGGTACACCGGCTGCACAGTCTCCTGTAGATGCGTTTGGGTTAGCCAAGCTAGTCAACGGGGAGAACGCACCTAAGTATTTTGGGCAGTTTAGAGATAAAGTCATGCACAAGGTAACGCAGTTCACCTGGAGACCTAAATCTGATGCAAACAAGACGGTGCATAAAGTATTACAACCCGCCATACGTTTTGAGAAAGACCAATGTTTAGACTTACCTCCTGTAACGTATGTGGAGCGTGAAGCTCCGTTGACTAAGCAACAAGCAGCGTACTATAAGCTGCTCAAAGACCGTATGGTTATGGAGGCTGACGGGGAGCAAGTTACCTCAGTCAACGCTGCAACTAACCTGAACAAACTATTACAGGTATCAGGCGGTGCAGTATATTCTGATGACAAAGAAGTAATTGAGTTTGATGTCAGTAACCGGCTTAAAGTAATTAAGGAAGCAATAGATGAGTCGTCTAATAAAGTTTTAGTGTTTGTACCTTTTACACATACTATAGAATTGCTAAACGACTTTTTAATTAAGAATAAAATAAGTTGTAAAATAATTTCTGGTAAAGTTTCCGTAAACAAACGCAGTGAGATAATAAAAAACTTCCAAGAAAAAAAAGACCCCCATGTACTTATCATACAACCCCAAGCTGCATCGCACGGGTTGACCTTGACGGCTGCTAACACTGTTATCTGGTACTCTCCTGTTACTAGCGTAGAGACATACCTCCAAGCCAATGCCCGAATAGACCGCCCTGGTCAACACAGTCCTATGACGGTGGTGCATGTTCGTGGTAGTGAAGTAGAAACTCGCCTATACAACATGTTGCGGTCAAACATAGACCACCACCACAAGATAATCGATTTATACAGACAAGAATTAATTACTTGACAATGTAAAACCCCCTGCTAAACTGGTCGTCCCTTTAAGGAGGTGCAATGAAAACTACAGACCAGGCAGACAAACTCGCAGCAATCTACATAAAGATGCGCGAAGCTATACGTGAGAAAGAAGAAGATATAAAAGAGATAAAGCTACAACAAGAAAAAGTGAGTGCTGAACTCGATGCGTTGTTTGGAGATAAAACTGAATCCATTAAAACGTTATCCGGTACAGTGTCCCGTAGAGTGCAAACACATTATGGGGTAAGCGACTGGGATCAAATGCACGCTTTCATCCTAGAGCACCAAGCTACTCACTTGTTAGAAAAGCGGATACACGGGGGGAACATGAAGGAGTTTTTAGAAGTAAATCCTGATGTCTTTCCACCTAGCTTACAAGTCAACCGTAAGTATATTGTATCTGTACGTAAACCATCTAAAAAGTGATGCAGTTAAAGCACAATGATGGGTGCTTTGCCAGCCCTCTGACTAATGAGCCTTTGTCAGCTATACAAGCAGTTATAGTTAACAGTGGTACTTTATCTAGGAGTTACTATTCCGAGGAAGGCCAATTACAGTGTTGGTCTTACGGATGTACTGTCCCTCATGAGAAAGTACCGGAGGATACGCAGCAAGCTACAAGGTGCATGGATTGTAAGCAAAGTATCAAGAACAGTTACCGTGCTAGAGGTTCACCGTGTAAGTTCTTTACAGTTATTAATTTAGTTATTTTATATGAGAAGCATGTATACACCCTTAGAGTAGGAGCTTTAAGTTTATTTTCCAAGGATGGGAACAAGACCAACTTGCTCAAGTATGTGGACTACTTAGAACACAATAATGAAAAGGTTGGAGATGTACTAACTGAGATATATTTTGAAGAACAGTTTGGGTTTAGCAAGATGTATTTCAAACCCGTTCGTCCTTTACACGATGACGAACTGCAACATGTAGCTTCTGTATTGGAGGCTACCGACAACATTAACGTACTAACTGAGGAAATATTTATGACAGATCAATCGCACAAAATCAAAAACGTAGAGTTCTTATTCCCACGCCTTAACCAACCGTATAAGTTTGATAGGGCAGCAGGGAAAAGAGGACGTAGCGTACCCTGTGCTGCGGAAGATGATGGAGCAAAATATGAAATAAGTTTTGCTATGGACAAAGCACAAGCTAAAGAGTTGCATGGGCTTATGCAAGAAGCTTTCCTTGCTTCCCCAAAGCGCGATGATTCTTGGGATGATTCACTTAGCATGTCGTTTGATAAGAATGAGGACGGCTTATGGGTAGGTAAGGCAAACAAAAAAGCGGCTTACAACAACGAAGCTACTAAGCCCCCTGGACAGTATGATGCTAAAAACGAATCCCTTGATGATGACTTCATGTTGACTACAGGCAGTAAAGGTAATCTTTTAGTTAAGTTTATACCTTACAAAATGTCAGCTAAAAACATGGGTGTTTCTTTGCAACTACAAGCTGTTCAAGTTTTGGAGTACAAACCTTACACCCCTGCGTCTCCGTTTGATGAGGAAGAGGGTTTTACGCGGGATTCAGTTCATAGACCCAAATATATAAAACCTGCTCCTACTGGGTTTGAAGATGAAACTGAACCGGCTAAACCGGTGGTTCAAGATAGTCTTTTTGATGACGATGATAAGGAAGAAATTAAAGAGCCAGTTAAGCGCAAGAAAAAGAAAGAAGAAAAACCGGCTACGCCTGAAGACATTGCAGATATTGTTGATATCTGGGGAGATGATTAAACCTCATGAGTTATGGCTATACGACACGTATCGGTAGTCTGAATAAGCAAGCTGACACATCCTTACTGGGAGTCAAGCTAGGCCGCGTGTGCATCAGAAACGATGTACCTGTTGCAGAGGTTGCCTCTCGGTTAGGAGTCAGTAGGCAGACTATATATAACTGGTTCATGGGAACCCACGAACCTAACGAAGAATTAACCACACTTATAAAAGAAATAATAACTGAGTATAAAAAATGACAGACTTTGACCTCATAGATTATGCAGTCCCCAAGGGCGGCATTTATTGTGTGGTTGGCATGGGTGCAGTAACACTACAAAAATTTACTAGGGATAGGGCAGAGTTAGATGCCTACATAGAAGATTTTGTAGAACGTGATTTTAACGTATACATTACGTTAGGCAAATCTAACAAGGAATCTCGCAGAGCCGAAGATATAGAGTCGTTTGCTTCTATATGGGTCGATTTAGATTGCGGGGAAGGCAAAGCAACACCTAACGCTACGACTGGTATACCTGCGGGGTACGCCACCCAGGATGATGCGGAACAAGCATTGTTTAACTTTTGTGAGTTAGTGGAGCTACCTGCCCCTGCAATAATAAACTCAGGTAACGGTCTGCACGCTTACTGGGGGTTCACCGAAGATGTACCAAGAGACAGATGGTTAGCTTTAGCTCAACGTTTAAAAACCCTTTGCACTATACAAAAATTTTATGCCGACCCTAGCGTATACGATGCTGCACGCGTAATGCGGTTGCCAAATACGTTTAACCACAAAAGTGATCCACCAAAAAGAGCTTTTGTAAGGAGGCCCACTAATGACCGCCACGACTTTGGAGAGTTTTGTGAACTGCTTGGGGTAGATTTTGAAGCTCCAATTAGCACAGTCTCAAAGGCAGGGCGCGTTCTGGACGCACTCGATAAAGTAGAAGTTTCTAACACTGACTATTCGTTTTATAAGATAGTCACGCGAGAAACACCTTGCTTGCAGCTTGTAGACGCTGTGCGTAACCCCACGACTTTATCAGAACCACGTTGGTTTGATGCGTTGTCCGTGGCTAAATTCTGTAACGATAACGCCAAAGCAATACACAAGGTATCTGTAGGTCATCCTGATTATGATTTTGATGCAGTAGAAAGAAAGATTACGCATATTAAATGGCCACACAGTTGCAAACAATTTGATACTACTCACCCTGGTATATGTAAGAACTGCATACATTTTAAAAAAGATTCTAAAATAAAGTCTCCCTATAGTCTTGGCAGAGAGATTCGTAAAGACGTTACTAGTCCTATCAAAGCAAAGTACCCTGAGAATTATTTTAGAGGAGAGAACGGGGGCATATACAAAAAAACTCCAGACGATGAGGATGCAGAATTTATTTATGATTACGATTTTTATGTGAAAGAACGTTTATGGGACGCGGAGAAAAAATATCTTTGCTACTTTGTATTGCACACCCCTCATGATGGAGTGCAAGAATTTACAATACCTAACAACAAACTCAATAAAACTGATCTGTTAAGAGAGTTAGCTTCTAACGGTGTAGTGGCTGAACCTACCAAAAATGATCTTTTGTTTAAGTATGTTATTAACTCAGTAAGACTTTTACAGCACGGGAGACCTGCGGATATTATGAGAACACAATTTGGATGGGCAGATCAGAACACAAAATTTATTGTAGGTGAAAGAGAAATAACTGTGGATGCCGAATACCATTCCCCGGCTTCTACAGCTACTGAAGGATTGTCTCCTCACTTTGTGCCTAGAGGCACGCTTGCAAAGTGGCAAGAAGCATTTAACGCATACAACGAAGAGGGGCTAGAAGTACAAGCATTTGCAGCCCTGTCGGGGTTTGGTGCGCCCCTACTTAAACTAACTGGGCAGAAGGGAGCCATTATAAACCTTGTGCATAAGAGTGCAGGTACAGGCAAAACTACGGTATTGCGTATGGCCAATAGTATCTGTGGTGACCCTGAGAAGTTACTAGGAACTTCAGCCGACAGTGAGCCTGGGAGAATAAACAAGCTTGGTTTTTTAAATAACATAGTAAACACAGTGGATGAACTTACTGATATGGACAACAAGGCGGTTGGAGAGTACGCATACGCCTGTTCCCAAGGTAAGGGTAGAGAAAAAGCAGAGCGAACTGCTAACGTAAACCGGAAGAATTTTATTACTTGGAATACAATAACATTAACTTCTTCTAACGCTTCGTTCTACCAAAAACTTCGCGTAGGTAAGGCTCAAGCTGACGGGGAGATGATGCGTATCCTTGAATTTGAAGTGGACTACCAGAAGAAGAAAACTAGGACAACCGAGGAAGGGCGAGAGTTGTTTGACCATCAGTTGAATGAAAATTACGGGCACGCCATACTTCCTTACATACAATATATAATTGCCAATTGGGACACTGTAGTTGAAAAGCTGCGGGCTATACAACGTAAGATTGATACAGAACTAGGGCTAACTCAAAGAGAGCGTAACTGGTCTGCTATTATAGCTGCTAATTTAACAGGGGGTTGGATAGCAAACAAACTGGGGTTAATTAACTTCACTATGAAGCGGATATATCAGGAAGTGTGCCCCGTTCTGTTAGATATGAGAGCAAAGACAACTGCCCCGCTGGAACAAGCAAGCGCGTCCATAGCTGATTTTTTATCTGTGCACCACGCAAACACCTTAGTTATAAAATCAACCGCAGACTTACGCAACAATAGACTAACCTCTGATTCAGTGTTGCCTAGAGGCCCGTTGCTTATACGCCACGAGACTGACACAAAGGTAACGTCTATTAAATCAAGTGCACTGCGGGATTATTTAACCAAGACACAAGTGGATTACGACTCTGTGATAGCGGAACTTAAAGCTACTGGTATGCTTATCACAGTTAAAAACACTAGGTTGGGTAAAGGTGCCCCTACACCTTCAGCAGCGGAACGCTCTGTTATCCTAGACGGTACGCATAGCGATTTTGTAGACCAAGATTTTGTTACGGATGATAAAGATGAAAGTGGAGAAAGTGCAGTACCAGATAAATTGGAAGAGTTTTAAGCTTGGATGGTCTTTTTTTATACCATGCTTGGACGCTACAGCAGCTAAGAAACATGTAGCTAAAGAAACTAAAAAGTTTAAATACAAAATAGTTACTAAGGTTACGATAGAGGAAGGGGTGCGAGGCGTTCGGGTATGGAGAGTTTAGTCGTATAGGAATTCTTTATATATCAAAGGTAGCACTCTGCCTTTTTGGTTTTCTCGTAAGTATAGCCCCTCTATATTTGCCCCACGCCTTTCTGCACTCGCGCCTAAAGAGTCTCTTATAGTATCTGAACCTATGGTGTTGTCATAATTTTTAATATTGTATTCAGTTACTAATTTCATTGTTTCAAGTAAAGCTTTGTAATTTTTTTCGGTATTACTTTTTTCATAATTTAAACTTGCTCGGTTTAAAGCTTGTAGTACTTTATTTCGTTCTGTGTTTTGGTTGCGTAACATTGTAGTTACCATGTAATTAAATTCTTGTTGAGCAGCAGCTTCGGTGTCGCCAAACCCAAGACCTTGAGCTAATAACTTTGCAGGTGTGTAATATTCTGGAGGCCGTAACTCCAAACCATCTCGTGTTACCAACCCTTCCTGGTGCAAACGAAAAGCTTTGGCTACGTTACGCAATGCTGCGGGAAGCATATTCTCCATGCCTCTTTGCCACTCCCCGTTTTCAATATCTTCTACACCCCGCAACATATTTCCCGCAACACTTCCAAAAGGCCCAGTAGTCGTGCTGTACAAAAAATCTTGCCACCAAGCTTCATAGTTCTCTCTGGGCATATCTACATCTCTAAAAAACATACCATCCAGACGCATAGAAGAACCAACATTATAATTTGAGTAAGCAGATATAGGGCCATACAAAAAACCCCTTGCCGCTAACTCTGACTGTTCTTGACTCATGCCCATAAACCCAGCCAAATCTCCCGTTAATCCAAAATGTTTAGGGATAAATACGGAAGTAAACCATAATTCAAAAGGCATATTTGTTAGAGATTGTAAATCTTCCAATTCTTCTTCGTCGTCATCAAATAATTCTTTTATTAAATCTTTTGAGTTGTCTATTACAAATGATATTTGGGAAAGCAAAGGTAGAGCCAGCGTACCCCCAAATAAACCTACCATCCCTAACACTCCTGCGAATACCCCTAAAGCATCTTTCCTGTCGGTTTTTGACATACCCATAACTTTAGCGTTCAACACACCACGTAAAAAATTTCTTATTAGCAACGAAGACATTTGCATTGCGTATGTCATGAATTGTGTCCACACACGCCCTATTCCACTTTTCATTAAAGTAGGTTTGTTGTAGTTGGTATAATTAAATAACCCTTCATACGACAACTCAAGTGCGCGTTCTTTAGCTTGTGCACTTGCTTCTTCCGCAGAAAGCCCTTTCTTTTTTGCATCTGCATACGCCAGTTCAAGAGAAGACATGTACATTATTTCACGGTTCATACGTTCCATGTGGTGAAACATAAAACTACCCGCTTTAGCTGCAAATCTTGTTCCTTTACTAAGCCCTGAAGCATAACCTTTGCTTGTTTTTCGTGCTCGTGAGGTTTGTTCCGCAGCGTATGTACTCATAAATAGTTCACGTTCTTCAGCGTACTCAAAACCTTCAATCATTGCTTGTTTGAGGTCAGCGTCTTTTATATTTTCTAAATATTTTCCTAGCCTTATACTGGGAACGTTTATTGTAAATTCTTGTTCCCCGGCATCGTTAGTAATTGTATCTCCTACCCCAAATAAAATTGGTAACCTGGTCGTGTAACGTGCCATCGTAGCATTAGCCCGTGCACCTCCAAACTCTCTACTAAGCACAGGTAATCCAGAAATAGGCAACTGAGTGAATTGGATAATGGCAGACTTAGGGGCACTAAGTAGCCAGTAAAAAACAAAACTTGTACCTAGCCCTGCTACGCTTGAGAAGAAACTATCGTCAGCAGTGGGGTTAGATTCCTCTAAAGCCCGCCCACTCATTTCTCTTACGTAAGGAGCTATTTTGCTTGCATTAGGATTGCCAACAAGTTCTGCTTCCATGCCAGCAACAGCGCCCCGCAGTTCATCTGAATATTCTAAACGTGCTAACTGATTTGCACTTGTGCTTTGAGACACAATAAAATTTCTTAACACATCTCCACTAAAACCGGTTATTCCCTTACGATGGGAAAATCTTTTTCTTATATCAGCTTCAGGTAGTGTCATTAAATACATTTGGTAAACTTGGTCTTTAAGTTGTTCTGTATCAGGTAAACCATTTGTTTTTTCTATTAAGTCAAAAACATCTCTTAGTATTTGGCTAGAGCTTCGTATTTCCTTTCTTATTGTCTCCTGCCCCCGCGTTCCTACAGACATTTCTTGATCTTCAATTAATTGTTCGTAAGTACGATTGCCTGTTTGTTTAGCTAACTGACGGGCAAAATAATTTCTAGCAGATTCGGATTCAAACAAATAGTATTCTCGTGAACGGCCTTTGCCTACACGTAGAAAAAAATCTCCGTAGCGCATGAGCGGGAAATACACTTCCATTTTTTTAGCACGTTGGTAGTTAGCTGTAATTTTAGCTAATAATTCTTTTTTATTTTTTTCTCCTTCCGGGTCATTTACTTCTGCTTTTTCTATTTTAGCTACCAACAAATTTTGATGTTCATCGAACGTCTTCTCATACGAATCTCTAGCCATTTTGTAAAGTTTTACACCACGCGCTCCTGCGGGCTTACCTCTCCAATTTTTACTTTGTTGCATCCTGTCCCAACCACCATAAGTTTTTCCGTCAGAAGCAACAGTTCCTTCATATATTTCACGTATTCTATTTTCCCGACCGGTAACAGCACCCTTGGCTGCATTTACTACCGCTACTGATACATTAGCACTGCGCATACTTGCATAAGTATTTCGTAAATCTTTTAGTTGCTGGTCGTTCTGTAGCGCCGTTTGTAAATTCACATGCTTTGCAGGATCAAAGTTATACAAAGTAGTCATGTGCATTATATCGGCTAATATTTCCGCAGCTTCTGGGAAAGTACCATTGAACTTTTCCCATTCGGGTATTTGTTTAGCCAAATCTCGTATGCGTAGATTACGTGCTACCTGTATGTCAACTACAACTTTGTTAACTTGTTTTGGCCCTTGCATATCATAGTCGTTAGTTAAAGTTCGTGTTATGCCTTCAGTTGTGTATGCTTTTACTAACACCCTTGCAAGTTTTGTATCACCTGCTTCTGCAACACTTTTAGCAAAGTCACGCGCAGTATCTCCGTTGCGTGATGCCCACACGACTTTAGCCATGTTGTTTACTGTGTCTTCAAAGTTTCTACTTTTGCGCAGCTTTTCTGCCATAGCTGTAGTTTTGTTAGCTACTTTCTTTGCGGCTGCTATAGTATTTGTAGGCACGCGCTTAGTGGGTCTACCGGCACGCAGCAACTGATCTGTTGTGTCTAGCAAAGTGATAAAGCCATTAAGCGTGTTATCACCGAACCCAAACAGTCGCCTTACTACATTGACAAGTCCTGACAAACCGTTCTTTTGTATATCTTGTATGTACCCTAGGGTGGGTTCCACCGTCATTAAAAATTCTTGGAATTCTGGCTGGGTAATGCCGTAGGCCACAAACTCCATTAGGTCTGTAAATATGTCTAGTTCTTCGGCTAGTTTATCTATCTCAGGAGTAGTGCGGCCATTAGCTTTATCTATAGCGTATTTCATTGCCGCCTCGTCCATTTGGTCGAGTATTTCTTGCCTCAATCTGTTTACTCTTTCAGGTACAGAACTTGGGTCGTTTATGGAACGAGCTAACAAATTCATAGTAGCTGCGTGTACAGCTTCATGGAGAAGTGTAAGATTGTTTAGTCCATCATTGCGGGAGGACAGGAAAATAGTGTTAGTGTCATCAAAGTACACACCCGCCGCCCCCGTTACAAATTCCCCAGCTATTTGAGGATCAACTGCACCTAAGTCTGTAGGTATTATTTGTAGCTTAGTGTCTTTAATAAATGGACGTAGCCTACGCGCTACAAAACTTTCAAACTTTTTACCTCCTTTTACAACTGAGTCTAGTGCACTTTCAAGAGTGACGTTAGGGTCAGTTAATACAGGGTTTACTTCTTCCTCTACATACTCTGATATAGGGGTAGACTGTGCAGGTTTTTGCAACTCTACTTGTTTCTTTATACGTGCAGCCCTAGCGTCTTTTTTCTCCAGGTCAGTAAACGCATCACCGTCAATAAATCCTTGAGCACGCGCAAGTGCTTTTTTATTGCCTTGGTATGCAGGGTTGAGAGTTATTTCATAGGCATCAGCTAATGCGTCAATACGGTCTGCTTTATTTCTATCGTTCTCTGCCTCAACCGTGTTTTCTATGCCGTTAAGTATTGTTTGCTTTTCGTTAAATTCTTTGTTTAGCTCTGCTGCCGTTTCACCCCGTTCAGGGTCAGTAAACATACCTGCATCGCGTATTTCCGTAAGTTCAGCAACTCGGCTTTTTAGCTCATCGTATTCCTGGTATGTGTTTATACCTGTCCGTGTTTTACTACGCTTTATGCCACGTTCAATAATTTGTTGAGGGTTTGCATTAAGAATTTTGTTTAGTCTTGTGTTAATACGCGCAGCAGATCGTGACCTGTTTTTTTGATCTTTTATATTTTGATCTACACGAGCTTGTTCTTCTGGTGTGCGTGGGGGTTGTGGAGGTCGTCCCGGTTTGCCTTTGGGTTTTAGCACAACTTCTGCATTGTTTTCTGACTGCCGCGCCTTCAACTCTGGGTCGGTATTCTCTACATCTATCCCTGCTCCAAACTCAGGATCAGTATTCTCTACATCTATTCCTTTCCCAAACTCAGGGTCTTGTTGGTCTGGTTGGCCTTCTTGCGCCGGTTGTGTTTGCTCTGCGTTACCCAACCTAGTCAACTCTTGTTGGTAAAATGTTTCACCATCTTGGCCACCCAGACCACTTTCTTTGCTGCCTATGTAACTACTAAAGTTGCTTATAGTATCTGGTGTAGCCTCACTCTTTATAACTTGTTCAGCTACTTCTGTAATATTTAATTTTTGATCGTCCGATAAATCTAATTCTGTTTCATTGAGATCAGCAAATAATTCTCCTGACTCCATGTACTCTGTAGTTGCCATAGTAAGAGCAGTTTGTACATCTTTTGCGTTTTCAGAATTTAAATTAGGATCGTCCGCTAATAGTTCTATTGTTCTTTTTTCAATAGCCGCACTAATCTCTTGCGGTACATCCATGTTACTTATTTTTTCTTGCGCTTCCCTAACACGTTTACTGTCTCTGGATTGTGCGTAGGCACGCGTACCAACATTAAACGCACTTCCCGCAGTTGAACCCGCAGCTTCTGCCGCAGCAGCATCAATAACTCGTTTTATATTTTCTGTGCTAAATACATCCCCTTCTTGCTCACCTAGACTGCGTTGCCCTGCTATCTGCGTAATCTCTTGAGCACCGCCCGTAAGTCCTTCTTCTAAAGCTTCTCTTCCAAATTGTTTTGCTGCTTCTGCTGAAGTAAACTCTGTTAATTCCTGGCCCACCTCTTTAGCTAACTTACGTTTGAGTATGCCCCCTACCGGCCCTGCCATGTCTAATGCACCAGAGACTAGGGCGGTTATCGTAGAAGTATCTTTAGTAGCGTTGAGGTAATCACTGATGGCTTGTGCTTGGTCTTCTGCGGACAGGTCTTTAGTTATACCCCGAATAAAATCTAGCCTATTGTTTACTGTTTCACTACCTGCCAAAGCAGTACCCGCAGTTACCGCACCCACTGGCCCAGCAACCATAGCAGATGCCATTACCGGTGCAAGCTGGACAGCGCCTGAACCTATGCTATACGTCAACCAATCCCTAAAATCCCCAAGGCTTCTTATATCTGTTATACCTTCAACTCTAGGGCCATATTTCTCAGAGGTTTCTTGTTGCCTACGTTCTAACTCTGGAAGCGTTTCTAGTATGTCTGCTCTGGATTCAGTAACAGTAGTTTCTATATTGCCCTTCAATCTTGCACGTTTGTCTGCATCGGCTTCCTGGTAAGTTACAAAATCACCAAGTTCAGTAGGGCCAAAAACTTTTGCGTCTTTGTTAGCTTCACGGTACAACTCGCGAGGGTCAGCACCTTCGTCTATAGCTTTGTATATATCTAATTTTTTAGGGAGTTGGTTTACTTGGAAGGCATCGAACTGTAGATCAATAGTATCTGGTAAATCAGCCAATCCTTGCGCCGCACTTGCTGCACCCCTACGTAAGTTTGGGAGTATCCCTCTTTCGCCTTGCTCTGGGCACTCTTCGTTTTCACTTACCACCGTGCCATCAGGACATACTTTGGGTTGCCCCATTATTTCTTCAATAGTAAAAACTTGCTGGGGAGCAGAGTCTGTTTCTTCTACTAGGGGGGAAGGTTGGGTTGCGGGTTGCCCCATTACTTCTTCAATAGTAAAAACATTTTTTTGTTCTGCCACGGAGTAGTCCTTTTACTCAACCCTAATAAAGTTTTCACCAGTCCATCTCACAACTGACCCATCCTCCCTTATATACCGTTGCCCCAGCTTTAAAACCGTTGGGTCTGGTGGGCCAGGCGGTACGGGTATAGGCTGGTTGTTACCACCTCCGCCTCCGCCAGTTTGGGCACTGCTCCCTGGCACGAAACTTAGTCCTTCTTTCACATAATCGTCTATGTAAGCTCGTTCAATTTCATTTTTAACACTTTGTGGGGTGTTCGGATTAAAGTAGCTTCGCCCTGCTTCTGAACGTGCCCAAGGCCCACTTATAGCTCCTATATCTGAGGCTTTTATAAATTCTGCGCGTGCGTTGTCGTACAACTCTAGTATTTCCGACATGGTTCTGCCACTGCTGGTTAACATAGCTGCCATCTGCTTGTATTCTCTAACAGCGTCTGTTCTCAGTTGCGCTTCATTGGCAGTGGGGTCTTGGGCTAAAGCCGCTGCAACGTAATCCTCTACGAAAGAACGTTCATTGGTTTCACTTCCCCGCGCAGCGTATAGCCTTGCTACATCTACCTGTATGTCTTGACCACGTTGTGTGGTACCTGTCTGAGTAACCATCTGGTCGTAAGCAGTTTCAGCTTGGCGTTGTGCGGCGAGTAATGCCGCTGCTGAACTTAACCCACTGTTAATTCCATCCCTTACCAACTTCTGTGCGCTTCGTTCTGCTTCAAACTTACTCATGCCTAGCTGTTGGAAAGTATCGGTAATCTTGTCCATCGTGGCTACATCTTCTTGTGCGCCTTCCAATTGCTCCGCATATATCCTATCTTCTTCTGTCATCGTGCCTCTAGCAAACCCACCTAATCCTTCTTTAGCTGTACCTAACAAGCCTGCACGTAACAATCTTCTGCGTTCTTCTTCAGGGGTAAACCTTGCTTCCCGCAATGCTTTCCGTGTTTGTTCCGCTTCTCTTTGTGCAGTTCTGTAATCTTCAAGTCCTACAGCCTCGTCGAAACTTTCCCCTGCTTCCCGCATCATTGCCTTTTCATCTCCCTGCGCTAGGCCCAAAGCTACGTCCAGAGCTGCTTTTTCTTCCTCCGTTTGACCCCTAAAATCAGGCACTTCTACACGAGGTCGATATTCAATAACTTCTTCTGATACTTCTTCTACTTCATCAGGTATAAGCCCACGGGGTGGGTATTCAGTAAAGTCTATAAATCTTTCTTCCTCTTCTTCTTCTACAAATCCACGGCCTTGAAAACCGACTACTCCACCGTCAGCCATACCACCTTGTTGCCTTCTGCTCACTTCCTGCATCATGGCGGCGTACTGATCCATTGTCATGTTGCCACCTTGTTGTATAGGTCTTAGTGAGTCTAAGGTAGCTCTAGCAAAAGCTTTTTCTTGGTCAGTAGAATTGGGGTTACTAAGCACTGCTTGAGCACTCATGTAACTGTCAACTTCTGAAACGTACCCACCCGCTGCCTTACTAACTACCCCTCTACCCATAAGTATGTCTTTACGTGTAACTTTCCCATCACCACTTAAATCTGGAAAACCACCATCGTTAAACGCCACAATACCGCCTTGTGCAGCTCGTGGTAAATTAGATGGTAGTTGAGGAAGACCACCCATAGGAGGTCTAGGTGCAGGGGCACGTTGAGGTGCGTTCTGCATGGGCATTGGGGGACGCTGTGGCATAGGTGCTTGCCTACCTTGTTGGTTAGCCGCAGCCATCTGCTGTGCCATACCCATTATTCCGGGTGCCATTGGACGCGGCCCTGGCCCTGGTTTTGGCATGGGTCTAGGCATTCCTTGAGGAGCCATCTGAGGTCTACCCTGCATTTGCGCTGTGAGCGCGGCTATACCTGCGGGTATTTCTTGCTGCAATTGCTGCACAACATTAGCGGGGTTAGGCGCAAGTACTTGGTTAGCTGATTGTAGTAACTCTTTAGCTTCTCCAAGTTTTAATGCTGCTTCTAGTTTAGGGTCTAGGTTAAGTGGTTCGATGTCATCATTAACCACCTCTATAGCCATCTGCTCTCTAGCTGAAGGACGCTGCCCACCCATGAGTTGTCCTAACCCTTGATTCTGCGGGGGAGTTTGAAAACCTTTCGGTGTTATTGCCGCTAAACCGTTCATGTGTTCCCTCCTCCCAAATCAACTCCACCTGGGCCAGCGCCAGGAGTGACGACTTCCGCTTCGTTACCGTATTTATTTATAAGGTCATATATACCTACAATGTCTGCGGCTCCTCCTGCTAAACTGCTTAATCCCGAAGGGTTAAACTGGTTATAACTTGATGTCGTAAGTGGTAATCCATCAAGAAGCTTCTGCATATATTGCACTTGCCGGTATGGAAAATCTCTTTCTTCTTCAAACTGTGCTATGTCAGCAGCTACACCTTCAGACGTTACCGCACGTTGGTCTTTACCCGCAGCAGCTAAATCTTTTAATGCTGTTAACCCGTAGTTCCTATCCTTGTTAAACATATCCTGGGCATTAGAGTAAGCGTCTTGGTAACCCTGGGCGCGTAAGTTGGATAAATTACCAAGAAACCCGGAAGCTAATTCTCCCTCACTAACACCTTGTCTACTACCCCCGTAAGCGCCTGCTTGAGAATATCTACTCTGTAAATCTCTTTGCGCTTCTAAAAAATCACTTCTTGCTCCAGCAAACTGTGGTTCAAGTGCTGCTTCAAGGTAAGGGTTCATGTATTGCTGAACAACATTACCGGATGCAGGTGTGTAGTAACCTTCCCCTGCTGTAGCGCCCGCCGCTATTTCTTCAGCAGTGGGTAGCGCGTATTCTGAACCCGTAAAAGAACCCGCAGTAAACGCTTGGGGCACGCCCAGGCTGGCAAGTCCTGAATAGGCTTGATTCTGTAACGGAGAAAAATCTGCCGTTAAATCTCCTTCATACGCCGTATAAGGCAAAGCAGCTACTCCTGCCCCCCTCCCTAACATTTCTGTAACGTATGGCCCCGCCCACGAAGAGAGTGAAGATTCTTCTACCTGTTGGTTCTGCCCACCTAAAATTTTATCTACCATTTCTTCCTCACGCTAAATAGCTGTTAGGGTTTATTTCTTTACCCTGGTCAGTACGGCCAGTTCTGGCTTTGCGCACTCTATCCATCATTGAAAATAATTCTTGTGCCCCAGCGTCCGAATTGCCATTACCCAGATGACTTACTACATCCGCAGGAATAACAAATTCACCATCACTTAGTGCAGCGGGTTGGGAGCTACCTATCATAGCAGGTATCTGATCTGCCATTCCATCCGTAGGGCCACCTAAATAATAACCTTGGTGTCCTATAGAAGCTAAACCACCACCTGCTAACGGTTGCGTAACTATTTCATCCAACCCAGTACCCGCGTTTCTTCCGTCTTGAACAATAATTCTTGGGGATTGGCTAGAAGGAGCAGCAGCGGGAGCGGCGGCAGCGGCAGCGCTATCTTCCGCATCTTTCATTTGCCTCCGTATAAAGTTGGCATCTTGGAAGTAACGCCTGCCTTTACCCCCGGCACGCCGGGGTATGTTCTTGTTGTTTGCATCCAGCGCTAGTAAACCTGCATTGCTTCGTTGGAAATCACTAAACGCGTTGGGTACTAACTCTCGTGTGGTGCTACCTTCACTAGCGTAATCGTACATTGGTATACCACCTGTATACCCTACGGGTGCAGAGTCACCTCCCCCTATCCCAAAAAAATCTCCTAATGTATCGGAATCGTCTGCACGGCTTATCCCGTACAGTCCCCCAGCTAACGCTATGTTTTGTAAGTTAAACTTACCATCTTTGTAAAATAGGTCTATAGCTCCTTGCCCTAGTCCTTTTCCTAAATTAATGATGTCCTCAAATATCTCACCCATTGCTATCTTCCTTTCAAGATTGCTTCTATTTCACTAACTAAGTTTCCACTACCCTTGTTACCGAAAACCCCGCTCGGCGTGTTTACGTCATAATACCCTATATCTGCAATTTCTCCAGGCGTAACAGATATATACGAGCCACCCCCACCACCTGGCATAGTAAATCCAGGCGCTGCATTACAAATATCAGGGTTAAGCATTGCAAACACTTCATCCCCGCAAAGAGTAAGCCCTCCCCCACATTCTTCAGGATTAGCTGCTGCATAATCTGGATCGTCACAAAAATTTAACCCTCCCCCACATTGTTCCGGGTTAGCTGCTGCATAGTCTAAATCATCGCAAGGGTTAGCTATTCCTGTACCCCCGCAAATAGCAGGATTAACGGCTGCATAATCTGGATCGTTACAAGGATCTACTACAGGGGGTACTACAGGGGGTACTACGGGAGGTGTTTCTGAGTCCGGGCCTATACCTCCGCACTCTACCGGATTAGCGGCTGCATAATCTGGATCATCACAAGGATCTACTACAGGGGGTACTACAGGGGGTACTACAGGGGGTACTACGGGAGGTGTTTCTGAGTCTGGGTCTGGGTCTGGGTCTGGGCCTATACCTCCGCACTCTACCGGATGAGTGGCTTTATATTCTGGTTTGTCGCAAGGATCGACTGCGGGGGGTATTGGGCCTGTACCCCCGCAAATAGCAGGATTAGCTGCTGCATACTCTGGTTTGTCGCAAGGATCTACTGCGGTAGGTACTGGGCCTACACCACCCGCAGGAGCAGTGCCATCCCCTGGTGGGCCTACTCCTGTTATACCTGCTGTGGGGGGTGCGGGAGTATCGTTATTCTTAGTAGCCATATACGCCGCGCACTCAATAAAATTACGGGGGTCACCTGCATACGCAGGGTCTTCGCAGGGCTGACTACTTGTTGTTGCTACACTTACTGTAGTATTTCCACCAGTACTTTCATTGTCTGTACCAGCACCAGCACCAGCAGGGGGTGTAGTGCCCGTGCCAGCAGGGATGATACCTCCTGGGTTTGGGTTAATACCGGGGGTATTTGTTGGTGCATCAGGTTTTTTGCTTACGCACATATTAGAATAGGGACTGTATTCTTTACCTTGGGCTGCGCACGCTGCACGCATTATTATTTCACTCTGCGTGATTGTGCCTTCCCCACTCCCCCCACTAAGAACGTCAGCTATACCTGCTACTGAACCTCCCTGTGCTATTACATTACCTTCAGGACTGCCTGTATCTATTGTTACAGTAGTGTTGCCTGCACTGCCTACTTGCGGCCCCCCACCGGGTTGTGTTGCTGGGCGTGTGTTAGGAGGGAGTACTGTTACTTTTGCTCCCTCAGTGCCAAGTACTACGTCTTTACCCCAACCTCTGAACACTGTAAGGTCAACAATATCGTCTATGAACCCAGCTAACGTCTTAGCACCCTGTTCTATAACAGGCCCAACCCCCGGTATATCAAGCACTCCTGGGATTTGCATGTTTCCTATTGTTTCTACTGCTGCACCTGCTGTTTCTAATGGGGCAAACCCTGGAGTTTGAACTACGTTTGCAGCGTTGTTACCAGCAATGCTGCTTGCTATGCCCGCACTTTGAACTAAATCCCCAAACGCTGCATCATTAGCAAGTGTAGTTAGGTAATCTTCAATAGCTTTAGTCCCGGTAATAGAGGCATCTGCTCCCAATGTGAGGTCTTCAAAAGTAATATTGCCATTAGGTATGTCGTTGGATGCAGGGTTAATATTGCCGCTAATTAGGTCGTTGAGTGCAGGGTCGAGACAGCTTCCTGCTGTTTCGTTGTAGACTAAGCCTTGTTCTGCGCACTTCCGTTGCCGTTCTTCTCTTTGTTCTGCTTCTGCACCTTCAGCTATTGTGGCCCTTAATTGGGAATCTATTTGATCTCCACGGGCAGCATTTTCAGCCGCAGATGCACCGTCTATACCGCCATACTCTCCTCGTGAGGCTGTACTTATTAACTCTACTGGAGTAATTGTGCCTTCTTTAGCCATACCTACCCGTCTATCAACACGCCTTGGAAGGAGGCGCTTATCTGGTTGTTGTTACTGGATGCTAAAGCACGGCATTCAATATCCGTTTTAGCTG
>JGI24004J15324_10000202_pt1 | contig 24015 bp, 30 predicted proteins | sample LinPmetageLP32_FD_15324 | JGI IMG/M metagenome (IMG submission 15324)
TGTTACTGTAAATCCACCACTTATTATATTAGCTAAATCTCTTGCTTTAGTCATGAGGATTAATCCTCGCTAGGTATGTAGCCAGTCATAGCTGTTACTTGGTCTTGTGAAAGACCTAACTCTAATAACTTGTCATTACCATTTTTTGCGTCTGTTGTTTCTTTTGCAAATCTAGCATTTTCAGCTTCTTGTATTTCTACAAGTTTTGCTTCTGCATCTGCTTGAGAAACTTTTGGCGAATCATCAATCCATTTTATTAATGAATAATCACAATAAGCATCTTTAGTTCCATCTCCTATTTCATTTGTAAAAAGAGTATTAGGATTACAAGCTAAAATTGCATCATTAAGATTTAGTATTTGTATTGGTTTTATTTTCATTTTATTTTTCTCCTTAATAATTATTAACTTGTTAATTCAGAATATTGAATTGTACTTGAACTAGCTGAAGAATATTCATCAACTCTTAAAGTCATTCCAAGAGCAGTATAATCATCAGTTGAGTTTTGTGATGAACGACCAAAATATGCTGTTCCACCATGTTGACCAATATAAGTTTTAAATGTGATTTGATTGGTTGTGTTTGGTGCAACATAAAACATCTGACCTTTATTAAATACATGGTTTCCATCTGATGCTCCATAAAAAGAACCAAAATCATAGTGAGTATTACTATTATAAAAAGAACCTTTACCAGCTCCTAAATACTCAGCACTAATTCCACTGTGGTCATATCTACATTGAAGAAAAGTGTGGTCACCAGCTGAACCTATACTATAATTTACAGTAATTACAAAAACACTTGAGGTTGATTGAGGTGTAAAAGCCAAATCATAAGCTGAAAAATGCCCAGGCGAACTTGCATTAAATCCACTTATTGATGAACCACCTTTACACATTCTTAGATAACTTTTAATTAGAGGTGCTGATGCTACTGTTCCCCATTCTGGATCATTAGAACCTTGCTTTAATACTTGACCACTTGAACCTTTTGGTAGTCTAGTTAATGCACTTGCACCTTTAAAGACCAAGTCGCCTCTCGTACTTAATGTTGTTGATAAATCAGTTCCATTTGAGCCATTAGACCCATTAGTACCTGCTGAACTCATTTGTTGCCAATACGCTGAAGCTGATGCTGGGTTCTGATTAGAACCAGCTTGTATAGAAATGTAACTTGATCCTGAAAGACTTACAACATCATCTACTGCATAAGTAGTAGAACTAGACCATGGTCCTTTCCAATTAAATTTTATGTTTCCAATATTTACTGTAGCCATGATTTGTTTTTACCTTTCTTTTAAAGTTTTTGCAATCCTAAATTGTAGCTATTAATTTACCACTACTTATAGACCAGCTAAATCCTGATGCCGCAAATAGAACATCATCAAATCCAGCATAATCTGATTCACTTATATTATCTGCCCCTGTGTTTGTTGTTTGTACCTGTAAAGTATTATTACATGGTACTGGTGTATTTGCTTGTCCACCCATTCCTGAGTGAGATGAGCAATAATAGTATAAAGTAGGTGCGTTTGTTGCTACTACTATAGTAACTTGTGTAGATGAATTATGTGTAACTCCTGTAGTATATTCTGATCCACTACCATGAGTACCATCAGAAGTTGTAGAAAACTTAAATGGATGTCCTGATGGATAAGCAAATATATATGTATTACCCTCTAACAATTCTAAAGTATCTTGTTGTACTCCATCTATAAAATATTTATTAGAACCACCTACAGATGCTACTGTAACTGTTCTATTAAGAGTTGAAGCTGTAAATGATTTTTTAAATCCATATACTTCTGCTGAACTTGCATTTGAAAATACTAAGCCATTTGCTGAATTGTTCATAACAAGGGCTTGTCCTGCTGTACCAAAACTACTAGGTGTATCTGTTAAATCTTTTATAGATATATTAGCTAGTTGGAATGTACCAAAACCTACAACATCTACTACATCTCCATTTGCTAAAGCACTTGCAAATACTAAAGAAGTACCTGAAGTAGCAGTTACATCTGTTCCTAAAATTTGTTTAACACCATTAAGATAAACATCTACAAATCCAGCATCATAAGCAAGAACTTGACTTGATGCTTCTGCATAACCTGAACCTGATGCACCTGTTAAAGTTGTTGGTGTGCCTGTAATATTATAAACATATCGTTGGGATGTACCATTAACTGTAGAACCAGCCGCCGCCCATCCTGAAGATTTATAAACTTTTAATTCATTAGCTGTCGTATCAAAATTCAGGTCGCCAACATTTAATGAACTACTTGGAACTCCTGCTTGAACTCTATATCTTTCTCCAAAAGAATTAACTCCTGCAATATTTGATGCAACAGTATTTACACTAGCAATATGTGGACCAATGTTATTAATATTAGTAATTGCACCACCTATTGCATCTATATTAGTAATTGCACCTGCTACTACTTCTATTTCAGAAGTAGATTCATTTAAGTCATTTGCGGCAGTTACTACCTTAGCAATATCTCCTGCTACTGTAGAAATATCAGAACTATTAAAACCAGCAAGAGTTGAAATATCAGATGATATAGCACCTAAACTTGTAATTTGTGAATTTAATCCAGCAACAGTATTTATATTACTAGCATTTCCAGCAACACTTGTAATATTACTAGATATTGCACCAAGGGCTTGTATTTCTGTAGATAGTCCTGCAATAGTTGTTAATCCAGCAGATGATACTGTAGTTTCAATATTACCATTAGCATCAAATCCCATTAATTTAGATTGTCTTGTTGCCTTAGCTGGTAATGTAACTGTAGCAGAAACAGTATCAGTATCTAATAATTTAACTGATCTATCTGTTTGTGTTTTAACATCTGCAACAATAGAAGTTAATGTATCTAGTTGTGTATTTAAACTTGTAATATCAAATGCACCTGAGTTAGGAAAGTCTGTTGTTCTTTCTACAGATATATCTCTAATAATAACTATAATGTCATTAGCTGAAGCACCTGCTCCAAGTGTAATTGATCCACCTGATCCAAATTCATATGCATTATCTGAAGCTGAAGCTGTACCTGTAATACTATATTGTGATGCTCCTGATGGAGTAGCATTATAAGTTAATAATGTACCATTCTTATAGACTTTAACATCTGCTATTTGGTAAAATTCAAAACTAATAGCAAAGCTAGTTTGATTTGCACTAGCTGTATATGTATTTCTAGGTGTATTTTTGTTACTTACTATTGTCATATTCTTATCTTATTTTTTCAACGCCCCAGTTGTAAATGTCTTTAAACTTTCTATCCCATATCCATAAAGTGTTCAAGGGAATTATTCTCCTTATAGTTGCGGCTTTCTCATCATAATCTTGATCTGTCATAAACGCATATAATAAATCAGCAGGTATAGATGGACCAGCTCCAATAAATTCTCCAACAGCATTGGCTACATTAGGATCGCCAAATCTTAAATCTTGTCCAAGCATAGGTCTTATACCAACAGCTTCATCAAACATACCACCTGATACAGTTTCTAACATAAAGTTTGCATCAGTAAATATACCTGCAATACCTGATAGTTCTACACCTCTAATAATTTTTTCTTCTAATGGTTTTTGTACCCAGTATCTAGGATTCTTAAAGTAATCTCCCATCATACCCATACTAATCATAGCGGCAACACCACCCATAACTTGTAATTCTCTACCTTGTAATCCTGATATTAATAATTTTCTATTTGCGGCAATAGCCCAAGAAAAGAATTGAAATGGTAATCCCATAAATGAATTACTAAACTTTCCACCTCTTGTAGTTTTTTGAAATCCAAAAAATCTACCCATACTATTATCATATAGTTTTGCATATGCTTCATCATTAACTCTAAATACACCATGCATTAAATTTAATTGATCTGTAGGTGTAGGAGTAATAATAGTTCTATTTACATCTGCATATAAAGCTTGTCTAAATTTTCTTGATGCTTGTTGTCCACCATTTTTACTAATCCATTGATTGGCATTTGGCATTAATAAACCATCTAATTCTTCATATGGCATATCAGCAATTAACCTTGCAGTCTTTTGATCTATACCATAACTAGCTAATCTAGTTATTATAAAGTCAGCTTCTTTTTTATCTTTAAAAGAACCTTTAGCTATTTTTAAACTGTCTTCTATTAATCTATGAGAAGATATTACACCTTGATATTGTTTCCACATTTGTGTCCAAGGAGTAAGTAAGTTAGCAAAATAAAATGGACCTTGTGCTTTGTTTAATGGTTGTCCTAAAAATCTATCAAACTTTTTACTTAACCATCCTTTACCTAAACCTACTTGACCACCATCTTCTATAAATCTTTTTCTTGATGAACCTAAAGTTACTTCCATAGCTGGTGCAAAATATTTAACTTGCTCTAATGCTTTAGAANAAGCTCCTAANTTAGTAGTAAAATCTCCTATAATAGGTTTAAATGTTTTACTAAAACCATTTACCATTACAGGTCTTGCCGCATCTACTAATGCAGAAAAAATTACTTTACCCATAAATGCTAAACTTGCCCAATCTCTTAGGAATGCCGCAGTTCTTTTATTAAAAGATGCAGGGTCTTCTGTATTAAGTGTTCCTAATATTTTATCTTTTTCATCTTCAAATGCATTTAATACCTTATCTATTTTAAGATTGTCTTTTTCTTTTCTAAGTTCTTTAGTAATTAATCTTACTTCTGTTTGAGTTAAAAAATCATCTAAGTGTCTATCTCCAAATTGTCTAGTAAGTTCTATAGCATGACTCATCTTAGTAGTGTATTGACGCATAATAAAATTAATATCTGTTTCAATAAATTCTATTACATCTCTATTAGGAATATCTAATGTTCTTGACATTAAAGATTTAGTTCCTGCTCTCCATTGTTTTCTATTCTTATCAAAACCCCAACCTGCAATACCCTCTCCATCCATATGATTTGCTTCGTTGTCCATTATCTTATCAAATGCATCATCTACTCTTTTATCTATAGCTTCAGGATTTGTAGATAGTTCTACTTCTTTTCCTTTTTTTCTAATAATAGGATTAGCAACAAAATGTCTTCTAAGTATTTTTTTAAACGCTTCTTGATTAGCCATAATTTTATCTCTCATCCAATATCTAGGCATAAAGTTTCTGCCTTGTTCATATGGTGGAGATATTGATTCTGCCATTTCATCAAATTCTCCTTTGAGAGTTCTGTATTCATTTTGTAATCTTGATTTTAATTTATTTAATCTTGTAATTTGGAATGTATTTAATGCCTTGTCAGATAACAATTCATCTATCTGTGATATAGAACCTGCTTTAATTTCCATCATTCTTTTATAAGAACCTTGTGATGCAAACATATGTAACTTAGTAGCTTCAGCTTCATACTCAGCAAAAAACTTTCTAGCTTTTGTTGCCGCTATTTTAACTTGTGGATTTAAACCTACATCATCAAATACTTTATCATCTACTATAGCTTCTGATACTTTGTTATAAAACTGTTGCATTGATAATGCATTAGGATCAACTTCTTGATTACGACCATTAACAAATTTTCTAGTAAAATTATTCATGGCATCTTTTGCTCTTATGCCACCTTTTTGTAAATTCATATCTAGTATTTTTCTACTGTTACCATTGCCTACTCTATGTGCAACAAACTCATCATCTATAGATTGTAAAGTAGTTCTTAAACCTGAGTACCATTTTGTAAATGAATCCATTATAACTGAGTTAGCTGTAGGTACTCCCTCTTTGTTACCTCTCATAGCTGTAGCAAAATCTCCACCTAACTCTTGCATTTTTCTTGCATAGTGTGGGTCTTTAAATGCTTTCATTACTGTTCCATAATTTGTCCAACCCTCTACAAACTCTAATAATTTATTTGTATCTGTTGTTCTTGGTGCAGAATTAATTTTTATAATATCATTTAGTACATCATCATTTAATCTATTTTCATAATCTATTAACTTTTCTCCTTTGTTTCTTTTAGTATATAATCTACTAAAGATTTCTTTCTTCATTCTAAAATTAATATAATCATCAGGTGTTCTAAACATTTTTCTAGGTAAAGGATTTGCTCCTGCAATATCTGATACTAAATGCTTACCTTGTGTATATAAATTTCTTAAATATGTTTCATCAACAACAAGTTTATTACCTGACTTAACACCTTGGAATACAACTGGGTTATATTTCTTACCTGTAAAACTATTTGTATTACTTACTTCTACTCCAGTATTATATGCATCATCTCCTACTTTGTATGACCAACCATTTTCCCAAGTATTTCTTCCCTCAGTTTTAGCATGAGATTCAAAGTAGTTATCACTTATTTTATTAATACCACCTTTTTCTGTAATAGTTTTTCTTGTAATTGTTTTACCTAATGCACCACTAAATAAACCTCCTAGTAAAAATGCACCGCCTATATACATAGCTGTTTCTTGATTACTTGCAGTAGGATCATTTGCTCTTCTAATTGGTTCTGTTGCACCAACTAAACCTGCTGACATNAATCCACCTTTAACAAACTTGTGTCCAAATGATATTCCTTTTACAAATGGTATAGGTATTAAATTAATAGGATCGCCTAATCCTGCAACTAGAGCAGGCATAATTCCTCTTTCACTTGATTCTAATCTTTCTCTCTTCATCAAGTTTCTATCTATTTTTTGTTTTAAAAAATCATGGTGGTCTTTGTTTATTACATCAACAAACTTACCTGCGTATTGTTCATAACCTGCTAAGTTATCAGGATCAAATGGATCATAGTCTTTATCTATACCACCACTTGTATAACCATTGTCATGTACATAAGTATCTTTTAATTGTCCTACCCAAGATAGATTCCATTCATCAGATACATCAGACCAAAACCCTGAATCAAATTCAAATTGTCTTCCTACATTATGTGGAGATGGTGTGTACTGTGCATTAATATTTTGAAATACAGTTAANTCTTCTTCTCGTTCTTGATTAATATATGTTTGGTTTCCTGATTTATCATTTGGATTAGCCATGCTATTCTCCTAATGGTATTGTTTTAATCAACTGGTCATTATCAAATTGCATTACATTATCTTTATATTTTTGAGAATTGTATATTTTTTTCATACTATAAGGTATGCTTTGTGATAAATATTCTTTAGGTATGTTTGCTCTATTTTCTAAGAAGTTCATTCTTTTATTTCTATAATCATTAATCATTTTTTCATAACCTGCATTCATATTAAGGTTTTCCATATTTTGTTTATAATCAGGAATAGGATCATAAACTATAGGCAACATATTTTTATCTATTAATGGAGTAGCTTTTCCATTTTGATTAACAAATACTAAGTAATACTTTGGTGTTGCATTGTTTATATCTGTTGCTTGTAAGAATATATTTTTACCAAATTCAGGTTTGAATTGATCTATAGCAGAATAATCTTCTGAGTTTTTAACTAAATAATTAATAGCTGGTGTCATCCATTCTATATTCATATTACCATCTCCATCAGGTAAAGAAAACTTTTCAGGAGGACTATTTACAAAATGAGATTTATTTTGATACTCTCCCTCATCTAGTTTTATATTTCTAAAATTAGAATAACCAAACTTAGAAAAACCAAAACCAGTTTCTCCATTCATAACATATTGCAATGCATCTTTAATTAAAGGTTTAGTATCATTTACATTTCTTAATGGCATTCCCTCTACAATATCTAAGTGTACTTGTTTGATAACTTCTTGTACTAATGTTTCTGATAAAATAGGTACACCATCTGCACCATCTATTGATGATATTAATTTACCAGTTTCTTTTACAATGTAAGCATTTAAATCATTAACACCTTTAACTCTACCACCTGAAGAAAATTGAATTGCTTGTGATGCACTTTGAAAAGATTGTTTATCATAGTCATTATAAAAGTTTGTTACTTCTGCTAACGCATCTACTAAATTAGGATTTAATGCTAATGCGTTTTCTACTGCTATTATTCTATTTCTAGTTTTTCTATCTATACCTAGTGTAGAAAATATATCCATCTCTACATTAGAAACATTCTCATCTATCTTAAATGTATGTCTATAATCTTTCATGTAAGTTATAATGCCTGAGTTTCTTAATTGTTCTATTGAGTTTTGATTAAAGTTTCCATATGCCGCTTCTATATTATTGATTACAGATTCAGGTAATACATGCTGTGTAGATATAGACCATTTTAAAAACTTAGTATTACCTAATGCATTTTTTATATCTACTCTTTCTATTTCATCTACTGATGAATTATAATCATTAACCATGTTTTCATAACTAACACCTTTAAATAATTGACCTGAAAATTCTTTCTTTGACATATCTCCTGTAGTAGCATTCATACCAATAGCTGTTTGATTTTTATTATGTGCGTATAAAGAAGTTATATTATTATCGCTTGTTTTTTGTGTAAGCATAGACTTTAACATATTAGCTTGATTACTAAATGCTGTTCTTATATCTGATAATACACCAAAGTTATTTTGTGTTTTTGATTGTAAATCTGATTTGTTAATTACTTTTTTTTCTCCATTAGCCATTGTAAGTGTAATCTTATTTGGTCCACTTATCTGTATAAGAGAAGCTATCTTAGTATAATTACTAATAGCATTTTGAATATCCATAGAAGATGCATTATCTAAATCATCTATATGAACACCTTTAAATAAATTCATTGTATTAGTTTTAATATATTGATCTTTAATAAACTGAGAACCAGTAGCTTCTGCATCTACAATATTATTGTCTTGTGCTATTAATGTTTTTTCTTCTAATTCTTTAATTAATTCTGTAGATTTTTTATTATCTCCATTAGTAAATAAATGTGAGTTAATAGAATCAACAGAAACTTTTTTTGTGTTAGTCCATTGAACACCTAATACTTGTTCCTTGTGTCTGCTAAAGTTTGTAGCAACCATTCTACCATGCATACCATGTTGTTCTTCTGCAAATGTTTGTGCTATTAATTTAAATTTAGGTTCTAATTCATTTAATAATGGTTCTAATCTAGCATCTACTACTGTAGAAAAATTCTGTTGTGTATCGTAACCCTCTTCTGCTGTTGTTCTTTCTTCTAAAATAATATTTTTAATATTAGTAAATACTTCATCTCGATATCTATTGTATATTTCTTTTTCAAAAGTTGCTTTACCTGTAACAGTATTTAAATGTTTAGGCATATCTACTTTAGTAGGTACAAATTGTTCTTTAACTTCTCCTGTTTTATCTGTGTAAGTTACTTTCTTTTCTCCAAACTCATAATTTTGTGCCGCATCTTCTCCTACTTTTTTACCAAATGATTTAAGTTGTTTTAATCCAACATCAGCAAATTGAGTAACTAAACTATTTAATTGATTAGCTTGTGTAATAGATGCATCTGCCATAGCCGCAAATCCACCACCTCTATTAACACCTATCTGTTCTGTATATCTAATTTGTGCTTGTTCTTTTTTTAATGCCATATTATACCCATCCTTTTTCTTGGGCTATTGGATAACTTGACATTAATGATCTACCTATTGTTGCTATTTTACCTGATTGATATTTAGCTTCTGCCGCTCTTCCTGATAGTTCTGCTTGTTGTACTCCATATAATGCGGCTAATCTTTTTTCATTACCCATTAGTTTTATTTTTTCTATATCTTTTTTAACTATTTCTTTGTTTGCTTTAAAGAATGCTCTTGATGATGCTGAGTCTGTAGTAATATTCATTGTACTTAACATAGCCCTGTTACTAGATAGTTGAGAAAAATATTTCTTTTTTCTTTCATTTTCTTGCATTTGTGTTTGTAAATATTCTCCATCAGCTTTAGCTTTATATTGTTTAGCTTGAAACTCAGCTTGTTGTTGTTGGTATCTCATAGCTTGTTTCTGTGCATTGATACTCATCATAGTACCACCAGCAATTAAACCGATCTGAGAAACAGCCGCTAATGTAGATGCTGTTCCAGCAGATGCTCCCATAGCTACAAATATAGTTGGACTACACATTAGTAATATATCTCCGAAGTTATACCTAAGATTCTAACTGGCAAAGGTGCTGATTGAGTAATTGTTAAGTTTGGTTCTAAACTATATCCTAATGTGTACACTTCTTTCTTTCCTGTAAAACTTGTTAATCCACTTGATGTATTCAATGTTGTTTCTGTTAGAACTACATCATTTGAATTTATTTGTACATTATAAGTTGAAGACAATTCTATAACACTCTTACCTATTTTTCTTGGTAATCCTGTTAATTGTCCACCTTGGATAGTTGCATCTATAGGTAATGTTTCTAAAGTAATACTATAATTTAATCCAATATCACAAGCTGTAGTTGGTGTATCTATAATAACATTTCCACTTCCATCTACTACACCGCTACCATAATAATAAATAGCACCACCCTCAGTTGATCCAGCAGTTGCAAATACAGTTTTACCTACATGAGTAGTTAATCCTGAGAATACTTTGCTAGTAACAAATTGTAATGTTGTGTTATTTGATTGAGAAACAGATGCATTAATTACTATTGTGTACTCTCCACTATTACCAGTAGCAGTTGCAGATTGTATTGTATAAATAGTTCCTGATCCTCCAAATTGGAATGTTTCTCCTTGACTAGGAGCATTAGTAAATCCATCTGCTATCATTGTAGTTGTACTAGAAATAGCACCATTTACTTTAGGTACACCATGTGGTTGATAACTTCCTGATACTGTTTTAGTTATTGTATAATCTGTAGGTACATCAAATGAAGTAGATGCTTGTTGTTCTAAACTATAATAAGCAGAACCATTAATAGTTCTTTTAACTGCTGTATATATACCATTAGTTGTACAAGCTACAGATTCATATTCTCCATCTGTATTCCATTGCATCCATCCTGCTATCTTTTCATTTCTTTGAGAAGTAAAGATTCCTATAGTACCATCTGAATTAACTACAAAATAAAACTGTTCAGTTCTATCAGCTATAGAAGTTAATTTAGCTGTATCACTTGGTGTAGATATTAAATGATTAGATAATAGAGATATACTATTAGAAGAAAATTCTTCTGCCGCCGCACTAAATAAAAACTCTCTAACTGTTTTACCATTGTTTTGTATAAAGATTGTAGCATTATCAAAGATTCTTGGTTTAGCTTTTAACTGAGAACCTAGATTAGATTGACTTATAATTCTTATATCAGTTGGTGTAATAGGTTTTGATACCTGTGGTTTTAAAAAAAACTCTCCTGTACTTGTAAGTATTTGTAATACTTTGCCTGATATTAAATGTCTTATTTCATTTACTTGATCTGATGCTATTTGTATTTGTACTGAATCAGAATCTTCTCCATCTCCTACATCAAAGTTAAAGAAGTCTGCTACCATACTAGCTTGTATTCCATCAGGTAATGCTGTTACTCCACCAAAGAATAATCTTTGTTCATGGAATGTAACTGTATTAGGAAAACCATTGATAGAAGAAAATACTTGTTCATCCCAGTTTCTAGTAGGTGGATGACCTGTAATTAATACTCTTACACCACCACCATCTACAGATTCAGTTGCAGTATCAGAAGCACCAGCAGTATAAGTAAAATGATTATCATCTGTAACAGTAATAGTAAATGTACCATTTAAGTTTGCAGTAGCTAAACCACCACCATCTGTATCAAATATATCTTCTGCACCTGATATAGTAATAGAAGCTCCATTTGTAAATCCATGTGCTACCATAGTAACTTCTACTGTTCCTGAACCTTGTGTAGTTTTAAAAGGATCATCATCTAGTTCTATAGAAACATCAGCTAATAGTGTTCCTGTTATAACTGTAGAAGAAGTATATCCTGTTATAAGTATTTCTGTTCCATGATATCTTACAATCATTCCAACATAAGCTGATGTCCAGTATGCTGTATTAGTAGTTAATGTTACACCAGTAGTACCTTTAGATGTATTATTAATATCTAATGTAATATCATCATCAGCAAACTTAAAATAGGGTTGATATGTTTTTTCTCCATTAACACTTGTTTCAAAACCAAAAGCTGTTCTTGTAAATGATGTTGATCCTATTCTTTGTATTACTTGTGGTACAAAATCTTGGTGTGTAATTATCATTGTATCGCCTGATTGCGTCATATCCATTTCAAACAAATCTGCTGTTATCCAAGGACAAGATGATAATGTTGCTACTAAAGTTCCATTAGTAGAATAAATTTTTAATGTTTGGTTTTGGAATGCAAATACATATTCTTGATTTTGATTAAAGATAAATGCTTCTAATCTACTTGCTCCACCTAAGTCTGCTCTTGCTACTGAACCACCTCTTCGTTCAATACCACCTTGGTTAATAGGAATAACATTTCTAGCTTTCTTTAATCCTTGACCATATGCTGATAAATCAACACGAGATATAATAGTAGGATCAAGTTCCCCTCTTAAAAAACTACCCTGATGTATTCTTTGTCTTGCCATAATTCATTTCTATTATGGAGAGGTTGCTGTTATATCATTTAGTGCTGTTCTGTTTCTAACATTTCTAAACCTATCCACATTTAATCTTCTTGTTGTTTGTGCTTGTGCATCAGTTGCTTTAGCTATAGCAAGTTGGGCTATTGATCTTTTATGATACAGTTCAGATAGTTGATCGTTTCTTGCTATTGCACCAGCAAACAAAGACGCCAGTTCGAAAACCAGCGTCTGTTTGAAGTAGGGAGGAAAAATGCTTTCACTAGGTTGAAAGGTATAATCCGCTATTACAGTATCACTAGATGTAGTGTTTGTAAATAAATTTTGTCCATATCTGTCATATTTAATAACATCATCTCCTACAGTAACAGTATGTATAATGTGTGCATCATTTGGTAATGCATATGAAGAATCATATCTAGCATCAGGATTAGCTGTATTTTTACTAAGTTGTGCTTGTTTAGATGCAAATCTCCATCTACATCTTGTTAATAAATTTTCTAAAGTTGATTCGTATAATTGGTTTGCTACTTTTGATTCAGTAGTATTCTGAGTAAAACTTGAGATTGTATTTGCTCCTACTAGGACAAGTGCTTTATTACATATATCAAATTTACTATCAGCCATATTTTATATCTATATTAAATGTAGGGGGAAGTAAATCCCCCCCACATAACTATTTATTATGTACCATTGATAGTAGTAACTGTAGCCGCACCTGTTGCAGATGAAACCACAATCATATCTACAGTTCTAGTACCGCCTGTTGAACCTACAGCTATGATAACATCATTCTGTTTAAGTTCAGCAGTAGCAGTATTGAAGTAGCCACTACCTATGATTGCACTTATTGCGTCAGCAGAGTCATATAGGAAAACACTATTAGACCCACCTGCAATTTTCTTTAAGTTGCTTGATGTGTATGCCATGTTATATCTCCTATTCTGTTATTTGACATTCAATCATACCATTACCATCAATCTCTACTACTCCAAGACTCATGTATGATGTGATTAAGTTACTGACTTTTTCAGGAATGTAGTTGATCTCAGTTCTAATATCAGAACCCATAGCTACTCCGATTGCAGACTTGTGATAAGCATGACAATCTCTAGTAGTAGAAGCTTTTGATAAACCAGAATGAGTGAACCACATAAATCCAAGCCATCTCTTCGCAGTTAATCCACCAGCGTATGGTAAATCACTTTCGCCTACATATTCAGCACGAGAGAATTGATCTATTTGAAGTAGATCAGCCCAACCTGCAGGAGATACTACAAAGTATCTTTGCCCATCATCAGGTACATCAGCCGCTCCAAATGTTTCNTAAACTGTCAATGCTTTTGCTAGAGTTAATCCAGCAGAACCATGTACAACATTACTTGNATTTGAACCAGCGTCTAATACATCAATGATTAGTTGGTCTGTTTTTCTCCCCAATGCCGCCGCCGCAGATTGAGATAGTACTTGTCTTTCGTCAATGTTAGTTTTTAGCTCGTCTAATCTATCGACATAATCTGCCGCATAGAAATCCGCTAAAGTAACATCAACAGTTGAGTGAGTGATATCCATAGTTGGAATTTGAGCGTGTCTGCTTTTTGAAACAGCACTACCAGTTCCTACTTTTTGGAATCTCGCCTGACTCCCCTTTACATTATTTACTTGCCTTATTGTGTTTCTTAGCTTTGATCCCATTCTTTGGTAAGCCATGTGGACTTCAGCTTCGAACTGTTTAATAAAGGCAGTTGAAATAGATGTACTCATATTTATACTCCTTTGTTAGTCGTTGTTGTTAATTAAACAGTTGTCCGCATTAAATTAATTCGGTTGTCCATAAAGGACCGATCTCTTCTAATATGGGCTGTGTACCCTTTTTGACTACATTATGTAGTCGTTTATAGAAGTACAACACTTTTACATTTTTTACAAGCATAGGTTTAGAAAAATTATATCCTTGCCACTTTAACCATCTAATAGATTTAGTATGTTCTTCTGTTATGTAATTGGACAAATATATGTAATGTTCTTCTAAGTAATGTAGCCATTTCTTGTTTCTTTTAAGGAAATATAAATAGTTTTTATCTAATTCTTTAGAGGATAAGAACCATATTGTGCCGATTTTATTATCCATTCTTGATGGTACAGCACCAAAGATTGCGGCAACTTTGTGATCTTTTGTTAATATAGTAAAGGAATTAACATTTGGTCTGCTATATCTAAATGGTTGTAGTAATGCTTGTAGGGGATCAAGCCCCCACAAAGCTATCTCATACCTGTCTAGTGCCTTTAAGTTAGGAGCTAAAAGAAAACAATGTTCAGGTATAGTCTTTTCAACATATAACATTAACCCCTATAGAGTCTGTTAAATGCTTCATCAACTTTTGCTACATAAGATGGATCACGCTCTCTACCATCATAGTATCTTTTATCTTTCATCATAGTTCTAACATCTTCTATTGTTAGAGGTCTTTCAGGTTGTGCAACTTGCCCTGCTCTTGATATGTTTTGTTTTTGAGATTCCATAACTTTTTCAAGTGCTTCTATCCCATCAACATTAGAACCCATAGTAGAAGAAACTATTTCGTATTGTTCAGGACTAAAAAATGTAGATGCCCAACTATTTACAGCATCTAATCTTGCTTCTGCATTTTCTCCTAGTTTAGATTTCTCAGCTTCTATATCAGGTTGTTGTCCAACATAAGCATCAACATATTTATTAATACCCTCTTGATATACTTCTTGATCGTATGAATTTTCCCAACAAAAATTTTTCCACCATTCTGTCATAGGATTAGCATTAACTATATCTTCTGTTACATTCTCAGGAAGTTTAGGTAATTCATATTTCTCTATTGCTTCAGGTCTTTCTGCATTAGCTTCTTGTTTTAATTCATCAATGATAACATCTCTTAGTTCTTCTTTCTTACCACCTACATATTTTTCTAAGTTAGTATAAGATTTACCAAACTCTTCTACATTGAGTTTTCCTTTTTCAGCATCCCAAAACTTCTCAGGTATATACTCAGGTCTTGGTGCTGGTTCTGTTGTAGTAGGTGCAGATGTTTCTTGTGGAACATTATTCTCTACTGGTGTTTCCTGTACTGGAGTTTGTTCCTGTACTGGTTGTGTTTGCTCTTCAGCCATTTTGATTCTCCTTTATTATGTTTTGACTTTTACCTTTATTAATTCTTCGCTGTATTAAACCTACTAAATATCTTTGACCCTCTAAATGTCTTAGAGCATGGTCTGATATTTCAGGTCCAGCGACTGAATCAATCGTTATTGATTTAAGGTATTGGAGAACTTCAGCACCTATAGTGGTACTAAACAATGTTTTAAACACATCATTTATTTTGGTTTCTTCTTCAGAACCTCGTTTAAAGTTGTCCAAACCTATCAGGGCTTTATTATGTTCTGACATATTAAATCCTTATCATACTTTGTATAACACTTCTAGGGATAATATTTCTATCCCCAAATCCTATTTCTCCATCCTCATTTTGATAGCTACTAAAGGTATGTATATCTGCTTTTGTCTTTTTAAATATGTATGCTTCTGTTTTAATTATAGCTGTTTTCATATTTTCAAAGTCATTTAAATCTGTGATTGTACTATCTCCTACGATATCATTCCAAACTATTAAATACTTATAGTATTTTTCTCCACCTATATTTACTGGGCTACTCGCTTTCTTTGTACTCATCTTTTAATATCGCTTTCAAAAACCATATAGCTTTTTTAATATCTACTACTCCGCCTTTTTCTCTATGCCTTGTAATATATTTAATAGCTGTTGCATCTGCATATGGTAAGTGTCTTACATAATCATATGTTTGTAAAATTTTACCACAAGTACATTTACCTGCTTGATAATAATCAGGATTTATTTTTTGTTCATCACTCATACTAACTCTCCTATCCAGTTTCCATTTTTATCTAACACCATTGGAAGTAATCTAGGTATTCCATTTAGTATTACTCCACATCCAATAATGAATCTTGTTCTAAAGTTTTTTGCATATGAGAATGCCATAGACTTTTGATTAATTAAACAACCTACATTCATACCAAAGAATATATCATCAGGATTAGCCCAATAAGATATAACAAACTTTGTATGATAGTGTCCTTGTACTGCACTCATACCCATTGTTTGTGAAACTTTTAAAACATCTGCTGATCTTCCATGTGTAAAGAAACATTTTTTTCCATTACTTAATTTTAATGTCATGTCATCTACCCACTTCCATTTTCTAGTACCTAAGAAATCTCCATAAGGTTTTAGAAATTGTTTTGACATTCCAAATCTTAATGCTCTTCTATAAACTAAACTACTATGATTAGAATCTACTTCAGTTACTTCAGGAAATATTCCCTCTAATTCTCTTATATATTCTTTTGATATATCTAATTCATGTCCTGCACTTGGTAAGTCAGGATTATGTTCGTGCATTGATATTGCATGGAAGTCTAATAAATCTCCAATGTTAATTACAGTATCAGGTTTAAATTCTTTCTTAATAGCTTTTAGAAAAGCAAAAGCATCTTTGTGATGATAAGGTATATGGAGATCACTAATTACTAAAACAGATTTATGCATATGGAAGTTATCATGTTATTGAGTTTCTTCTTCTGTTGGCTGTCCTTGTCCTTGTTGTTGTTGCATCATCTGTTGCATTTGTTGGGCGGCTTCCTGCATTTCTTCTTGTGATCTTATTAATTGTTCAGGAACACCTAATTTTTTAGCAACATATTTAGCTACCTCGTCTTGCTTAACAAGAACATTTAATAACTGTGGACCAACTCTACTTTGTACCATAGCTAAAAATCTATCTATTGTGGCAACATCTTGTTGCTGTTGTGCTTGTGCTAATGGAGAAGATGATTTAATTTTTATTTCTCTACCATTAACAACTGGTATTTTTATTCTACCTTGTTTCTTTAAAATATAAATTACTCTTTGTAATACTGGATTAACTAATTCAGCTTGTAATCTTCCGAATGCCGCACCTATTTGTCTTGATAAGTCAGCCATTCTTTCTGCAACTTCTGTAGCTGTCATAGGTGTTTTCTCATTTGGTGTACCTAACATATCATTGTACAATGCTTTTTTAATATTAGTTCTCATATCTCTTAAAACTAAATCACTTACATTAAAGTTTCCTGCTGGTGCTATTGGTTGTAGTCCTGATGATCCAGCCGCTTTAGGAATAATAGTGCCTGGAATTAGTGCAATGTTATCTACATTAATAACTCCATCATCTTCTACTTGATACATTCCTGATATAGACATCTGTGCATTTTCTAAAATTAATTCTATAACTAAGTTAGAAGTTTTAATTGCAGGTAACGCTAATTGTAATGGACCTCTTCCATATACTTCTCCTGCTACTTTAGACCATCTATAAACAATATAAGGGTTTGATCCTAAACCTTTGTATGTATCTTCAAATAATTTATGTTCATACATTTGAGAGATAACACAAAATTTATATTCATCTTCTTTTGTATTAGCATAATTTTTATAAACAATTTCTAATACATCACAATCCATGTCAGGAGCTTTGTCCATATCCATTTGCATTTTTTCTGATAAGACAGCTTGTGGGTAAGCATAAGTAATATCTTTCATTTTAATTTTTCTATTTCTAAATACATGATCTACTTTGTCATCATGTCCTGCATCTAAAACTATTTGTGGTAATGGGATTGCTTTGAATTTAACTGGCTGTACTGCATCTCCCTCTTCTACTAAAAGTACACCTGTACCTACAGCACAATCTAAAAATGTTTCATGTACTTCTTGTGAGAAGTTTGAGTTCTGTAATATTTCAAAAACATATTCTGTTACTTGATCTAATTCTAAATTAACATCTTTCTGTTCATCCTTTGGTATTTCTGAACCAGCAACAAAGTCTGCCCATCTTGCATAGTTAGGAACAATACCTGATTGTAATCTACTAGCAAATTCTTGTACACCTACTACAGCAGTTTCATCAAAGATTCTGTCAGATCGTCTTCTACCTATTGACTCACTATAAAAACTTTCCCTTTGTGGTAAAGCAAATTCATAGCATTCTTCAAAAGTAGGAAGCCACATATCTTTGACTGCCTTAGCGTTGTTGTAACGAGTAATCAATCGTTTCACACCACTCTCAGAATAGTTCTCTACTCTTTGTGGTTTTACATCTACTACCATCTATGCTCCTAAAGTATCTTTAGACATTAGATTTTGTGAAACTTCGAAACCTTGTCCGCCTCTTCTACCTGATAAAAGTGATCTTCGACCTCTTCTACCTGAGTATGCCGCAACTCTATCTTCGAATGCTTGTTGCTTATTAGCAGTTCTTTCTGCTTCTTGTTGCTTACGCATTCTTGCTCGTTGTTGCTTTACACTTTCCTCTTCTACTGGAGGTGGTGGTGGTGGCGGAGCAGATGGTTTAAATGGACCTGCACACATAACTATCTCCTCCTTTCATAAACTGATTTTGGTTTAACATCAAATACATTAAAATTCCTTTTCGCAACTACAGGTTTATTAGATTTATTACCAATAGTCAATGCTCTTCCCTCTCCTGCACCTAACAGTAAATATTGNAAAGCATCATGNACATGAGAAAATCTATTCTTATTTGGTTTTTCATCATATCTTTCTCCTGATACTTGGAGTCTTCTATAGTGATAACCACCAGTAAAACCTTTAATTAAGTTATTACATTTACGATCTACAATCATTCCTGATTCTCCATCTACCATTCTATTTAATACAGATGATACTGATTCTAATCTAAGAGTTACATCATTGGATGGAGCTGGTCTTGCAAATAATCCTTTACCACGCATGATTTGAAAGGGTGTACTTTCATCTGTTTGTACTCTATGATCCCCTGCTGGATCGCCAAAAATTACAAATTCTCTTGGTAAGTATTGTGCCATAACTTGTTTCATTAAATCAGAAAATTTTACTATACCCATATCTTCTGCAACTAATTCATCAAACACTACCCATCTATTTCTTATTCGTTGTGCAAATACACAAGCAGGTGTTAATCCAAAATCTATTCCACAAAATATAGGAACACCATCTGCTATAGCTATTTCTCCTTTAGCAACATGGACTTGTTCTTTAAATGATTCGTAAACTGGTTTGCCATCTTCTATTTGTCCTAATTTATTTAATACATAAACATCAATCCAAGATTTAGTTTTACCTCGTATAATATTTCTATAATAATTTGGAGTTAAATTGTTTTGGTTCTCCATAACTTTATTATTTTCATATCCCTCTATTTCATTTTCTTTATTTTTAACTTCTAACATAGCAGGTGGTTGATTATAGAAAGACCAGTTATCAGGTTTAACTAACATCTTAGCTTCTTGTTTAGTTATGTAATCAGGAATAATTGTTTCTCCTGCCATGATAGACCACCAATGATCTGTATCAGGTGGGTTAGTATCTGCTATAACACCATACCAACTTGGTCCACCATCTCTCATAGATGGATATCTTCCTACCCTCATTGTACAAGCATCTACAATAGACTTAGGTATTTCTCTTGCTTCATTAATCCAAACACCTGTAAGTTCTAATGATAATAATTTTTTTACATCTTCAGGTCTATCAAGTGCTAAGAATATAACTTCAAGTTCTATATCTCCTTTTTTAATATTATGAGTATATGGAACACTCCATGCAAATCTTCCCCACTCTTCTTCAGGAAACCAATCAAGCCAAGTTTTAATTGTTGTTGTTTTTAATTGTGGGTTTGTATTTCTTATGACAGCCCATCTTGATTTTCTTTTACCATCTTCAGATGGCTTCTGCATTAATGCTCTTCTAATAACTTCTATACAACAAGCAACAGATTTACCGCTACCTACTGGACCACGCAGTCCTCTAAGAAAGCTACTGTCTTTTAAAAAATTTTTAAGGGTTTCCCCATCAGGTTTATAATTTAGTGATCCCATAATCTACCGCTAATTTAATTAGTTTCTCTCTTGCATTATCTGAAAGAGATTCAATGATTCTATCTGCTTCTGTGTCATTTACATGGGATGATGGATAGTGTTTCATATGTTGAGTTCTAACTACCTTTCTAAGTATCTGCAAATCTTTTATCGCAACCTTAGTGAAGATACTCATGGTGCTTGATTCATTATCTGTTCTTTAGCCATCTTAGTTGCTTCTTCTTCTGAATGACCTTTTAACATCTTAAACTCTACATATTCTTTTATTCTTTTTGCTGTGTATTCTTCTTTAGCTTTCTTCTCGTTCTCCATCATCTGATTTGCTCTCACTTGATTCTTGTGAAGTATTGAGTTCTTCTTTGGTTCGGATTTTTCTAGCTTCTTCATAGTTTTCCTTTGTGTTGTTTCTTCCATCAGGGTATGTTGTTTTAGGTACTCTCTTCATCTTTTATATCCTCATATGTTGCACGAAAACCTGTTGGGCAAAAAAAAATTTTAAATTCCTCTTCGCTTAATTTATGTTCTTCAACAAGTTCCATCTCGCCGCTTTTCCATAACTTTACCAAATATATATTATTTTTTAAAGCCACTTTTCATGTTGTCATAAGCTGACTTAGAGATAGTTGATTTACTTTTACTCTTGGATGTACCAGCTTTTTTTTTCTTATTAATATAGTAATACAAACCTTTCTTGGCTTTCTTACCATCTTTTCTTGTGTGTGTTCCTTTTTCTGTCGCCATTATTTACCTACCTTTTTTAATGCACTCTTATGTGCTTTTGTAAAACTTACACCTTTAGCCATAGATACTTTCATTTCTTTCATATGTTTTGCAGTATGATGTACGCTATGTTTTTTTAAAGTTGCTTTTTGTTTTGTTGTTAATGCCATTACGCTTTACCTTTCTTCTTTCTGTTTTTTAATCTAACTGCCATTGCCTTAGCTTTCTTTCTAGCATCAGCTTTTGATGATGCACCCCAAGCTTTAAGCGATAGTAGTAATCTTGTTGGCTTACCTTTCTTATATTCTGGTCCTTTCATGTTTCCCATTCTTGCAAGGAACGCTGATCTTCTAGGATTGTCGCCTGACTTAACAGGAGCTTTCAATGTACCGCCTTTATAAGATGCACGACCTTTAGCATTGAGTCCACCCTTAGGATTCTTTCCTGCCTTTCTTTGCCATGCTGGAGTTTTATAAGCCATAACTAAATCTATAACACATGATGATCGAACCTTGAAGAACTATATTGTGTGGGCAGTACCCCCCTCACTTGTCGTTGCCTAGTTTTTGGGGGTAGGGTAACCATCACACGACACTATCCCTGTAATTTCTACGATAAGTCTATGTTAATGGAGAAATTACCACCAACCAAGTGTTGGTGCTTCTCAGGGGCTTTGAACCCAGCCCTATCGAGTATGTCTTTACTAGCTTCAAGCTGTACATACTCACTCTTAGCCCCCTGAGAAAGGGATAGGAGTCGTGCTGATGCTTTGGCTGAAGACAATCCGAAACTTCGCTGAATCTCAGACATCATGTATGCCTGTACCTCAGGTTTTCGTAGCATCTTACTAGCACTAACACGAGATGAATTACCCTTGTAACCAGCGAGTTTTGATGCTTCTGTGATGGTACATCCTGTGGCTACTAGAGTATCTACAAGCTTCTTAGCTTTGGCTGAGATATCAGCTTTCGGATTGCCCTTTGGCTGGTATCTTTCAAGTATCTTTGACATAGCTATTTACCTCTTATGGTATTGGTTGGTACCTATCGGTAGTATAGCGTATAACACCAGCTTGTGTCAAGACACCAACATCAACCACAACATGTAGTGGTCGCATGATGTAACGAACTGCTTTGTTCTAGTTACTCTATGACCCCTCCTTTTGTGTAGTTTATACTCCCAAGATAAAACCTCTCAGAAATGGAATCGCACCTAAAGGTGCTGTCAACTATTAAATCGGTTCCCCCTGAAGTAGGTTCCCCCCAATTTAACAGTGGACTTCCATTTGCTGGAGGTTTTTTGTCATCTTGGAGTTAAACTAACAACAAAAGGAGAAGACCATGAGTAACAAACTAGAAAAAGCATTCGGCATCATAGCTGACCACTTCAAAGGGTTAGAGTTGTCGGAAACACCACAAGCTGAGAGTTATACCGCAGAAAAAGGATCGGTACAGAATATCATAAGAGGTTCTGAAATAGCTTGTAAATCTGCCTTGAATCTACAGCACGAAATAGGTGCAAGATTAAAAGGTAGAGTAAGACAATTCTCAGGTTCTGAGATAGAAGATGTAGCTATTCAGAAAGATACATTCGCAGTAAGACAGCTCCAAGAACAGGTAGCTATTACTGAGAATTTCTTAGATACAGCTAAAGAATTCTACAAGAACAGATTTGGTATGGCTTACACACCAAGTGTAAGAAAGCCAAACCCTGAGGATGTTAAGAAGACATCTGCTGTTAATGAAGCTGAAGAGTTATTGAAAAAGATAGCTTAAACTTCAGCTTATATAAACTCCTAGTAGTTCATTCTACTAGGGGTTTATTGTATTGACATTAGTAGAACAAAATGTAAATATATACTTGAAGTAGAAAAGGAGGATCAATGATCTTATACAAAGGCAAAGCCAAAGACTATAGTCTTGATGGCATTAAAAAATCGTTAGCAAAAAAATCAGGTGTGATTGTACACAAGAATATTTTGTTACACGAATTAATAGAAAAGGTAAATCAATGCATCATACAGAAAAAGAAATCGTAGATATTGTAAGCAAACAAAAAGCTGACTTAGAGCGTATGTTTTCTAAGATGACATTACGCTTAATGAATAGAGTTAAGTCAGCAGATTCATTAAAAGAATTAACTGAATTGCGTAGGGCTTACAAGATTTGTATTGAATGTCATGCATTAGACCAAGAGATAGTCAATACAATTTGTAATCAAATAAATATATTGGAGAAAAAATATGGGGAAAATTAAAACAGGTTTATCTTGGGATGAATGGGATGAACAAGTCAGCGAGTCAGCAAAGGATGAAGCCCAAGCAGTGTATCGTGCAAGTAAATTAGAAAACTGCATGGATGATATCTGCAAGGGTGCTTACAATTATATTAAATTATATCCTAAGAATCCTGACAAAGAGAAGTGGAGAAAATTGTACCAAGAAGCGAATGCAATACGAGATCAATACAAAAAAATCAAGGAGGTTTTATGAGTAGTGTTGATTTCTATTGTTGTGTTCTGTTTCTTTTTACAATGATCATAATGATAATAACAATATAACTAGGAGGTATAATGCAAGGCAAAGCAAAAGATGTAGTCCATAGCATTACAAAAAACATACTGAAGTTAATGAAAGAACAAGGTAGTCAATGGACTAAACCTTGGGCTAATAAACTATTCACTTCAGTAGATGGTTACAAATATACTGGCGGTAACATTATGCAGTTAGCATTTGAACCATATGACAGATATGTTTGGGGTACATACAAGCAATGGACTAGACATGGATGTCAAGTTAAGAAAGGAGAATCATCTACAAAGTTATTGTTCATAAAGAAATACATTAAAGAAGTAGAAAGAAAAGGAGAAA
>JGI24004J15324_10000206_pt1 | contig 23802 bp, 36 predicted proteins | sample LinPmetageLP32_FD_15324 | JGI IMG/M metagenome (IMG submission 15324)
CTTGCACTAAATCTAAATTTGCTATGTCCTCAGAATCAGCTACGTTGTCCTGTAGCAGTGGGTCGCCTTCAGCTTTCAATTCTTTTGATTTACTATAACCAAAATTTGGTCTTCCAGAACCTGGTCCTGTTTTTGGTGCAGCTGATTTTTTTGTATCAATTGGTTGTGGTGGTTTTGGTACAAACTTACCAAATAGTTCTTGGTCTGTTATACCTTCACTCATGTAATCAGTAGCTTTTAATCTATTTTGTCTTTCAAAATCAGCTCTTTCCTTAGGAGACATTGCATTAATTCTTGCTCTCTCTTTGATTCCTGCCTCAACTCTATTTTTTACACCGTATATTGCACCTAACCCAACCGCACTTGGAACAAAACCTATACCTGCTAAAGCCGGTAATGCTCTTGTAGCCGCATAACCTCCAGCCAAACCAAAAGGCGTTTGCATTAATGGATCTTTAATACCCATACCTTCTGCAACTTTCATACCTCCCTCAAAACCAAGAACTCCAGGTATTTGCACTCCTCCTCTAATTAAATTTTTTCCCATTCTTATAGGTGAGCTTACCTGTAATCGTTCAAACATGGTTGGTGGTTTTCTTATTGCTGGAACGGGTGCTGCAGTATAAGGTTGTCCAACCATAACACCTGTGTTTGCGTTAACAGTTTTTAAAGCACCTTTTCTAAGTGCCTCTTTTCTAAACATTGGTCTGTTTAAAATTTTGTTAAGTGACATAAACTTCCCTATGCTGGTTTAGTTTGGTTAGCACCTTGGTAAGCTGCAAATGCTCCTATACCAGTACCGACAGCTTGTGCAAATGGACTTGTGCTTGGTCCAGTTCCCATTGTTACACCTGATTGTGTTTTTGGTCCTGCTGCATACAAGTTAGCTAAGAACTCAGCTCTTTGGTATGGTTCGTATTGTTGTTGTAATGTAGATTGTCTTTGTGCATCTAAAGTTTGTTGAGCTAATTGTCTTTGTAATCCTCCAGCAGCCATTAATTGATTTATATCCATTTGTGACATCTGTTGTTGTTGGGCACCCATTGCTCCTAATTGTTGTCCTGCAGCTAAACCAACTTGTTGTTGTCTTTGTGCTGCACCTAATGCCGTTTGAAATCCTGAAGCTAAAGATTGACCAATGTTAGATAAGGTTCTTCCTTGAAGCTCTGCTTGTTGAACACCTTCTCTACCACCACCAAAAGCACCTGCACCGATTGCTTTAGCACCCAACTGATTTTGCATCATTTGTCCTTGTCTGCCAATTTCATCAGTAACATATTGTTGGTAAGGATTTAAATATTGATTTATTTGTTGTTGTCCAACTGGAGTTGCTGCATTAAGAACTGTTCCAATACCTGCACCAAGAGTATTTTGTCCAACACCTGTTTGCCCTGCAGCAGTAATTCCTTGTTGCTCTAAAGTACCTAAACCTGCTACTTTATAATCTGGTAAGTTAATAGGAACATTAGCAATATCTCTTGCTACGTCCATTAACTCCATTTTTCGTTCTTCTATACCAGGAGCCTCTCTTTGATAGTAGGTTTGTGTGTTTGGTGTAGGAGTTGCTTTAGGCCTCATGAATCCCATAGTGCTATATCCATTTCTCTAGTTGAACGTGTTTCTTTTTCCATCCCCATTTTTTGGAAACTTTTTCCCAACCAGGTCTGGCCATTATATTTAATTTTTTGCATTCATTTAATTTTGCAAAATTTGTAACTTCATTAACAATATTATCTTCCCACAATTCTCTTCTTTTTCCCGTACAAATAATTATTTCATATTGTTTGTAATTAGGTTGTTCTTGAATTTGTCCAATACAAATACCAAAAACTTTATTTTCTTCAAATTCATCAGAACCAAACATTACCCAAAGTTGCATTGTGCCAGCTTTTAACTCATCATAAAAGTATGAAGAGTCAGCCCATTTTCCTGAAAAAGCTAAAGCTTCCGCAACCATAAATTCAGCTAAGGGCCAAAATCTTTCAATATCTTTTGGCTCTATTGGTAATACACTCACTAGTGGTTTAATTCGTTTTTTGCTTGCTGTTGCCATTTGCCTCCTTCAATAAATCAAATACTCTTTTATATCTTTTTTGTTGTTCGTAGAAGTAAGTAGCACCTTTTTCTCTCATGTCTTTCATGCTATTTGGATTAGCACCTGCAATGATTCCTGCGCCTAACACACCATCTGCTCTTGTTACAAACTCACCGTCTGCTAATTGAGCTAACATCGTGTCTTCGTCTTTATCACCTACTCCTGCTCCGTCCTCAACATAACCTGACGCTCTAACATAATTATTAGAATCATTTTCGTCATGTGAAACTTTTGATGGAAGATAGTTTACACCACCTTCATTAAATTTTTTAATTTCTGCTATACCACCTGATCTATAAGCAGGAACTTTATCCATTCCGGATCCTGGAGGATTAGGATTTTCTTCTGGAACATAAACTTTTTTATATTCTTTTTCTTCTCCTGTCATAGGATCTATATATGAGAAACTTCTTTCTTCTCTTGTTTTTAAATAATTTTCATTGTAACCAGGAGTGTAAATATCAGTAGGTCCACCTTGATCAAATGCACCAAGTGCGTAAGGTATCCCTCCTGCTGCCATTGCAATTTTTAATGGATCGTATTCATTACTGCCTTTTTTTCTTAGTAAGTCTAATAAGCTACCACCACTTTTTGTAGGATCTACATAATCTGGGTTAGGAACCAGAGCACCACCTGTGGCTTTGTCAGTGCCTAAAAATTTTGAATTTGCACCTTGTGTTTGAATCTGAGAAATTCCAGGAAGTCTTGTTAAAGATTGTGTCAAAGGCATTGCTGCAAATTTTGCTGCTGCTGATGATCCAGGGAACATACTCATACCTGCAGAACCCATGCTGTATCCACCATATGCACCAAGAGCACCGTGGACAAGTGAACCTAAGCCACCTACACCAGCTTGTTTTGCGCTTTTGTATCCTTGTATTCCGCCATAAGCTGCTAGTGCGTAAGGTAAAAGATGTAACATTAATTAATTCTCCTATTTAAGATCTTAAGTTTTCAATATTAACATTTTACTCAGGTATTATCAACTCATCGGCAAAACGTCCTGTATATTGATGCTCCCCGATGTGCATAATTGGGTCATCAATAAAAGCATAGCACTTACCACCTATGTCTTTCCATAATTTACAAAAACTAAAATCTTCACCTAAATATGTTTTAGTTTCAGGATCATGAATACAATCAAAAAAGTTCCATAAATGAGGTCTATTTACATACTCGCCATTAATGACTGTCTTTTGAACTATTCCTTTGTCAGGATAATGTTTAATCATTTTATCAAACACTTCTTTTTTAATAAGCATACATCCTGTTGGACTGTGAGTTACTTCTATTACACCTTCTGTAACAACAATATCGTTAGTGTCTTTTACTCTCATTGGATAACTATTGGTCCATTTATGAATATCAGAAGGTTTCTTTACATCACCTTTTTTTATTGCATCAAAAGCTTTATCCCAATTAAATGTTTTAAGTGGGTACGGAATTGAAATAACATCCTTATCCCTGTCTATCATTTTAAAAATAGATTCTGCATTCATTAATATATCTGAATCAACAAACAACATGTGGGTCATTCCAGATTCTATAAAACCGGAAACACATAAGTTTCTTCCTTGTGTTACTAATGATGATTTTAACAATTGAAATTGTATTTCTATTTTTTTTTCAAAACACATTTTTTGTAATTCTAATAAACCCTGCGCATAATGTATTGAACAATCACTGTGAACAGGTGTAGCAACAAATATAGATATTTTATTTTTCCGTTGTCCGGTGTTGTTTAACCATATTGGTGTAATACGTTTTTCGTATTCATTGAGTTCAACTTTTTCATTATTTGATGGTGTAACCTGAACGTCTTTTAAAGTTTGGTAAGTGTCTTCGTTAATATATGTTTTATTTTCTTTCACTCAAAGCTCCACGTAAAAAGCCTTCCCACTCCATTCCTTTTTTACTCCAACTGTAAAATCTTTTGTAAAATTTTTGTTGCTCTTCAAGATGCTCTTGTATGAATGATTCATGTAAGTATGTTGCGGCAACTTCAATAGCAGCAGCTGTATCTATTGCCATTCTTTCATTGTCTGAATTGTAATTAATATAAACAGGCCACTCAGAACAAGTTTCGTATAATGCACCAAAGTTATTTGTAATCACATGAACACCAGCAGCTAACGCTTCTAACGCAGAAGCACAAAAAGTTTCTTCAAAATTACTTGGGTAAGCATATAAATCATAATCTGTAATATGTTCTAGTATGTATTCATTTGGTTTATATCCTATGTAATTTACATTAGGTAGTTGTCTTGCTTGTTCATACATGGGTTCAAAATCTTTTTCATTTTTATTCGAAAAAGCATCTCCATAAACTTGTGAGGAACTATAGACATCTAATGTAATGTTTGGATTTTTAACTAATTGCATAGCAGCCAATAAAACATTTAAACCTCTCCAAGGAGTGTTGTGATGTAGTATTTTTATTGGATCACCTTTTTTGTAAACTTTTCTTTTTGGAAAATTATTTGTACCATTTTTTATAACCACACATTTTTCAGTTGGGATATTAAAAAAATATCTAAATTTTTCATAATTCCAATGACTGTTAAAAACATACCAATCATATTGCTCATGGTTTTTTTGTTCAGCAAACCAATGACTAAGGTTCGCTTGATCGTAAGAATTTTTTTGCCAAAGAATATTTAATTTGGTTGGATCTATAGGAACCTTACCTGGAATTGAAGTACATATTTGTACTTGATCAAGCAGTTCTTTTGGAACATGCTTGTAAAGCATTTCCATTTGCAGCTCGGTGGCTCCACGGGGTTTCATTATTCTTTTGTTTTAGCACCCATAGAAACTTTTGTCACCCTTATTTCGAGGTCTTGTCTGAAATCATCCACAGTAGTATCAGTATTGGTATTAGCAACATCAGCATCAAAATCAGCTTTAGTAGCATACACTTGTCCTGTTCTTTTGTGTTTGATAATCTCTTTTGCTTCTGCAGGTATCTTCACGAGATCGCTCATTGTTTTCTTCCTTGTTTGTTGTATGGTTTATAATCTCTTTTTTCATTTTTGTTAAGTCTTTTTTTATGACGACCCGGACGTTTCCTAGGCTGAGGTCTTTCTACGTGATCTTTAAATTTTCTAGCCATTCTCCTGCGATCTATCTATAAGTGCATAACTTATTGCACCTTGTATTTTATTACTTCCTGAAGCTGCTGTTACGGTTATTGCATCACCTGCTTCAAGATTTATACCTTGTGGTGTAGCATTCACTTGTGATTTTGCAGCTAGGTCGTCTCTAAAAAATTCATATTCTGTATTTGAGTCAGAGGAGTCTACTAGATTCATGTTTACTAAAATAGCAGATGAAGCATCATTGTTTGCACAGTATACACTTTTTACTATTATACTTGCATCAGTAGGACATGTAAGTGCTGTAGTTTTACCTGTGCTTGCTTGTTTGAATCCTTGATTTTTATATCGTATGGTCATGATAAAAAATAATTAAAAGTATCTTGTTCATTTTTAATTTCTTGTTGATAAGATGTATTTAACTTATCTTGCATAGTACGTAAAGATTGTGCAACCTGTCTTTGATTTTCTGGATCATATTCTGGTGTAGGTTCTGTAATTACTATATCGACTCTAGCCATTGTTAATACCCTGAGTGTAATCCACCAGTCCCGCTTCCTTGATGTGGGGATCTCGATGGACCTTTTGGTGAAGGACCTTTTGGTGATGGATCTCCTCCGCCCCCCATAGCAATATCTTGAGCAGTAGGTTGCATATTTGTAATTTTAGGTGAAATAGTAGTGTCCTTAGTACCTTGTTTATCATCAAGAATATCTCTAGCAATTGCTTTGCTAGCTATCTTACCTCTCAATATACCTGCAATTCCTTTAACTGAATCTGGTAACAAAGAGCCTACTGTAAAAGCTGCAGAAAGAGGATTACTAAAACCTATAAGATTTGACCCTACGGCTGATTTTAATACATTAGCTTTAATTCCATCCAAACCTAATTTTTTAATAGCAAAATCTGTTACAATTTTTTTACCCATGCTCTTTGCCATTCCTTTTAGGTCTATTGGATTACTATCTGGCACAAGATTATCTTGAAACATGATATCCTGATTAACAGGAACATTTTGATTAGAAGAATTTAACGCTACAATACCATTTGCAGGAGATTGCATATTCATAATATCTTGATCTAAAGAAGTATTTGATGGTTGGTAATTATTAAAGTCAGGGTTTTGTGTTATAGCCCTTTGCTGATCTAATATTCTTTGTGTAATAGGGTCCATTATCCTCTCATTCCATCTGGTTGTATATCGGCTCTAAAAGTACCATATCTCCAGCTTTGTTCTGTTGAAAGGTTAGCTACCTTAACACTTGCAAATCTAGATCTGGCACGTGTATCTACTTTATCAGTAGAGCTTGTAATTGTAAATGGCCCTAAAGGTGAGCTCGCTGCTGTACTTGTTGGGTAATTTCTTAAATTAATTGTAATTTGCGCATTACCTACAAGTCTTTTAAAATCTGGTATAAATCTTCTCATACTCATAAAAAATTCTCCATCACCACCAGCAGATAAATCAAAATCCCCTGATTGAATAAATGCCGGAATAGCTGTTTTGTTTCCTGTAATGTCAACCTGGTCTACTCCAACTTCCTGAGCATAATAGGTAGAAGAACCGTTTACGTTTGTAACACCTTGAATTATTGGAAATGTTGGGACTCCTGTACCGCTAAACTCTGTAGCGTAAGGGTTATCGTATAAGGTTGCGTCATGATAAGAAGTTCTAGATAAAGAACCTGTAGTCCAAGCATTCTCAGTATAATTATAAGTTACCATTCTATCTACCTGGTCAGAACCATTTTTAGGATAAAACCAATTAATTTCTTCATATAAATGATTAAGACCTGCATATACTTGTTCTCCTGCACTGTAATTAATTCCTAAATTACTACCAGTATTTGTAAATACAAAATCTTCAACTAAACAAGGAACTGATTTAACTGTTCCATCAAATACAAAAAAACCTCCTGCTTGACCCATCCACCAAACTCTTCCATTTACATAATGTAAAGCATGTTGACCAATTAACCCACAGTTACTTCCAACTTGTCTAATTGAAAAAGTAAAAGGAGGTCCAACAAACTGCATTACATATGCTGAGGTATCTGTTAAAATTAAAATGTAATCTTTACCTTTCGCTGCTCCCACAATTTTAACACCAGAATCTAGTCTAAAAGTTCCTGCAGTATTTACTGAAGTAGGTGTGTAGTCGGATAAATTTTCTTGATCAGAAAATCTAATAAACATTTTATCTTGAGTCGTTCCATCTCCGACAGTTGTTTCTGTTCCAAGAACTACTAAGTGTCTATCTCTATCAGAAACAATGGACATGACTGATCTAGTCGGTGCTCCAGTTACAACAGCAGCTCTTGTTGTTAAAGCATTGGAATTAGTGTTTATAGGAGACCAACTAAAAGTTTTTCCATTTTTAATAGTTGCTATCATAACTTGACCAAAATTATCTATTGACCAAGAAGCAGGATCAATAATTAAATTACTAGTTGTTGAAGCAGATCCCCAAGCTCCTCTTCCCCATGTACCTGTACCCCAACCATAACCTGCCGTGGCAGTTAGTGGTCCTGGTTTAATATATGGGTTAACAGTAGCTGCACCACTTGCACTAGCTGCACCTTGTGCGGCTGAAGCCATAGTGATTGTAAAAGTATTTACTGCAGAAGTTACTACTTGAAATGTGTTTGTTGTAAAATCAGCTGCCACATAACCTGCACCAGTAGGCGGGGTCACTGAAGTAAAAGTAAATAAATCTCCTACTAAAAGTCCGTGTGTTGATTTGTTTACAGTAACGGTTGCAGAAGTGTTTGTTGTAGTAAAAGTACATCCGGTAATAGCAGTGTTTAGTGGAGTAATATCATAAAAAGCATCTTCATAATAAATCAACAAAGCTTTATTTGTCCCTAAAGCCACGTATCTTCTTCCATCTAAATCAGCCCAAACTAGTTGTTCTCTAACAGCTCCAACCAAAGTATCAGATGTAATTTGTTGCCAGCCACCAATTTTTTCAGGAGATCCATACCTAAATCTTACAAAATCTCCATCAGTCCATTGACCTTCTGCTCCGGTCTCCGTAACTTGTTTATTGAATCCTGGCGCTATTTGTATGTTTGCTAATGGCATAAGTCATTATACTATAAACCCTTTAAAGTTTAAACCTTAGGGTCATCTTTAGATTTTTCTGTTTCTACAACTTGATTTTCTGTTGTTGTTATACCTTTTATTTTATCGTTAAAATCCAAGTGCCATTCAGCCACAATATGCACTAAATGGTTGCCAAAATGTTTTAACGCTTCAGGTGTAAAATGTAACTTACCTGTTTTATATATAATATTCTTTTCATGTTCCTCAAAGATTATGTCTGCAGATCCATCTTTGGGAAATCTTCTAAATTTCATTTTTTTTCCTTTATGGGTATTTGATCAAACTGACCTGTTTTTCTTTTATTAGACATTTCTTGCTTTGCAAGGTATTCATTTCTTATAGCAAATTGTGGTCTTTTATCTCTCTTCCAATCAGCATACGGACCATCTTGGTCAACATAATGTAAAAAACCTTGAGCGTGCCAATCTCCCGTAAAGGTTTCTCTCCAATGTTTAACTTTTGTCCCCAAGTATATTACTGCATCACCCGGTTCGAGATCAATTTGTTTATCTTCAACAAAGAAAGGCCACGATGTTCCATCAGATCCAAACATAACAGTAACACTTATCTCACAAGATTGTCTATCTTTATGTGGTGTTAATTCCGCATTGTATGTGTACATTCTCCAAAAAGAATAAGTAGGAAACAATTTCAATTCACTCTCTTGCTCCATTAATTTTGTTTTAGAAATCATTAAGGCTTCCGTCAGAGGATCTGCGTAAATAGAAGTATCACCATTATTATTTTGAGCAAAATCATTAAACCTTGTATCGTCAAAATTTATTTTATGTCTTAAGATACAATACTCTTTTATAAGATTTGTTTCTTTTTGTGTAATAAAGTTTTTTACAACCTTATATCCCCTATCTTTTAAAGTGCCCATGATACTATTGAATACCTTACTCCTTTAGTTACCGGTGCTACACAATGAGGAAACATAAAACTACTAGGCCAAATTATTAGTCTATTTGGTTTTACATCTATCTTATATTCTCCAGTACCGTTTGTGTTCATAAAATTTAAATGACCACCTTCGTAATCATCATTTAATAACAAAATACAACTGTATGTTCTAGGATTACTATGAAAGTGATCGGTATGGTATCTGTAAAAACCTCCTACGTTATATTTTAATATTTGTATGTCATTTATTTCTGCGGGACTAACCAAACTTGGTAATAAATTTAAATCTCTATTATATTTTTGAATAAAGTATTTAAAATATTTATGTAACAAATTACACCAATGAACTTCGGACATAGAGTTTGATAAATTATTAAAAGGTTTGGTATATGTATTTCTTATATTGAAATCAATTCTTTCTGTTTCTGCTCCACCAACAATTGCTTGTTCAAAGTTTTGGATATTTATGTATTTTAATAAACTACTTAAAGCTGGCCATGGCAACACAGCATCATTTATTTGAACGTAATCTTTTATCTCCATCTTTTTTTATTCCAAAATTTAGTTTTATATCTTTGCCACAAGTCTAATCTGTGCCATAATTTTACAGCACCTAATTCTTCTGTACTTCTTTCAATTATTTTCATTTCCCAATTTTCTTTTTTAAACGGTATTACTTGTACGAAAGGTGTTCCTCTTTTAATTCTTGTTTCTAATTCAGGATATTTATCACCATTAACAACAAATGGAAAATTAATTTCTGAAGTAAATGTATCTGTGTCTACTATTCCAGGTATTATTGAAAATCTATCATCAGCATTATTTAATGGTGGCACAAACAAACATGCATACCCAGGAGGTGTTTTAATTATCCAAGGATTTAAAAATTTTAAAAAGGGTAGTCTTTTATTTTTTTCTTCTTGTGGGGACCCTCTTAATTGATGAGGACTGTGCGCATCTCTTTCATGAGTGTTTAAATTTATTTGTAAATTCTCACACCACATTTCTTTACCCTTAAGACCCCATCTATGAAAAGTTCCTTTAGAGCCATCAGGCATAACTTTATTGTGATGAAGATATAAGTCTTGAGGTGTTTTTAGTAGATAACCCGTTGTTAAGGTATCTAAAAAAGGCATACAAGATTTTATTGTAGGATCATTTATTTTACTAGATAAGTCTCTATACCATTTGGGTACGTTAAGTCTTATTGGAATGGGTAATTCCTGTTTAGATCTAGCGTATTCCCTATGAGATATGAACTCAATTACATTCATGTAAAGAGTTATATATTATTTATGGAAGTTGTAAAATATTTAATGATGTTTGTGCGTTATCTGAAAAATACTTTTCAATAGATGTTTGTGTTGGATAAGTCCAACCACTAATATCTGTAGATTCTAATTGAGTCTTGTAAGCATTCCAAGTTGAAACATCAGAATTATCTGGATAATTAGCAACCCAATCATTAATAGCAACTACTGAATTATCTATTTGATCTTGGATATCTTCCTGCATGTAACCTGGATCATTTCCAGAATCTGGAGCAGCTTCTGTTGGTGCTGTATCCTGCCAAACAATATCATCACCGTTATAACTATCCGCTCGTTTTACTCTATATTTAATATTATTAAATTCGTCATCAGTTATTGAAATAACTTTATAAGCAGATGATGACGGAATTACTTTTGCTAAAGCAGTGTCATCAGCACAGATACCACAAACAGTTCCTGCTACTCCTGATGCATTAGCTGAAAAAAATACATAAGCCATTATGAATCTCCATCGTTAGCGAAGAACAGTAATTTACCGGATCCTGAGTTTTGTTCTCCGATTAAATATGATGATGGACTCCAGTTTGTTTGGTCAGCTGAAGTACCTGAAAAATTTCCTGCGCTTCCAGCGTTTCCTGAACCACTCCAATTAGGGGGAGCATTACCTCCATTACCACCATTAATAGTAATAGTTCCTGGACCTAAATTAATTGTTGTAGCTGCTCCTGCGTTACCAGCTCCACCTTTAAAGTTTCCATGTGGTGGAGTTCCTGCGTTACCTCCTGCACCTATAGAATAAGGAACTGCGTTTCCAGGTTGAACAATTGGTGAATTCCAATATCCGTATGCTGATGCGCCACCTGGTGAAACTGCGGGTGGGTTATCTCTATTACCTGCACCTTGTCCTCCTTCAGCTCCCCACATATAAAAGTTAGCAACGTTTCCAGTTGTTGAAATGTTTCCACTTCCACTGTTTATAACTCCACGCCAATATTCTGTTTTACCACCTGCTGATCCACTTGATGCAGCAGTAATTCTTCCTTGAGCATCAACTGTTATAGATGCAACTGTGTAGTCTCCTGCAGTAACAGCAGTGTTTGCAAGTCTCGCTGCATCTACTGCATCATCTGCAATTTGAGCTGTATCAACTTTATCATCTCCAATTGCACCATTGTCTAATATTGTAGTTCCATTTGATATAACGCCCATTGTATCTCCTTTAAATTTTTTCTAACTTTAATCTAAATTTTTCATTAGATTTGTTATTGATTAAGTATATATCCTTAGCACCCTCCTGTAAAGTCCAGCTACCCTTAGAACCATCTACTATATTACCTTCAGTTTTATGTTCATTATTAAGGTGTAAATCCCCTGTATATAAATTTTGCCAAACGTTACCAGAAGCTCCTAAATCATAAGTGTCATTAGCACCAGGTAATATATTTCCTGTAGCCGTAATTTGACCAGTTGCAATATCTCCTGGATTTGCAGTAACATCAATAATATTGGTTCCGTTACTATAAACAATTTTTATTCCTTTGTTTGTAGTTGAAAAGGTAGGCCCTGTTCCACTAACTGTTTTAAATTGTACAGTATGTGCTCCAGAGGTATTGTTAAAAACAATATAAGATTTTTCAATACTGTTAGGCACTGTAACAATTTGATTTCCTGAAATCGATCCTGATAATTCTACAATTAAATTTCTAGCATCTGAGGAAGATGTGGATCCATCAGCTATTGCTAAAGGCGTTGTGTTTGCACCTCCTGCAATTGATTTATTAACATAACCTTGTATTTGATTAATAATTTCTAAATTTGTATTTGTTTTAGTTCCCCAAGTACCATCGTTGGCACCTGTAACCATAAGTTCTATTCCAAGATCAGTAAATGTTGATGACATATTGTTATTATATCCTTATTAAGCTGCTAGATCAACAGTAGTCCAAACGTTAGATACTCCTGGATCAATTTCTTGCCATGCTGTTATATTTGGACTTCCTGTACTAGATTGTAGTTGAATACCAGTAACACCTATATCAGCAGTACCAGTTGTAATAACCGAACCTATAGATGAAGACATTTGAATTCCTGTAACTTCAGCTACAGTTACTGCATCTATTGTTCCGATTGAACTTGTTAGTTGAATACCCGATAATACAACATTGGCATTTCCAGTAGGAGTTTCATCTCCCATAGACATTGCTAATTGTTGTCCAGTAACATCTACTAAAGTATTTGCGATTGGGTTTTCTGTTCCTAGACTTGAAGTTAACGTTTGTCCTGTAACAGATACATTACCTGTAATTGTAAAAGATACATCTTCAATAGATCCTGTTAGTTGTGATCCAGTAATCGCAGCAATAGCGTTTGCAGTCGTAGTGATTGAACCAATCGATGAAGAAATAGTATGCTCAGTAACTACAACACTTACATTACCATCCGCAGCAACAGAATAAGTTCCCAGTGAAATATTTGCTTGTGATCCTGTAAGATCTACAAAAGGTTCTGATTGAAAAGATACATCTCCAGCAGTGCTTGTTAATTGAGATCCTGTAACCGCAGCAATAGCGTTTGCAGTCACAGATTGACTTCCAATAGAAGTTTGTAATAAGAAACTTGGTAGAGTTCCAGCACCTACAGTTGTAAAAATATCTACAATTGGTACTTCAATAGTGTCTGGACTTTGAGTTGCAAAAGGTGCTTGAGCAAATGAATTTAATGTATCTTGTGAAAACTCTTTATTACTTATAGATAATTCTATACCTGTAATATCTACACCTACATTTATAGTTTCTGCTCCAATAGAAGTTGTTAGTTGACCTGCAGAACTTGGAGTTACTAATACAGAAGAACCTGCAACGGCTCCACCGTTTGAAATAGTAGCTTGACTTCCTGTTACTGGTACATCAGCAGTTCCAGGAGTAGATCCTGAACCCAAACTTGATGTTAAAGTTATCCCTGATGGATAGGCTATTACGTTTGAATCTTCTGCTCCATAAGGTGCTTCCGAATATGCTGTTACTCCCAAAGCCATGAGATTACATCTCTTCTAGTTTAAATCTATATTTTTTACCGTTTTTATTATTTAAAATAAATAAATGTTCTTCACCTTCTTGAATAGTCCAATTACCTTTTGTGCCATCAACTGAGTTACCTTCATCTTTAGCTTCATTAGTTAAATGTAAGTCACCAGTGTAAACGTTTCTCCAAACATTGCCATCAGCACCTAAATCAAAAGTATCATTTGCTGTAGGTAAAACGTGGTCTGTAGTAATATTACCAGTAGTAGTGATAGCCCCACTAACAGCTAAAGTAGAACCATCAAAGGTTAAATTAGCTTCTGCATTTTGTGCATCAGCACCAGTTGCAGTAACAATTCTGTTGTTTGAACCATTAGCCATAAAGTCAGACACATCTACAGAAATTGCATCTGCTGCAACATCAATACCAGTACCTGCTCCTACGTTTAATGTAGCAGCTCCACTAGTAGCTCCACCTGTTAAACCAGACCCTGCTACAACAGAAGTTATATCTCCAACTGTTGGAGTTTGGAAAGTTGGTGGGGCTCCTGCACCTGCAGAAGTTAGAACTTGACCAGAGTTACCAGTAGTAACATAAGCTGGAGCTCCGTTAGCATCATAAGTAATAAGATTACCGTCTGTACCATGAGCCATTGCAGCTAACGTAACAGCATTATCAGCAATTTGGGCTGCGTCTATAGCATCGTCTGCCATTAAGGCATTCGTAATTTGATCATTTGCAATGTGGGCTGTGTCTATTGAACCGTCAACGTATTGACTGCTGTCGATACTGTTCGCTGCCATTTTAGCAACAGTTATATTCCCATCTGCAAGTTTAGCAGTAGTAACATTAGCATCAGCTATTTTTGCAGTCGTTACTGCATCGTCTTGAATTTCTGCTGTAGCTACTCCAGCGTTTTTAATTGTTATTGCTCCAGAACTAGCAGCAAAATTGTCTGAGCTAAATGAGGCAGCTCCTTTGGCAGATGTAGAGGCATCGGCTAAATTTAATGTAACATCACCTGATGCACCTCCGCCAGATAAGTTTGTACCAGCAATTACGTTAGTAATGTCTCCAACTGTAGGTGTTTCAAAAGTTGGAGGAGCTCCTGCTCCAGCTGAAGTTAAAACTTGTCCTGAATTTCCTGTTGCAACTGCAACTGGGTTTCCGCTTGCGTCATAAGAAATAATATTACCATCTGTTCCTGCAGCCATTTTTGCTAAAGTGATTGCATCGTTTGCTACTTTGGCAGTTGTAACATTAGCATCAGCTATTTTAGCAGTCGTAACATTTGCATCAGTAATTTTAGCAGTAGTCACATTTGCATCTACAATAGAAGCAGTTACTACAGCGTTTGCTGCAAGTTGGTCTGCACCTACTGCATCGTCTGCTATCTTAGCTTGAGTTACTGCATCGTCTTGAATTTCTGCTGTGGCTACTCCCGCATCTTTAATTGTTATTGCGCCAGAACTAGCAGCAAAGTTATCTGAACTAAATGATGCAGCTCCTTTAGCAGATGTAGAAGCGTCAGCTAAATTTAATGTAACATCACCTGATGTGCCACCACCTGATAAATTTGTACCTGCGATTACATTAGTGATGTCTCCTACCTCTGGACTTGTCCAAGTCAATTGTGCAGTTGAGTTTCCATCTGTAGTTAAAACTTGCCCTGAAGTTCCATCGTTAACAGGTAAAATCCATTCCCAAGTTGCGTTAGCAGAATGAGCTGGACTTTTAATTTTTACTCCGTGAGAGTTTTGACTACAATTAAGAACTATTTGTCCGTCTGCACTTGATCCATCACCCTTAACAGTTAATGGAGTAGATGCATTAATAACTTTGTCACTTATTGGAGTTGGAAGTCTAGCATTATTTACAGTACCACTTGTAAGAGCAGTTGCATTTAATGCTGTTAAATTGACTCCATTGTTTGCAACAATGTTTCCACTAGCGTCAAGTATAACTGATTTTGATGCAGGTTGAGTACAAAATACTTCTTTCGTTCCTGCTGCAAAGTTTACCGCACTATCAGAATTTGATGATGATATAATAGTTGTTCTTGCAAGAGTGTCAGGTGTTGCATCTGTTACTGTTCCTAAGCCAACCTCAAAATCTCCATTTGAAGCTGTAATAGCATAATACGTTGTGTTGGAATTACCAATGGCGGCAACAAACGTTTCAAAACCTGATACTGCACCAGCAAGACTTAATGTACCTGTTCCAGTTGTAACTGTAGTCTCTTTAACTCTATCGTTTATTACCAAAGCCATTTTAACTCCTTATAAATTAAGCTATTCTTAAAATCGCAGCAGAAGTTGTGAATGCAGGGAACTGAATTGTAAAAGTTCCAGATGTTGCAGTCTTGTCTCCACCAAAATCTAAAACAGCAACTGCTTCCGTAGTGTTTGAACCACCATCAGTTGTTGTATTGTATATCAATGCTCCTCTTGCAGTAAGAGTAACTCCAGTAAATGATAAGTCAGCAAAATCAGTAATTGCTATTGATGAGGACACTTTAACTCCTTGGTTAACTAGTGTTCCGCCACCTGCTGCATAAGTACCTGTGTTTGCTACTTCAGTATTAGATCCACCACCAGGGTTAGTAGAATAGTTAGCTGTTGATTTACCTAAAGTCGCTGAGCTAGTGTACATTGCTAATTTGTATGTATCTCCACCAGAACTATCAAAATCGTGTTCGCCTGCTAGTAATTGTTTTTTAAACGTATTACAAATTGCGTTAGTTGTTATTGCCATAATTTTTCTCCTTATTAATTAATATTTGGAGGTGGTGAAGGAATTTGTACTCTTGGCACTCCATCATCATACTCCGCTCGTCTTCTTCTGCCCATTTGTTGTAGAGCAAAATTCTGTACCTCTTCATTATACTTCTTTTCATACAGGTTGTACATATCCATAGGACCTTTTAAAAATCTAAAAGCTTCCGTTAGAACACCATGCAGCAACATCGATTCTTGATAACTGGCTATAAATGTTTGATTTGTAGAAGTAAAATTTGGTGGATCTTTTATGTAATTTATTTGTAGCTGCAAAGCTGAAGCAGGAACTGGCGCAACTAATATATTAAAATCATCCCAGTTTGCATAATATTTTGGAGTACCTGTTGCTCCTGTCCCATTAAATTCTGATATAAAACTTGTTTCTCTTTTTTCTAAAAAAGTTCTATTACCAGAGCCATCGATAACTTGAACTGATCTTAGTATCAAAGAATCTGATGGTATAGATACATACCTATTGTTTGCTGTAAAACTTGAAGTAGCATACTTTCTTAAATCATCATAATCTACCTTACCTGCAATATCTAATTCTACCGATCTTATAAAATCTTGAATAATAGTATCTGATAAAACATTACTATCTACTTCAGTATAGTTTCTTACTTGTGTTAAAAAATTAGCATGTGATATAGACATTATGTAATATTCACCTCTACTTTTCCTGGTGTTACATCTAATTGTCTTCTTCTGTTTTGTTCTGAACCATTCTCGGGTATCATACTATGCATAGTAGAAGTAGCTCCATAATTTGTTATTGTAAAATCTTGTGTTCTAAATGCAAAGTCACCTGGTAAAGTTAAATTTGCAACTCCCACCATTGTTCCACCAGAATCAGAAATTGTTTGGTCATTTGTGAATTTTTGATTTGGTTGTTGAAATTTCATATTTCTTGAATTTTGTAAAGCTATAGCATCAGCCACATTATATTTTCTTCTTATCTGAGGATGTTTGGGTTCAAACTCAGAGTAATGAACTAAAGAACCATTCCATTCTTTAACCATTTCATTGTATGGAAAAGCCATTCCTGATCTGTCAGATATTGATTGCGATCTTTTTCCTGTAGCCCATTTTGCCATAATTATATTCCGTTAGGATAAAAAGATTGTGGAGTGATGTATGTAGATGTTCTTTGACCATCTTCATCTAACGCTCTTTTCAATTCATCCTCATAAACTAATTTATTTTGTTGTAGTAATTGTGGTGCTTTTTTCATAGATAAATAATATGCTAAGCCCGCGCACATGCATGGCAAAAATCTATAAGCAACATCAGCATCATTTGTATAAGCACCAGCATCTTCAATTCTTTTTATAACATAATATTTCAATGTCGTGTAAGTGTTTAAATCAGGTGCTTGATATAAATAAATTTTAGGTGTTGTTAATCTTTCAACATAATATTGCGAAGGTTGTCCAAGTGCTAATTTATTTGGTAAAGCTGCATAAGCTGATCTATCTATTTTAGTTAGAGATACATCTTGAGTGTTAATGCTATTTGCACCTGCTGCAGTCGAAGATACAAAAGCTTCTAAAACATCATTAACATCAGCTGCAACAGAATATTCTGCTTGTCCACTAACTAGAGAGGCTTCATGAAGAGCTACCTTCCAAAGATGGATACCTCTATTACCCCATTCTGCAAATAAAAGATCTAAACTTCTTCTAGCAGAACGTAAATCATAACCAGAGTTAGTTGACAGACCACATCTTTCGTAGCCTTCATCAATTACTTCATCAATATTTAGGTTAAAACTAGTTGTTCCTGATGTTGCCATTTAAATCTCCTTAGTCCATTATTGTACCATTAATTTACTCTTTTTTAAAGAACATGGATAATGTAAACCTATAATTAGGTCCTATGATAGATTGTGGTCTTAATGCATGAGGAATAGCTCCGTCAAAACATACAAGTTTTCTTGGTTTATATTTACTAGTGTATATTACTTCATCTTCATTAGAGTAAAACAAAGTTTCTCCTGCATATTCATCCTTCCAGGATAAGTTAATGTAATAAAGAGCTACTAGGGCATTTGAGTGTGTGTGGGTGTAATGAACATCTGATGGTTTAGATAAATTAATTACAGCTTTTGTAAAATTAGATTGTTTAAAAATGTTAAATTTTGTTTGAGCAGTAAAGTCTAGAAGTGCTTTTATTAATCCTAAATCACTTAAATCTTTTAAACTAACAATACTATGAAGACTTGGGTATTGTCTTGCACTCAAATCGGGAGAGTCTTCCCAACCTATTTTATAACTAGAATTGTATGCAAAATTATAAATAGTTTCTGCGTGTGATTGAGATAAAAAATTATCTTTTTTTATTAACACCTTCGTCCCAATTTTTAAAATTAATAGAATTCCATTGTCCATACCTTACTTGTGTATTTAATGGGTCGTCTAGATCTTTTAAATCCATGTAAGATTTTTCTCTAGATCTTTTTAAATAATCAAAAAATACAGGATCTTCTATTTTATATTTAGAGCTCTCTTTCCAGAAGGGTGTTTCAAATTTAGATCCAGTTATGTAATGCCAATTAATAAAATTTTGTAGTTCTAAAGTATACTGTTTATATCTTCTATGTGTTTCTTCTTTTGATTTTTTAAAAAACATATGATCGTAAGCACATCTAGCCCAATAAAGATAAGCTTGAACTGCAGTTGCTTCAAGTGGTTCTAGAAAAAATAATCTGTTACCAGAAAAAATAACATTATCTTTTATCATTTCTTTTTTAATGTAATTTTTAAATTCTTGGTATTTTATTTCTTCTAGGTTTACTTTGTTTTCTTCAAGTTTAAAAGTTTGATTAAAATTATTTATAGCTTCCTCTTTAGTAGTTAAATTTTTATTAAATAAATATCCATAGGAAGTAGTTCCCTCAACATTTGGAATAATAAAAGTCCATCCGTTGGGAGTGGCTACTGATCTTGTCCAGTTTTGATTTAAATCTCTATGGTTTACTCTAACTAACAAAACAGCATTTACTGGACTATCAAGCACATCATATTCTTCATAATTATTTATTTTTTTTCCTCTACAATCAAAAACCCATGTGGAATCTATATTAGAAATATCTTTTATGTCTTGTTTTTTTATAGAAAACAAATTTGATTTTAAAATTGCATCCTGTACCTTATGGGGTTCGTAATGAACTGAAGTAGTATTGTACGTAAAAGGATGAAAAATTTTTTCATTTACTTTACCGAAACCCTCGTAAAGTATTCCAAGTTTTAAAGTGGCTTTAGGCTGGTTGTGGTATTGGCATATGTCTAATGCCTTACTCATCAAGTCTGTAGCTTCTAGTTGAGTTCCTTGGCCTACAAATTCAGTAGGAGTATTAGGATCATAAACTAATTCAATTTCGATTTCTTTATTTTTTCTAAGATAGTAACCGTAATGTAAAGCAGTAAAACATCCTGCATTACCTCTTCCAACAATAGTTATTTTAGTTTTTTTCATTTACGTGCTTTAAAAAAATTACAATAGTTAATCTTTCTATATCATTTAGACCAGTAGCACCATGTGATTTATTACCATCATAACATACTAAAGTATTATAGACGTTAGATATTTTAACACCTAAATTACCTTCATCGTCTAAAATTGAAGTTCCAATATTTTCATCATTTATACCTTTGGTCAAATATATTAAACCTGCAATGTCTGTGTAATCTTTATGAAATCTAGTATTTTTTTTATTATGGTTTTCGTAATCAGATAATTTAATCTTATGAAACTGAATTATTGTATCTGAAACATTTATATTATCTCGTCCATAATATAATTTAAGAATTTTACTTATAATATAATTATTTAAGTTAGGTAGTATATCGCATAAATTTTTTGATCTTACTCCAGGCCAGTCTGCAGTAGGCCCTGGAGGTATCCATTTTATTTTATTTGTAAGTCCAACAATTTCATCAGGGTTTTCAAAGAAGTTTTCTTTGATTATTGTGGGTTTCACTTTAAATCTTTTTTTTAAATAACTTTAAACTTTTTGTTTTCTTTTTAAATTGAGTTTTTTTCTTTTTTTCACCTCTTGCACCTCTAAGCTTACCATCTATTTGAGCAGTCATTTGTCCTCGTCCTATAGCCATTATAATATATCCTTTGCTTTACCTAGTATTGGTTTATATTTAGTTTTACCTTCTTGTCTATAAGCAAGAAGATATTGTGCTCTTTTATTTTCAGCAATCCAACTTGCGTGGATCCACCCGCTGTTGGGTTCTCCGGGCGTGTAGTATTCGAGTATCAGCTGATCCGTTTCAAGGTTCTTTTTAACCCAATCAGCAACTTCAGCATTGTCAACTCCAATACATTCGAAGTCAACGGCTTCAGCTTTTGCATGCTGGCTGTCCCGACTTGATCCTATAGCAAGGCAAAGGTCTTCTGAACGGAACCCGCTGGTCACTTTAACTCTACCAAAATGGTCTCGTACTGGTTGCAAAATATTTTCACATAAATCTTTTAATTTTTCTATTTGTCCTGCATTAGGATTATTATTGATACCCTTCCTAACAGCTGTATCTGATTTGATAAGTTCTAATAAAGTGAAGTTACGACTCAAGTTCATATATACTCCTAGTTTAAAATTAATTTCTTTATAGATAAGGACCCATCTATATTTTCTTCAAGTTCTGCTTTTGATTTAATACATTGATATTTTATGTGTGATTTAGATGCACGTTTCGCGACACGCTTGCCTTTAAGACAATCTGACATTGTCGGCTGGATACGTGCTTCCTTAATCTCTCCGTGTACAATCATAAGTAAAGCTACAATCAACTCTGTCATTAATAAGCCTTTCCGTTAGCTCTTACTTTATCTTTTAATTCTTCAATATCTTTTAATGCTTTTTCTAATTGTTCTCTTAAAAACTCTATGTTTACTTTGTTTGTCATATTCATCTCTTGAGTCTGTTCCATTTTCTCTACAGACTTGTAAAGATCTTCCAATAAAAAATGTTGCTCCTGGTCAACAGGAACCTGTTCAGATTTTTTAAGCAAATCATTTTCAAACAACTCACGCGATGTTTCCAACGATACCAATCTTGAAGTTAACTCTGTGTATGCGAACACACCTGCTATAACACCTGCGATTATCATGAGCATGTTCTTGACCGGCATGCTTACTGATGTATTTTCACTTATTTTCATAATGGTGTTACCAATATTGTTAGTAAAATAAACAGTATAATAATACCACCTGTAAAATAATAATTCATATACCCACACTCCATATTATTTATTTTTACCATCGTTTTCAAAAGACATGTCATCTGCATATTCTTTGTATTTTTTATAAGTTCTTTTATTATCTTTTACTTCATTCATTTCATAAAACATTTTGTCCGTGTCTTCTGTAACCATACCGTTATCTTCTGCATCCCAGTAAGTATTTTGTACTTTGTAGTCTGGCCAGCTGTCATCAGTAGTATAACTATTAATGTGCCACAAAATACGATTATTAGGCTGAGCTGCATAATTCCCGTTAGCAAGAGCCAGTATGTGTGCACACTTATGTTCTTGAGGAATTTCAGAATGTTCCACATCCAAAATATTACTTTCTGGATGAGCCCAATCAACTGTAAATAAATAGTTTCCATCATAAAATTTTTTATCTAAACCTAAAAATTTACCTCCTACACCAGCCAACCAATCAAAGCGATGGACACTAGGCCAATAGCTGAAACAGTTCCACAATTCCAACTCGTGCGTCTGCATATCCGGCACATCGGCTCTATCATAATGTTTTTGGAAAAACGCTGAAATAGGCAAACGCCAAAAGCACGCACCATTAGGAAGCATGATGTTAAATAAGATAGCCCTACCTGGAATAGAGACCAAACCAAAGATAACACAGTCACTACTTTCTCCTTGATGTTCTTTAAGATCATAAAGATACTCCTTTCTTACTTTGCAGTATGTTGGTGGTATGTTAGCATTTAAATAGGACATATTAAAGTGTACCTCAAATTATATTAATTTCTTTTATTAATCGCTCCAACTAAAACTTTTTTATTGTTAAAAGTTGGTAAACCAAAATGCATTATATCAGAAGAAAACACAATTAATCTACCCTTTTTAGGTGTGATTTTTTTGTTTATTGGAGATTCAAATACTGTATCCCCATCAGAATCATTTAAATACAATATAAAGGAGTATTCTTCGGTCATTAAATGATTGTGTCTATTTTGAGATCCCGCAGGTCTGTAATTTATGTAATGTAAGTGAAAAAGTGATTTGTAAAAATCATTTACAGGAATTATATCCTTTAGTAATTTTTCAGAAAATAAATTTATTATATTAGGGGTTTGAAAACCATTTACAGTTGCTGAGTGAAAAGACTCATCCTGAAAATTATTTTTATTTATTATGTCTAGTGTTTTATCTACTGTACTTTTATCGATAAAAGTATCGTGAAATAACTTAGCACTTCCATCTTCTTCTTGCTTGTCTGATTCTTGAATTTGGATCATTTCTAGTTTTTGCACTTGCCTTTTTTAATTGACCAAGAGATCTTGCGCAATAACTTTTTCTTCTTTTTGCAGCTTTAGATCCTTTTTTTACTTCACCAGTTACAGCAGTTTTTAATTTACTTCCAGGGTTTGCCGCTCTGTAAGCTTTAACCCCCTTTGCTGTCATTCCAGCTCCAGATTTTGTTGGTCTATAATTACCGCCTTTACTCGTGGTTTTTCTAATTGGATTTTCGCCTCCTCGACTATATCCCATTACTTTTAAACCTGATTTATTCATCTTAAGTAAATGTTATAGTCACACCACTCGTACCAGATACTGTTGCATGAATACCTTGTAAAAATAAAATACCAGAACCTGGTAAATACATATCAAGACCTTCTTCGCCAAAAAGGTAAGTAGCAATTATATCTCCTGTAGCACCACCAGTTCTAAAAATAATAGATCCACTTGCGCTATTACCTTTTCCTTGGATTGATGTAAGTCTTGCTCTTCTTCCTGTAGGAACCATTTGAACAGTAGCGGTAGTGTGAGCTACCGACTGATCTGATGTAAAACTTCCGCCACCACTCATAATTATCCGTTCTGACCTGTCATATTAGGTCCTGAAAATTTGTCAGTTAATAAAGTATATGCAGTAACATTTGTTTTTGTTTTACAAAAAATTCCTGCAGGAAATAAAATTCCATCTTCTGGAAAGTTAAAATTAATAACATCTCCAGTTGGTATATCAGCTTGAAACAAGGTTGCTCCTGAGTTTGACGTTGTAGTTAATTCAAGTACACCTGCTCCACCACCATCTGATGCAATTATAATTCCTTTTAACCTTATAGGATTAGCAATGATTGCAGTTGCACCTGCTGCCGCTGCAGATCTTGTTGCTTGTATATCGCCTTTAAAAGCCATAAATTTCTCCTTTGTTCGTGGCTCCCGAAGGAGCCACTAATTATTTATTACGCTGCCCAAGCAAATGCGCCTTTAACTGCTAAAGGATCTTTAGATGAGTCCATACCTACATGCCAAAAACCATTTTCTGTACAAGAA
>JGI24004J15324_10000210_pt1 | contig 23732 bp, 31 predicted proteins | sample LinPmetageLP32_FD_15324 | JGI IMG/M metagenome (IMG submission 15324)
AAGCCAAGGACGCAAACCCCAGCCCAGCGGCCATGCGAAACGAAGACCTCCTGATCAAGTACCTAGATCAGATGGGCGACGACGTACCACAAGATAACGTGCGTGCGGAACTTGCGCTTGAGCTGGAGAGTGCAGACGTCGAAGACCCAAACGCCATATTGGCCATGTACGACGCTTTCATTGCCGAAAACAAAGCAGAGCAGACCGAACTAGACGAGCTGACCCAGATTGCCGAGCGGGCAGTTAAGGACTTTAAGCCGAACGCGTCGCAAACGAAACGGATACGCGACTACGCTAAAAAGCTAATGGAGCCAGAAGATGGCAAAGCCAGCGGCTTTGACAGCGACACCGCAAACAGACTAGCCAAGCTGGCTATAGCAAAAGATCACTACGACCAACTCGATCTACCCGCAGAGCAGATACCTACTGTCAGTATCGGTGGTCAGAAGGTTCCGATCCGCGACGTGATGAGCAAGGTTCGTCTGGACCCCCAAGCCTATGCTGCACAGCAACGTCGNATGGGCACCAGCTCTGCCATCGAGAGCGCGTCCGAACTCGTCGGCGCTGGCCGTAACGAAAACGGCAGGGTCATCGCAATGCTTCGCGGCGGCGCACGTCTTAACAAGACTGACAAAGCGAGAACGGAACACAAGACACTACTTGATCGTAACGAAAACTTTTTTATGGGCGAAAGCTATCTTGAAGANGGNCAAGCGATCCAGAGGTCTACGGACAACATGGCCGCTAATGCTCGCAAGACCACGCTTGCAGAGCACTTGGTTCGCACAAAAATGGCACCGAACCCAACCGTTGCAAAAAAGATGATTGGTGCGAAAGACGCGAAACCCACGGTCGCTGGTATTAAAGCCACAGCTTCCACAGAGGTGGGAGTGGGAGACATCGTATTCGTCGGCGGCAACCCAATTCCAGCACGAGAAGAGCTGCCCACAATCATTGGGTTTGAGGCTACAGGAAGCACAATCGTACACAGGCTGTCTGGCAAGCCAAGTCGAGTAAAGAAGGGTACTGTTGTCTTTGCTGATGGCAAGACAAAGCGCACATACGACAGCCCGCAGACCGTGTTAATCAAGCGTGACCCTAGCCTTCTCAAGCAAGACAGCAGACCAGCAGTCACAGAGACGAAAGACAGCACTGTTGACGGTCAAGTTATGGACGATCTAAGACGTCCAGACAGAGGGCTGGCACCAATCGGTGTGCCTCTTGCCAATGCTCAAGCACTTCTTGATCCTGCCAATGGCACACGTCTGGCGATTATCAAACACAAAGAAGACGCCAGCGACATTCGCATCATGCACCCACGACAAGCGGCAAACAACGTAACGCTTGAAAGTCTGGCGGGCAAAGCGGGCATCGAGAACTTTGAGGTAAGATACATTCAGTCCCATCATCGTCTGAGCGACACAATGACGGTTGATGCAAAGACGCGGCTGTTTAACGAAATCGCAGAAGACTTTATTCCTGTAGCGGGCGTGGAGTTTCAGCCACTAGGCGGCGTATTCATGTCAGGCAATGCCACTGGCCGTGGGTTCCCCACGTCGTCTGAGGGTCTTGGCAAAGTACCAATCAGCAAGTCTGACCTGACCGAACAAGAGATGCTGGCGCTCGACCGCTTTTCGACAAAGCCAGTGAAGGACATGAAGAGCCTAAGTGCGGCTCAGATCGTCAACTACATAGCCAAAGCAGAGAACGCGCCCATCCCTAAAACCGAGAACGAGATGGCCGTCCTCATCTCTGACCTAGAACAGATGCACATGGTGCTACGTCGCGAGATACCAGAGGGTTACGTTAAGCCCGCTGGCGTCCGCGAGGAAGTAGCGGCAGAAATCCAGACGATCTTTAACAAGGTATCGCCAGAGGAAGGCGTTGCTGCAAAACGAATGATAGAGGGTCTTGGCGGCGACATGTCCAAAGCCCCCGCCTTTGATGAGCCGTCTGGCACTTTTCGGTACAACCCCAAGACAAACAAGATCGAGGGCACCGACCAGATTGCGACAGCAGACAAGGGTGAACGCACGCCCATGCTCCTGCGCGAGACAGCGTCGTGGGCATACGATAACATTATGACACCAGAGGATCGTCTGGAGTTTTGGGGTGCGCTCAAGCGGCAGATTGCCAGCGGAGACACAACCCTTCTGGCCCCTATGAAAGATTATAAGCCCAATCAGTCAGGCGCAGCGCGTCGCATCTTTGCTGACAACTTCACATCGTGGGCGCTAGAGAACCGTTCGGCTGGCCACTTTAAAGACACTGGCTTCTGGCCCAAGCTGCAACGGTACATCAAGGGCGTCTTTGATAGATACTTCTCCAAGAAAGCAATCGACCCAGAGCTTGAGCCAATCTTTGCCAAGGTGCTGCCGGACGGAGACATGCACTACCGTAAGTTCGATGACTTCAAAGAGCCAAGAAGTGCAGCGGGAATTGTTTACAAGGGCTACCAGCTAAAGCTCCAAATCGCAGAAGAAAATATAAAAGAAGCGATCACCGCTTACGGCCCCAAGCGTGACGGCAGTGATACCAGAGTTGTCAACGCGTTCGAAGATTTGAGGCGCGTCTACGCGGGCATCGTTGCTAATGTTGGGCCGCGCTCTGACAAGGCAGTTTACGGAGCGAAAGCGTTTTACAAAGACAACACGCTCATGCCGTTCAAGCGGTACAAAGACATCTACACTCAGCGGTTCGCTGACCTAAACCAAATGATCTACAACGGCAACAATGGGCTGGTAGATAACCGCATCAGTGACGCCGAGTTTGCCACTACCGAGCAAGAAGGGTGGCGCGTCGAAGCTGACCAGTCCGAAATTGCGGGCGCATTGATTGACGCGTACTATGAGGGTCACAAGAAATTTACCCCAACAGCAAAACCACCAAGCAAGATTGTAAACGAAGACTTCACAACCTTGGAGTATTCAATTCTGCTTGCACAAAATATCCTCAAGGCTGCATACGTCACCGCTGAGAACGGAAGCCAACTATCTACTCCATTTACCGTAGTCAAGAAAAGCAAAAAGAAGAACAAGCTGGTTGAGACGACAATAGTCAAGCACGCCAACGCCAAACAGCGGCAAGCAGACGCTATTAAGAAAGCCCTTACTGGCAAAGAGAAAGGGCAAAAGAAAAGGGTCGGAGCAGGAGACGACCCATATACAACAAAGCTGCGGGTGATGAACCAGCAGCAGCTTGAGGAAGAGTTCAGAGCCAACTCGACCGATAAGAGCCGCCAAGAACAAATCTCTTGGATGATGTATGAGCGCGACAACAACGCTTACGAAGGCAACCTTTCGCACACGAACATTCCTCGCGGCGACATCCCGCAAGATTGGGCAAGGTTTAGCGAGCAAGATTTCTACCCTATGCTGCGCGACGCTTTGTATGAGGGAGACGGCAACACCGTTGACGCCATCATCTCCGAGCATACCCGTCGTATGCAGGCGAAGAAGTACGGTAAGAACAAAATACCTCAGTACCTCCGAGCGTCCTATGTGCGTCAGCGGATCAAGGCTGAAGTAGACGCAGGCGCAGGCGCGTACACGTCGGCTGGCATACCGCCCAGTGCGCCGTTTAATGTCCGCAACATCCTGTCCTACCTTACGCACCGCGACCCGAAGGTAAACTACACCCAGCGGACAATGACTTATCGGATGATTAATCTGATGGGCAAGGCAACACGAGACGTGCTTGACGACACCAACATTATGGACGCTTCAGACGTAGCCCGTCTCGCTGGCGTTGATCCGATGGGTATGAAGAACGTCGCTATGGATTTTCGTGGCGATCAATTCAAGAAGCTCCGCTCGGACAGCCGCCGTCTGGCCATTGGCCTCACTAAAGGCAACACCAACCCCTTCGACGTAATCCACGAAATCACACACACAGTGGTGCGTGCAGGCATGCTCCCCAAGCAGGAAATGGACGCGGTTGTTGAGCTGTATCGCAGCGCAGATGACGGGCTGAAAACACGTATTAACAAGGACTATGGAGGTAAATACCCAGATGCAAGTGAGGCACAGAAGGAACTTATCCTTGCCGAAGAATGGTTCGCGGAAAACCTCACAAAATACATGGGCGAGCGCGTGGCCAGAGGCGACATACTCAAAGCCCTCAACGGTGGAGACATGGCCTCTCTCAGCCTCAAGAACTCTTTCCACTCAGCGATAGACAGGGCAATCGAGTACGTTGCCTACATTGTCAACGGCCTCATTGGCCGCAAGACAGTGAAACAAAACTTCCGTCGCCTTATGTTCTACGGCAACATGTTCGAGCAGCCATCCAAGGCACCATTTGCTACTATGGGCCGAAGAGCCAGAGCAGTGCCCACAGCCTACGCTGGCCAATACGCCAGTGACGTCTTGCGTCAGTCAGACGGCACACGTCTGGCCCGCATCAAGAAATATACAGGCGGCGGCAAGTTTAGCGAGAACGAAGATGGCCCGATAACTTACTTCCATGCCACCCCGAACGGTGGCGCATTTAACCGCGAGACGAACCCAGACGTCGTCATGTCTCAGGGTGGTGGAGCATACGGACCTGGCATCTACATTTCGCCAGACGCCCAGACGTTAGACAGCGTCTATGCCAGACGACCCACCATCGGCGCAATGACGTCTATGATCAACACATCCAAGGCGTCAGACGAGATCAAAGAAGAGCTGCGCGAAGCTGCGGTAGAGCTGGGCGAAGTCAGGTCTTTGCTGTCAGAGAAACGCCGTGCTTACGCAGAAGCAAGTGACACACTCGAAGATTACGACCAGCAGCAGGGCAGCATGCTTGGTGGTATCCGTATGGAAGACTTGGATGAAGAAAGCGTATCCCTGCTCAAGTACGAAAGCGAGCAATACGCCAGAACAAAAGACGACTTGGCCGAGGAGATAGATGACCTACTGGCCAATGAGGAAGCGATCAGCGACTTGATGGATCGATATGGTATCGTGCCAGAGCCGCTAGTTATGCCGCTTTATACGCGTATGATGAACACTGCCGACTTCTCCAGCTCAACCAAGCACGGGCTGGACGAGCCGTTTATGCAGGCGATCTTCCGTAAGCTCATTGACGACGGCGTCTATACACAGCCTGACCTTGAGAAGCGGATCGTTGGCATGCCGCAAACTGGCTACAACGGAGACCAAACTTACAACATGCTGGCCGATCTTTTTGCAGACACAGGCGTGTCCCGCACACAGGCCAAAGCGTCAGTGAACGGCATGCTTGAGGACATGGGATACGACAGCCTAAAGACCACACACATGAACACTTTGACCGAGCGTGAAGCCTTTGGCGACATGAGCGAGGAAGGTCTCAGAGCGGGCACACAGAAAGTCTACGACGCGTTCCTGCTCTTCAATCCAGAGCAGGCCAAACATGTTGAAGCCAAGGCTTTCGATCACGACGACGCACGCATGTATTTTCGTGATACGGGCACCTCCCCCGCTGGTTTCAACGGCGCAGTCGTGACCGAGATGGCAGAAGGTAACATCGACAGTCTGGACCCGAACAAGGCAACCGAGTACTTGGACGATCTGGAAGCCAAGGGCACGCCAACCGATTTGGTGGACGCGATGGGGTCAATCATGCGCGAGCGCGCGCTGTCACCTCGTGAGGAAACCGCAGTACGCAAGCTCGGCCCACTCGGCTTCCTCAAGTCTCAGTCTGGCCGTATGGAAACAATGGGTATGAACTGGCTGGGTGGCTGGTACAAGCAGCACTTCCCAGACAACAGCCAAGCCTTTGCGTCCAAGTTTATGCCACTGCACAAGGCGATGAAGGATTTGCCTGACGCAGACGGTAAGTTCAAGACTTGGCGCAAACGCAACGCTGGCCTCTACGGCAAGGAAGCGGCGCAGCCAGAAAGCCATAGCCGCATTGTCAAAGCGCTGCGCTTTGGCCCGACCAGCACGTACTTCAACCGCTTGAGTGCAAGCGAGCAGATGGTTGCGAACAGAATACGCAAGGAGTTCAACGACGAACATGAGCGTATGAGAGCAGCAGAAATGTTCGTGGGCTTCAGACGAGATTACGTCCCGCAAATCTGGAAACCAGAGACAATTCGCAATGACGAGGCTGGCTTTAAGATGGGCATGGCAGAATACTACAGGCAGGAAAAAACCTCTGCTGGCGTCGTATTCACTCAAGACGAACTCAAAGAGTTTGTTGATAGCATGTATGACAAACTGGCCAATCTCGATGCAGAGGACGGCGTAAGCACGTCGTCGTCTCGCGGGTCATCCACAAACTCCCCTGCTTCGTCTCTGGATTACAGCAGAATGATTGAGCTTGAAAAGTATCCACGAGCTATGGAGATGCTGGACGGCTACCTAGAAAACAATCTTGAAGCCATGCTAATCAAGTCCTTTGAGGCCAGCACGCGTCGCCTGCTTCACGTCGAGAAGTTCGGCCTTAACAGCCACGGCGTGTCTGACTACATCACCGCGTCTGAGGGTGGTGCCAAGGGCATCGCCAAGCTACTCAGCACTAACAAAGAATACGTTAAGAACTTCCGTGTAGTTGACGGCGGCGAAGGTGTTACTGAGGTCGATCTCAAAGAGAGCACGCTGATGCCCTTCGCGAACAAGCCAGAGGCAGCACCCAAATTTGTTGACGCTCTGATCCAAGTCTACAACTCACCCGCTGGTGGGCCAATCGCACGAGACATGCTCATGCGTGCAGCCGTCACCACGTCTAGCGGCGCGATCAGCAAGACGTATGAACGCAGAGTGGACGCAATCATGGGTGCGCTTGAGGACTTCAAGGGCACAGCCACACCGTTGACCAATGACGAGCACGGCTTCCTTGAGAACGCAATGCGCGTGTCACGTAAGCAGCCAATCAATGGTGGTGTTGCGAACGGTAAGGTTGCCCTGCGTACCAGCCGCACCCTGCGGTCAATCAACAACGTCTCTCTGCTTGGCTTTACCACCCTCACCTCTTTGGGTGACACGGTGCTGCCAATGATCAGAGCTGGATCGTTCGGGGCGTGGGCGAAAGGCATCAAAAATTTGCAAGACCCAGCCTATGCCACGGCCATGAAAAATGTTGGCGTTGCAATGGAAAACATCGTCCACGACCGCATGGTGCATATGTACGGCGGCGTGGACAGCAAGTTTTCAAACGCCTTCTTTAACGCTACGATGTTGACGCCTTGGACGGATATGATGCGCCAGATGGCTGGGGCTGTAGGGCATGAAGCCTTTAAGACTTACCAACTCAAGACGGTGCAAAGCTACAATCCAAGCGCCACACTTGAACAGCAGCCTCGTGCCTACAAGATTGCCTACCGTCAGCTAAAGCAGTTTGGCTTAGAGAAGTATGCGATGGGACAGTCGATGGGGGGCGTATCACTTTCAGACAAGAGCTTGCTTGAGACAGACAAGAGCTTGCGTATGGGTGTACTGCGGTTCGCAAACGAAAGCGTGTTTCAGCCAAACGCAGACGACGTGCCGATCTGGGCGCAGACGCCGCTCGGCGCACTGGCCTTTCAGCTCAAGTCCTTTCCCCTGATGATGGGCCGTATGTCTGGCCACATACTCAGAGAGGCGTTCCCTAAGAGCGGCCAGCCGCGCAACATCAAGCCACTCCTCTACTTCCTTTCACTTGGCCCTGCCGCTGGTGCGGGAGCAGCAGCCATCAAGGACGTCGTGCAAATGCGCGGCGGTGAGGACGAACGGTCGGCAGACGTGCGTGTGCGGAACGCTATGAAGTTTGCGGGTTACGACGAGAAGGTTCACGGCAACGAGCAGGACTTCCTCGGCTGGTATCTCGAAGGCTTAATGGTCATGGGTGGCTTTGGCCTTATCGCAGACATCGTACACTCAGCGGCAAGTCAGGTGGATAACGGAGCCTACGGGCAGCAGCGCGTCTGGTCGTCTCTGCTCGGCCCGACATACGGTCTTGGTAACTCGGCGTTTACGACGCTCGGCGGTGCCAAAGATGCAATGTTTAACTCAACGCCAGAAAGCAACGCAAAGGAACGGTCAGCCGTTCGTGAAGTTGTCACCAGAACCCCCGTGCTTGGTGGCATAAGAGCGTTCCGCGAAAACGTAACAGACGCAGTGGCAGGAGAACCAAGCAGTTCGTCTGGCGGTCGCGGCGGGTTCAGCGGAAGTTTTAACGGATCATGGGGATGAGGAGTAAGACATGACTTTAGCAATGGAGCGCATCTTAGCTTGGAAGCTACTGCCTCGCATATTGATGGCCGTAATGGCCGTCATGTACTGTCGAGTTTTAGAATGGGGGATGAGCCTCGAAGACTTGTCCACGCAACAAAGCGCAATGATTTCAGTATGTTCTGGCGCAATGACAGGGACGATAGCCGTCTGGCTCTCGCATGAAAAATGATACAAGCACTTATAGGACCACTCGCTAATCTTGCTGGCACTTGGCTGCAAGGCAAAGTCGAAACAAAAGCAGCCGAGACAAAGATCAAGGTGACACAGGCCGAGGCTAAGTCTCAGATACTTATGTCGCAAGCTCAGTCGGAAGCGAACTGGGAAAAGATTATGGCCGAAGGCTCAAAGCACTCGTTTAAGGACGAGTATATTTTGGGCCTAATGTCCATTCCAATGATCCTTTGTTTCTGCGGCCCGAAAGGACAATCCATTGTTTTTGATGGCTTTGATGCACTCAGCAAGGCACCCGACTGGTTTATTTACACATGGGGCTGCTGTGTGGCCGCGAGCTTTGGGATACGTGGCGCAACCACGTTTTTTAAGAAATGACAGTCGTTCGTCTTCCCGTGCTCTCAGACGCAGACAAACAGTTTGTCCTATTGGAACAGCAGCGGGCAGAGATCAGACGACAAAGAGAACTGATAGACAGGCGCAAACTAAAGAGGAAAAGCCATGAAGAAAAACTTTGATAAGTGTTTGGCAATGTTGCTAAAACACGAAGGTGGGTATGTAAATCACCCGCGACCCAGGGGGTGCTACTAATCTTGGCGTGACCAAGAGCGTGTATGAGAAGTGGGTAGGTCGAGCCGTGAGCTTCGACACAATGAAAGCCCTTACTCAAGACGACGTAGCACCCATCTACAAAAAGAACTATTGGAACAAAGGGAAATGTGACGATCTGGCCAGTGGTTTGGATTGGTCAGTGTTTGACATGTACGTCAATTCTGGCAATCGTTCTGCCAAGCTGTTGCAGGGCCTTGTTGGTGCAAAACGAGACGGCGCGATTGGACCCAAGACGTTAGAAGCTGTCAATGGACATGACCCCGAAGAACTGATCGAGGGAATGTTTCGCAAGCGTCAAGAGTTTTATGAGAGCTTGCGGACATTCGATACGTTTGGAAAGGGCTGGACCCGTCGCAACAAAGAAACACTAAAGCAGTCTATCGACATGCTTGATTAAATGTTGCGGCCCTTTACTCTGAGCACGCTGACATACTCCTTGAGTTCGTCTCGCGCATAGTAAAGGTCTAGCTTCGCGGATGAAGCAGGGCTGTGGCTGTAAGCTGCGTCCTGCTTTTCGTTTACCATGCGCTTTAAGAAAGAAAGCTCTGATTGCTCGGCGGGAGTAAGGGCTGCGTCACCCATTCGCGTTAGCTTTTTCGTCGGTCGGACGCCCACCGTTGTGACTTTGCCGTGGCAATCCGTAGTTGAAGCCATTCTTCGTCCAGTTTTGGCGCTCGCGCATTGCTTGGTTTTCTTCCTTGGCCGTGTCCAAGACGATCTGCCAGCGCTGGGCGGGTGTAAGATTTTCATCAGTCATTTTTTATTGCTCTCCACTAGCTCTGCCAGCAGGGCAGCATAGCCCATACTGTCGATATGATTATCCATGTGATCTGGATTGGCGATCTTGCGACCAAACTTTATCATTTCCATGCACATCAGCACTTGCTCTGTCGTGATGTGGATGCCCAAGACGACACCCCACAGCTTTGCGATCTTTCTGTGTAGCTCAACAAAATCGCCATAAGTTTTGGCGCGATCACCTTCGATAATGCGCTTGGCTTCATCCAGAAACTCGCCCTTGGTCTGGGGCGTCTTACGGTTCGTCACTGGCATCTTCGTTACCTTTGTCGGCGTGGGACCGAACATTCCATCGTGGCTCATTGTCATCTCCTAATGCCTCGTCTGCGACGACGGCGTACCATTGCGCCCCGTCGCTGATTGCTGCGACTTGTGAGATGGTCTTTAGTGCCTCTCTTAGCCGCTTGTTGTCGTCTAATAATTCTGCGAAAGTCATCCTTTCGATCACATCACCTTCTCCTTTGGCCGATACAGTTCGTAGTCATCGCAGGGCTGGTGGCACTGCCTATCATGCACGTCGCAGTGCCAGCCGCCGTCCTCTCGCGGGAAGGCGAAGGAGCACGTTGAACAACGCACTTCGACTTCTAGTCCCTCCCAGCACACGCCCTTCTTGAAGCAGAAGTTGCATCGCCAATCGTCTGGATTGTCGGATACCTTGGCCGCTTGGCCAGACATGACATGCTCAACACGCGCCATCAGGTAGGCGTACTGGATGCTGTCGGCCTCTACGAACTCACAGTGGTACTCGCTGGTATTCTTGGAGATGGCGATGAACACGGCCTCTTCAAAGCCAGACATTCCCATCATCATCTGTAGCTGGTCGTAATATTTCGGGTGCGCTTTCTTCACACCGTGCTTCACAAATTTCTGAAAGCTGGCGTGGTTCATAGACTTGATCTCAAGGCAGCGCAGTATCCCGTCGTCTGTCTCAATATGTCCGTCCATATGGCATGAGACGTGGCCACCATACAGCCGATAGCTGTGCTGCTTGCCCGTCAGCCCATCGACCTCGAACACGCGGACGTCTGCGTTTTCCTTGAGGTCTTTGACAACGACGTCCTCTAGTATGTGACCCAGCGCAAAAATGCGCTGGGTCCGAGCCGCGATCTGAGGTTCTGGGAAACCCCGCAAGCTATAGGCTAGAGCTGCGTCGCAGGGAGACCCAACGCCACTCGCACCTATATACTCTCGCGCCCTCTTTATCTTCGTCTGCTTGTAGCCAGCATCGATAGCCTCAACGATGTCGGCGGCAGTAACGATTTTCATTAGAACGGAATTTCGTCGTCTATAGATTTCGAGGTTTCACCGACTGGTAGAAACGCCTTAATCTCAGGGTACTGATCCCCGTTGTCACGCTTGCGACCCATCTTTACATCGATCTGCACAGACAGACCCTTGAGTGAGCTGATGTCTTTCGGATTGTTGGGGTTTGGATGCTTGGCACATTCAAGTAAAGACTTGAGCTGAGACAGTCCGATCTCAACGGCCTTGGCGTTGGCATTAACGACGTTAAAATCGTTGAGTATAGTCTTGCCATTATCGTCCGCGAAGTGGACCCGCACACGAGAGTGCGCTGGGTTGCTGCATTTCTCCACCGCAGCGTCGGTGATTTTGACGTTGTGGTTGCCGACTTCAATTCGGCTGGATGTTGGCCCACTGTCAGCATCTATGCCAGACAGGTCTAGTTTTCCGAAATCAAAGCTCATGCTGCTTTATCCTTAGTTTTTTTCTTGGTTGCCATGCGAGCCAACAGCTCGGTTACGTCATCGCAGCGCTCAACCGCTGCCAATGTTTGCTGGGGGTCACGCGTCTTGCCGTGCCAGCCGCTGACCTCGTCTGTCGCAAACCAACGCACCACTTTGGGCGGGCCACTCTCGGCTTGTTCGGTGGTGCGGACACCAGCAAATACGTGGTCGAAGATTGCAGGGATGTGTTTCGCAACCGCGTTGCCTTTCACGAGCGGCCAATATTGAGTGACGCCGTTAGCGTCTTCCTCCTCTTTGGCCAAACAGGTGACGAACACATGCACTGGCAGATCACGTATCTGCTTGAGTACGCCAGTCATCATGCGAGAGGAGTTGTCGCCCCATTTTTCAAAGCCGTTCTTCGATCCCTCATGCACCTTCTCAAGATGCTCCATGAGGCGGTCAGACACTTCTGTCAGGCTGTCGATAGCCACCCAGTTATAGCCTTGCGTCTTTAGAAACTCAGGATGCGTAAGCCATTTGAATATCTGCATGAAGCTGTACGTTCCAGCCGCCTCGTCGCATGGGCCGTCCCAACTCGTGAACGGAATGTAGTCTATATATCCACGTCCTCGACGGACTTGAGGCCAGCTTCGCCGCTGACGATCAGCCCCTTGCCGTAACGCTTATGGAAGAACCTACATTGGTAGGTCTTGCCGAAGCCGTGATGCGAGTAGAGCATCGTCTTGTGCGACCCGCTGCTCATCAGCGCTCCCGTGCTGCTTGGTTTAAATTTCATATGTTCCTCGTTTTTTTCTGGGCGACATCATTGACGCCCTTATGACACCCACGTATGTATCTCAATAGTGACACCCATGCAACACCCTAAAGGAAAAAAAATGAAGCAGTTAAACATTGAGCGATTGATCAAGGATTTAGGTGGGGCCGCTGCCGTGGCCGAAGCAACAGGCGTGGTTCGAACGCAGCCGTATGCGTGGATCAGACGTGGCAGTATCCGAACGACGATACTTGAACGGATCAAAGAGACGCACCCGCTTATCGACATCAACCAATACTTTGAGGAAGTCTGAATGAGCAACCTAGACGCAGCGCTGGAACTGCTCGATCTAGGGTGGTCAGTTATCCCGTGCAAACCTGAGACAAAGCGACCGCGCATTAAGTGGAAGCAGTACCAAGAGACGCTGCCCACCGAGGCAGAGGTCGAGACGTGGTGGACGGAGAACCCCAACGATCCTATCGCCCTTATCACTGGCGCATTGTCAGGCATCGTTGTTGTTGACTGCGACAATGAAGAGGCGCTGCACGCAGCCTTTGACGCGGGGATGAAGTCACCCTTTCGCGTCAAGACTAAACGCGGCCATCACCTGTACTTCCAGCACCCGCGAGACGGCGTGCGTCGGGGGCCAAGGGCAGGGGTCAACTCACGGGGCGCAGATTGGCCTCGCATTGACGGGTTAGATTTCCGTGGCGACGGCAGCTATGCACTGTGTCCACCGTCAAACAATTACTCGTGGGAGATAGCTACTGGCTACTCGCTAGACCCAGACGAGATGCCTGTCTGGGAGGACTGGACGCCTAGTATCAAGGATGAAGATGAGGGATTTTCGTTCGCAACACTTGACCTATCGACGGTGGTCGCACGCAACCCTGACGAGTTCATCAGCGAGTGGGATCGGACAGCCAAGTATGTGCGCGAGACGTACCCTACAACTTTAAAGATACCATCGGGCGTGGGTAACGGGCGCAACGAACGGGTAATGAAATACGTCTCCGAGCAGATAATGGAGGGGAACTTTGGCCCCGAACTGCGCGTTCGTGGCTACGCTTTTATGCGAGAATTTTTCGAGGAGTTCTTGTCCGAGGCTGAGTTCGAAGCGACCTGTCGAAGCATGGAGCAGAGCGAGAAGCGCAACCATCCAGAGCGTTTCAACAGCGAAGGTGAGTACGTCCATCGAAAGAAGATTGAGGAGGAGAAAGCGCAAGAGAACGGAGGCGGTCGGTCGCGCAAGCTCATCGTCATGTCAGACGCAGAGGAGATGATAGAAAAAAGCTCGGCGCGTCAGTATCTTATCGAGCCTTGGCTACCGCCAGCCTCGATCACACAGGTGTATGGCTACAGTGGGCACGGCAAGTCTATGTTCGTTCAGAACGCTATGGCTGCACTGGCTGCTGGTAAAAAATACTTCGGCCCGTTCGAGGTAATGCAGCCAGCCAAGGTGTTGTATATGGACTTCGAGATGGGCATGTCCACCATCGCCAGACGTCTGCTTGAGATGCGGCAGATACATGGCAACACTGCTGACCGCCTGCAAATCTGGACGCCATTTGTTGACGACGTCGAGATGAACTTACGCACGCAAGAGGGGTTGTTGGAACTGCAAGGTTGGGTGGACGCTGTTAAACCTGACGTTGTAGTGATCGACACGCTACGCACAGCCTATCCAGGTCTATTGGAGAACTCGGCAGACGAGTGGGCCAAGGTAAATCAGTTGGCCGTTCGTCTGCGTAACTCTGGATACGCCGTCATTCTGGTTCACCATAGTAACAAGCCAAGCGATAGTGGTGTCGGGCGAGAAGCGGGAAGCACGAACCAGCTCACTGTACTAGAGACACAGATCAGGGTGACGCAAGTTTATCAGGACGAGGACACGGCCAGACAGAACGCTGCTATCCATGACGACAGCTACGAGCGGCCAGTGTGGCCAAGCCTGTCAGCCAAGCTGGCCCCAGACTTCAGCCTGTTTATGGTTATGGAGGTTCGTTACGGAAAGGTGCGTGAGTGGAGTGACGCGCATGATCGTGTGCAGTGGATCGGCTTCGCACAGAACAACAAGACAGACGAGCGTTGTGTCGTGAGCAGCAAGTCCACCAAGCAACGCGCCAAAGACATGGCGTTGGATGGCAAATCTATCGACGACATCAGTCGGGTTCTACAACGACCAAATCGTCAGCTTCGTGAATGGTTGGAAATTTAGTAGTGCCGTGCGGACGGATTGCTGTGACCTTTGCGTCGGGGCAATGCCGTCTGACCGCATCAATCACGGCAGCGATTTGTGGATATTTATCTCTGTTGGATTTTTTATTACTCAAAACGGTACAACGCTTTACTCTATTCGCTTTCACTCAATCGTTGATCACGCCCAAGGCGTGAGCAACTCAATCGCTACAAGCTCCTGCGTTGTACCGCTCTTGGCCCAATAAGTCAACACCTTTATGACACCTTGACAGTTTTAATTTGACACCCTACCTCGCGCACATGGCAAGGGTTGAGCTGACCGATGATGATCGTAACTGGCTGCGTGAGCGACACTGGATGGAGACGTATCCAGACATGGCCTTACGCATTGGCTGCTGCGTGGATACAATCAAGCGCATCCTAGTTCGCGAAGGTCTGCAAGAGTTTGACGGGGCCAAGTACCAAGTCAAACGCCACAACCACGTACGCCAGTGGAACAGACCATGCCTCGACTGCCAGTCAACAGAGCTGCGACCGCGCATGTGGTTCTACTGTACGCCCTGTCGCAAGAGGCGAGGGCATACAGATGAGTAAGATGAAGAACAAAGGCGACGGCTACGAGCGAGAGCTGGCCGCTTACATCAATGACCTTACTGGCCTTAACGCGTCTCGCGCACCCCTATCTGGCGGTGGTGCTATTGGCATCCTGTCTGGCGGTGCTGACTTACTCGGAACTCCCAGCATTTTCATCGAGGCCAAGCGTGTCGAACGTCTAAACTTCCACGACGCTATGCGACAAGCCGAGCGCAACATACAACAGACGCAATCGCCAGACATACCTATCGTCATCAATCGAAAGAACCGCATGCCTACTGGCCAGTCACTTTGTCTGCTCAGACTGGACGACCTCCTATTCTTCTACCGCTATTATTTAAAGGCAGAAGGATACGTCACGGAGGATGACCAAGATGACGACACCCCACTTGAGAATAGTGCAGAAGAATGACGACCCAGACGACAAGGTAGCGGCAAGGATAATCGGCGTGGACGTCTACGATAAAGAAGAAGTTATCGCAGCAGCCGAGCACCTACTCAAGTCGGCGCGAGACGGAGACATCAAAGCGTTCGCCGTCTGTTACCTCTCTTCGTCTGGCAATTCCACTGGCAGCTTAGTCACCTCCTCCTGCGACGACGACGTTCACGCAACCATCGCTGGCATCGAGCTGATGAAGCAGAGGTTCATCTTGGAAACCCTCGAAGACTGATGGCCTTTGCCCCTTGCGGGGCACGGCCAGACGTAAAAGCAAACGTGACAGCCAAAGGAGGCGACAATGATTGATCCCATCAGCGCATTTGCTGCCGCTCAGAGCGCCTTTACGCTTACAAAAAAATTGATCGGTGCTGGCCGCGAACTCCACGACGTTTCGAAATCACTGAGTTCATTTTACGAAGCGTGCTCAGACGTATCCAAAGCTGAGAGCCAAAGAAAAAATCCCAAGCTCCACGAGAAGCTGGGCAAAGGCTCAGAGAGCATAGAGCAAGAAGCGCTGCAAATTATCACCCATCGCAAAGCTCTGATCCAACATCAGAAGGACTTAAAATTCCTTCTCAACATGCGCTACGGTCCAAACACGTACAAGGAGATGACTGATCTCCGCAAGCAAATCAGAGAAGAGCGTGAGCGCACAGTCTACCGAGCAATGGAAGCAAAGCGAGACATGCAGCAGAACGCGCTGATCCTTGCACTAGCCATTGGTATATTCGGCACATTAGGAGGGGGCGCGTACCTTATCGCTCTGGCCGTAGGATGAAACCGCTGCTCGTCTCGATGTACCTTGCGGGTCTGCTCAACCCAGAGACAGTGACGTGCTACCTGTGGAAACGGTTGGAAATTAACGGCACTAAAAATTGCATATATCGTGGCCCGAACCGCACAGTCTACACGCACTACCCAACGCACAACTGGAACGAGTGCGTCAAGACTTTCCAGTGTCCGTACTCCAGCATGAAAGACAAGAAACCCACGGTCCACGAGATGTTGAAAGGCTTACGCGAGGGCTTCGGCAATTAAAATCACCGCCATTTCTCAATAGTGTCGAGTATTGTCATGACTTTTTTCTACGTTTTTCGAATTTTCAAAGAAAAAAATTAAACACGACTTAAAAACCTAGTGACAATACTCGACACTATATTATCCCACACCCCAATCCTTGAGGTACTTGTGGAAGTTCGGACCCTTCTCCCAGCCCCCGTGTTTAAGTTTCGTTAGGAACCTCGCGTGACACAGTTTGTTAAAATGCTGCGAGACGACACCCTGAGTGACACCCCTGCTTGCAGCTACGTCACCCTGCCGCAGCGGTGCCCCCTTCATCTGGCTCAGTAGCCTCGATGTTATTATCGCTGTCTTGATCTCCGTTGGACTGAACCTGTACATCTCGCTGCGCCACTTTCATAATACTATTTGCCACCCAGCCTGCGTTGTGCAAGCTGGCGTTTAAATTGTTGAGCACGGTCACAGCGGCATCCGCGCCACGCAAGTTGGCATTAAAATTTATCTCAACACCCTCTAACTTCTCATCGTTCACAATGGCGTAGACGTTGCCGACGTTTACGGCCTTTCTCTCGTCAGTGGACTGTGTCATTTGTCGCTTCCTTTAATCTCTCCATGCGCCAAATCAATTCGCACATGCGTTCAAATTCTTCCTTCTGCACGTCTTCTGCGAGCGTGTCGTAAAGGGCCATCGCCTCGTCGATGGTGGTGTTTATTGCCTGTATAACTTCTTTGTCAGTCATCTCAGAACCTCGTGTAAAGCGTCGTACTAAATAATCTAGGGTGTCAAATCTCGAATATTTCAGCACACCTTTTGTGCTCAATCAAGTCTAAATACGGTCGTTAATTTGCCTAATTTGTGTCACGACACACGAATTTAGACACCCTTCTGCTCGTCTACTTACACCCAAGAAAACAACTTAGGCATATCAATAGGTTGTCACTTGTCTGGTATGTACGTCTCAGGGTGTGTATTTTCGTCGTCATCTTCCCCCATCAGGGTAGCTGTTTCCTCTTGTGACAGAGCGTTTGAGAGGTTAATCCCAAGCGCGGATGCGTCAACTCTATCTCGTTTTGTCGTGGTATTACAGCCACTTAACTCGTTGTGGTTGCGCCCACCCCCACTCCCAACGGGTACGGAAACATGCGTTTCGTGTGTCAATTTTGTGCCAATCGACACCCGTCCACCATCCAGCAGATCGACCGTGCTCGCCAGATGAGACGAACCCAAATGCGCGTAGCGCATCACCATCGTCAAAGACATGTGGCCCAACAAATCGGCCACCGCTTTTAGCGTCGCGCCATTCTGGACAAGATGACTGGCGAACGTGTGCCGCATGTCGTGACATCGAAAGTCCTCAATGCCCAACCCCTCAATCACTGGTATCGTGAACCGATAAAGATCACTCTTCGTCCAGCGTCTCAACCCGATCCGCTTTTGGTTTGTGAACAGGGCACCCTTCATCTTGGCTCTGCGCTCAACCATTGGCCTGATCCTCGGATGCAGTGGCACGCGCCTAGCTCTCAGCTTTCCGCTCGACCCCTTGCGTGTCCTCAGTATCACCTCACCGCTCATAACGTCGGTGTGGTTCAGCGCGAACGCCTCACCCAACCGAGCGCCCGTGAAGAACAGAAACGATACAACGTCTTTGCTGTCCTGCGTCGGCATCGCATCAATAAAACGATCACGTTCCTCCACATCCAACCAGCGGCATCGCCCCTCGCCATCACTTGGCTTGTCGAACTTAACGTCTGGCACTGTCACGCCCTTGCCCCTGACGTGGTTGAAGCAAGCCTTTATGCTGGTCATGTAACGTCTAATCGTGCTGCCCTTGACCCCCATCGAACTAAAGTATCTGTCCACCTCAAGCGTGGTCAACTCGCCCACTTCCTTGTGGCCAAAGGCACGGTCAAATCGAGTGAGGTATCGCATACTGGCATACCCCACCCCATCGGGCCTCGCGGCGAACATTCGTATCACGTCGCCCACCGTCGTAACGTCAGACGTTGTGGCTGGCGCATCAACCTTCTGCGCCTCGGCCATTATGATGTCGGCCATCTTCTTGCTGGCCCATGCCTTCTGGTGAAATGTGTGGCCCGTCGTCTTTCGAAGGCGGACCTTCTTCCCATCGTGGCGGGTAATCGTACCCACCACTTGCCAGACGCCTTGTCGTAGCTTTAAGCTAACTGTCATTTGTCACCCCATGAATTGCTTCGTAAAACGGATCAGGCTCTTCGTAGTTTTCGTCCCAATCTTTTGGCAAACCCCTTGTCATTCTGATGTACGTGTCGGGGTCAACCTCGTTAAACGGCACCAGACACTTAGCTACTATTGATGCGCGAGACGACACCTGTAACTTCTTCATCAGCGTCCTTACGTGAACCTTGGCCGTGTTGACCGTCACTCCCAAACGCTCGGCAATCTCTTCGTTGCTTGCGCTCCGCAACAACATCTGTAAACAGACATGCTGCTTGATCGTCCAGCCATGCAGCAAATGTGTAGCGTCGTGGTGATGCTTCGTTTGAGCTTGTGGTTGCGTCGGCATTGGTGTTGTCGTCGGCTTGCTATCATCCATCAAACTTAATTTCATAATTAAGTGGTCGAGTTTATTCTCGATCCGATCTAGTTGCGTGCTCATTGCGTACCCTTTTGGTTTTGTCACGGAGCGACCCTACGTGCATTGCTGCCATCTCTTGGCATCCAATAGTCATGGTCGCATCCTTTCTAAGGTGCTTCAAAATTGGTGCGCCTTTCGGTGGGGCTGTTGGCCCATTGGCCCACTGGGTGGTTGCGCCAGACGCTGCGACCGATGGCGTAGTAGTCGCAGCCGCCGCCGCCATGCTTTGCATTTCTTGGTTTGCCTGTGATCCGGTATGCTCACCATAGCGCAAAAAAACGACGTGGTTTTTCGCTCTTGAAAACGGCGAGCCTTTACTTACTGTGATCGTATCAATAACCTGTCTCCCACTTATTACGTCTTATGTGTATCTCTAGGGATACACTAGAGTGCAGAGATGTCAAGCCATAAACACAGTGGCTATGTGAACCTTGAGTTTTTTAAAGCTATCGAACTTCTCGATGCACTCACTGTCCTCGAACACATGGTCCCTTCCGTCGTGCTCCATCGTGATGTTACTGCCGTCCTCACGCCGCATCAGGGCATAAGACTTCGGCTCCGCACGAAACCCAACGACGTAATACCCGCCAACATCCACGGCATCCTTCACGTCAAAGAAATACTCACCCACGATACAATCGGTGCCCTTCGCCCCACCATCATATGAGGTCAACGTCTTGCACCAATACGGCTTGCGCCCCTTCCATGCCCCCTTCTTCTTTGCCACCTTCGCTGGCCCACTGCCCGCCATGCTGATCCTCGCTTCCGCAAGGAACCCGTCACTCTCTGCTTTCCTTGCCAGACGAACAAGCAACTCACGCTTCTCCTCCAACTCCATGCCATCATAGATCGTCTCGACCCTTCGAATAAATATCGTCATTTCTCTTACTCCTTACGTTGCGCCGCCGCCCTCACGGGCGACGGCAAAAACTTACGACCTCACAAAGTGCATCTTCAGAAACCAACGAACCATCCCGCGCAGATCGCTTGCGCTCTCGCTGTTGCGGGGCTTGAACCCCGCACCATCCGCGCAATCAATGAACACCTCGCGAAGATCATCGGCCAGCATATCCAACAACTCGTCAGTCAGTGCGTCGTCCTTACTCACAACCACTGGCTCGTCTTCACGCCACATCGGGGTGGGCAGGGCAGACGGCTGTCGTCTCGAACGTACCCTCGGCAGTGCTGGCTCCACCACTGGCTGCGTCACATCTCCAAAGCCCAGCTCGGCCATGCGTTGCGCTGCAATCTTGCTCTTTACATCACTCATCGTTCTTCATCCTCTTGGTTCTAAAAAATCCATCGTGCTCTGGGTGCATCGCCATAAACAATCTGCTGTAATACGCGATGTAATCGTTCTTTATTTTGAACTCGCCCGTCGTCCTCACCGTCGTCTCCCAACGGATCATGTTCACAATTAGCCAGGGACTTAGTCTTGTGTGCCCTGCATCAATCGCCTCAAATGTGAAGCGTTCGAACAACTCCCAAACCTCTGGGTTCTCCTTGTGCCACAACCACCATTGTTCTTTCTGGGTGAGTGGCAGGCCGATGATCTTCTCGTCGGCCCTCAGTTTCTCAGCGATACCCATACTTCACCCCTCGTAAATCTTATCGAAAACCAAACCGTAGCCGCCCGTCCGTATGGCTTCCCGCAACTCCTCGGTTGCCGCCTCATATAAAGTTTCGGGGTCAGTACCTTTCGGCGCTTTGACCGACACGATTGTATCGACAACAAAGTCGTAGGACACTTCTTCAATTTCAGTAGTCACGCTCAACCTCCTGTATGATGTGTTTCACCTTGGCCAAGTCGGCGTGCTTAACGCCCTTGGCCTTAACTCTCTGGCCGACACGCTTCCAAAAGCGCATCTGCCACATCCGCTGCGGGTGGACTTGCATCCAAGCCATACGCACCGTCACTCTCTCCCGATCACCCAAGACGACGCGCCTTGATCAAGTCGCTCGACGTCACGTCGAACTTGTCATCAATGAGCAACCTCGCAAGCTGATCCAGCGCACCCTCGGCCAAGTCTTTCAGACGAAACACGACCGAGTGCCGCTCGTAGAAACGCTGGACCGCTCTGGTCTGTATGCCGATGCCGATCATCTCCGTACCCTCACGCTGGGCATGCGCGATAACGTCCCTGAGATGTTGGTTCCGTGCCTCGGAACTAGCTTTGCCGGTGAACTCAGGATGACCGTCACTGAGCACGAGCATAATCTGCCGCTTCTCTGGCCGTGCCTTCAGCCGCATGTGGCCCAACAGCACACTCTCGCCGTCGACGTTATGATCCATGTTGTGCATGGCCATCGTACCAATCGCAGCTTTGCAATCGCTCAGACGTTCCTCGAACGCTTTGAACACCCACGTATTCATCGGGCTGGTGCGAGCGTAGTTTACGCTCTTGTCGTGATGTGTTGCCCTTGTCTCAGTTGTCGTGCGCCGCTCGTCTGTGCCGTAGCCCAGCACCTCATATGCCACAGTCGTGCGCTCCAACGTCTCGCACAGAGCAATGGCCACACGTCTGGCCATCACGATGCGATTGTCTCGAACCATGCTGCCCGACATGTCGCACAGTATTTGCACCGCAGTCTCAACCTCCTTGCTTTCACTGCGCTGCTTGAACACATGCGTGGCACCACCAACCGCAGCAACCAAACGCCGACTATCAAGACGGCCATACTCACGACCGCCATCCCAATCTCTGTTGCGCTTGGCCATGAACGCCCGTGCCAACTTACGGCCCATAACATTGACGGTGTCACGCATCTGACTGACGTCCCGCTTGTATGTGGATAGGCTCCCCTCGGCCAACAGCTGCTGCCCCGATCTCTTGTGCCGTCGAGGCGGTGCAGCACCCTGTCTTGGGCCGTAGTGTAGGGACGATACACCTTGTGGGAACTGCTCGTCAGCCCAGACGACTTGAGCTTGGCATCCATCCCAGACTTGAGGTCACTGTCGAGCGGCGCTATCTCGTCTTGCTCTTCGGCTTCACCACCCACGTCTTCTTCGCCGTCTTCTCCATCCTCGCCAGTGTCTCCATCGGCGTCTCCAGTATCTTCACGATCCTCGCCAGTCTCTGGCTCGCTGTCATCTCCCCGCTCGTCACCATCAGCGTCGGCATCTCGTTCGGCACTCTCGCCCTCGCTTGTGTCTGGCCCAGCGGGTCGTTCGTCTGGTTCGCCTTTGCCATCTTCCTTCTCCTTCTTCTCTTTCGTTTTGATCTCGCCGTACACTTTCTCGGCCAACGCCATGTTGTCTGCCGTGCTGCCGCAGCCGTCGATCTCGGACACCCACTCCTTCACTCTGGCCGCAAGTTCTGGGTCGATCATGTCCAGACATTCATCCACATGAGTGATGCCCTCGTAGTGGCGACGACCCTCCCATGTAATCGCCAGCGGCCCGACCTGACCCCATGACTGCAACGCAGGCTCGCCAGACGTGTGACCGCCAGCGAACTCGGAGTTGCAACTACTGGCCGTAGCCGCAATGTTCTTGGCCGACCCGACGTACTCACGCATCACGCGCTTCTCTAGCCACATGTCCTCGATGGCGTTGTGCAACCCCTTGAGCAGCGGTTTGCCCTCGGCTTCCCACTGGCCGTATTTTTTGAGGATNAGNGGCATGTCGCTGTGCCTGACGTGTCCTGCCTCGTGGTCAACGTAGCCACGCATAACCATCTGCGTGTCTGTATCTACATCTTTCTCGTGGGCAAGCGACGGAAGGTAGACCGTGCTGCCGTTGGTTGCTGCGCCATCGCCCTTGAAGACGACCTTCACGTCTTTCTTCCGACCAAAGATTGATGACGTCTCGGTCATCTCGTGCTCGAATGTTTGGCTTTTCATCACACGTCCTCCAAATTGGTGCGTTTGATTGTGATGCCTTGCGCGTGCATGAAGTCATCGGGGTGATCGCACTCGACATCGTATTCATCGACCCACTCGCCGCAGACCCACTCGCAGAAGGAGAAGTAATCCTCTTGATAGATCACATAGGCGTGGCTCGTCTGGTCGTATGTGACCACAACGAGACAGCTATCTGTTGTGGGCATCTGACCAGCTTTCCACTGGCCAACGAAAATGTGGCTCGGCTCCATTACATGTGTCATGTCAGTGTCTCCATTATTTTTCTGAGTTTGATTGTGATTGCGTCTGGCAGCTCACGATAGTCAGTGAACTGACCTTGCGGCCCATCGCTCACGGCTGAGACGCGAGTGATTGACCACCACTTATCTTCATCGCTGTCATACGTGAGTGTCACGTCGTGATACGCGTGCCGATACATGTTGTAGTCGGTGTACGGGTCATCGTGGAATTGGATCATCTAACGTCCACTGTCTCATGTGTCTGTCTCCTCCATAAAATCTGAGATGTTGACCTCAACGATGTCGGGTTGGAACGTGAGCTTGGCGCAGTTGTCCGCGTAGACGTGCGGGTTCTGCTTGAGAAATTCTTGGATCAACTCACGACGACCATTCATCCAGCCGACAACGTCCCAGTCGTTCTCGCAATCCAACGGGGTTTCGTAGTATCGCAGCTTGTATGTGCTCATGCTCACACCAACCGATCTACGATGCCGCGCATGACGGCGTGGTCAGTGCTGGTCGCACGGTCGAGGATCGTAGTGCCGAAGGCACGCTTGAC
>JGI24004J15324_10000212_pt1 | contig 23593 bp, 33 predicted proteins | sample LinPmetageLP32_FD_15324 | JGI IMG/M metagenome (IMG submission 15324)
CTAATTGTCCCTTACAAATTTCTCTTACTGTAGGAAACACTCCTTCTTCTTTGTGATATGCTATAAGAAAATCATACACTTGTTTTTGTGTAATAGTTAAACCAATTTTATTATCCATTCTCATTCTCCTTTGCTTGCATTGACAATGATTTATTAAAGTCCAACCTTTGCTGTTTAACTTGAGAGATATCTTGTTCTACAAATTTACGATTAATTAGTTCCAAATTTATATGCTCAAAGTCTTTGAGGATAGTTCGCTTTTCTTCTGGTTTAAATTTTGGACTAGAATAAACAGCACTCATTATAGCTTTGTATCGTTCTACTACCTCTTCTAAAGTTTTATATTCTTCAGATGGTTTGTTATTAATCATCTTTAACTCATAGATAGTATCTTTAAGAGGTTGTACATCTTTATCAACAATATCATTCTCGGCTTTATTATCGTCTGTGAGAGCATCAACTATACTATTAGCTAGATCTACATCATTTGAAATAACAGGTGCATTAACGACCTTTAAATCGCTTGTTTTTGCTTCGTCTGGATAATCAACAGCTTCTTCTGTAGTGATAATACCTTTGATGGCATCTGGAAAAGCATCTCTAAGGGCAAATCCTCTAGCTCTTTGAGCTAACATTCTTTTAGGATATGACTTCCAAGCACCAGCTTTATTCATAAGACCAGCTTTAGTTGCATCTGCTATAGAAAATTCTCTTACAGTTTCTTCAACAGTATCTTTGACTTTTCTTTTGACAGAACAGTAAGCAGTATCCCCTTCTAGCCATTCTTTCATACCATAATAATCTGGATGCTTTTTACAAACAGCAACCAAAGCATCTCCCCACAATGTAGCTTTACCATTTATAACATTTATGTTTGATAGAGCTTGCATTGGTGGCAAGCCAACTTCATATCCCCATTGAATAGCAACTAATATATTAGCTGGTTTACCTCTATAGGCATCTGGTACTAAACCAGATTGAGCTAATGTTTTAGAAAATTCCATAGCTTCTGATAAAGACTTAGGTTCTAGCATAGTTAAATTTGGCATTAATTTTTCTCCTTTAATGAAAAGGTATAGCTTTCTTGCATTTCGCCTGTGCCTACCATTTTCTTTTTTTCTTTTAATTTTGTTTCTGAAATGATTTCAAAGTTTTGAAACTTAGCATGAGTTATTGCAAGTGTATCCATAATGTCCTGTATGGCAGACTTGATTTCATCCTTAGTCTTAGTCCATTTCCTAGCTTCAGATGATGCAGTCGTAAAGTCAGAACATAATTGTTCAAAATCGTGATTACTATTAACCAACTTCTCTTCAATGTTAGTTAACTCTGGTTTATCTTTATCTTTTATCTCTGGATAATCAGCACCAGATTCAATCAAAGACCAGAACTCCTGTACCTTCTCAATAATAACAGAACAAAGAGCTTTATTCCTGTGTATAGGATAAAAATTCAATCCACCTTTTTGATCAAGACAGGCAACCATTCCCCAATCAATACCAGCACAGATCATTTGATGATGAACTTGTATGAGCCATTCTGGTTTAATTTTACCTTGATGATAGAAATCTGTTTTGATTTCCATGATGCCTGTACCAATGAAAGTTTCTTTTACACCATTACTATCTTCTATTTGTATAGGAACTTCTGACACTTCAATTATACGATCAATAGATGCTCCCATTTTTTCTGGTATATTTTGAAAAGAACTTTGTGGCTCATATATTTTTATGGATGAATGACCATTCATTATTTGTAACTCTTCTAATGCCCAATCAGCAACTCCATGTTCTAAATGAGTTCCCCTTCTCAAAGCTTTAGGATTTAGATAATGTTCAATCCTTTCTACTTTGTTAACTGCATCACGATGCTTCATTAAAACATCTTGATTAGTTTGGAATGGTGTTTTCATTAAAACGATTGCTGGAGTTTCAGATGATCCTAATTCTTGACCTGTTTTTGTAAGTTTTGGCATCTCTAAGCTCCTACATTATCGTAGTAACACTTATCGTCTAAAGCACAGAGAAACCAAAATAATCCCCAGATCTCCAACAACACAAGAGGAATTAAAATTATAGCATAAATAGTTTTTACTGCTACATTAGGTTTTATGAAAAAAACAGAGAGAATATATATTATGCGACATACTTCTGATATTATACTGTGTATCCCTTTATGTGCTTGATTTAGTAAACTTCCCCTTTTTGTACACAGACTGAACGTATTTATTCTTAGCCTGTTCGATACCTTCAGACTTTGTTTCTGGTGGCTGGTTGTGCTTACGATGTTTTTGTTCTTCTTCTCGTTCCATGGATTCTCGCATCCATTTTCGCCATTGATCGTGATCCGATGCATGATCTTCTTCTCCTTCAGTTTCAGTTATTATTTTATCTAAATCGGCTAGACCATGAATGTTTTCCAAACCATTATGTCCCCACACTAATTCTTCTGCACCTCTATTACGAGGATCGGCTGGTTTTATTCCAGCCAGATTTGAAGTCATTGTATTAATAACATAATGAGCATGAACTAATTTATCCACTCGTCTAAAGGAATTTAAGTTTACAAGTCGGTTTAATTCGTCAGCTCCATATTGAAATATTTCTGCCACAGCCAACAAATGCTGTGGATGAAACATAGGTATTGTCATTCTACGTTGAAAGTTTAACCGAGTGCTGTTCATAGCTCGTGTTATATCATGTTTGTATATATGACGTTTACGATTTGATCCCACTTTGTACTCCTCCTTAAATTTATAATAGTAAATTAAATTATTAAATATATGCATATCAAATTGGTACTGAAAATTAATCGAGTGCCAAGTTGCTTTGCATTAGTTTTTCAAAATTGTTAAGGGCATTATAAGCTGAACCAATGGTAGATTTAGTTAAAGTTTTTCGCCACAAACAATAGTCCTCAGTTTTCTCTACAAGTATAGCTGATGCTCGACATTTAACCATATTAGCTGATCTTTTTACGATGATCCAATCTTCAGCTTCACACTCTGTGATCATTGTTGAAATGGATTGTCTGTTGCTATTCATATCGGCAACAAGCTGTGTTATAGTGTACCACCTATTGGCATAGACAGCGTATGTCATCCATCTGGCAAAAGCATTTCTCAATGGTGTTGAATTAAAATACCTTTGGAGTTTATTATCCATTCGTGTTTGTCGTGCTTGGTAAACAGCCATTTCGATTTGACAAGTTTTCATAAAATACTGCTTTAATAAATGCTTGTGTATATCTGTAGCTGAATTTTTAATAAGTCTTTTATTGATGTCATCCATTACTTTTTATCCTTTGTTCTCATGTACATATTCCTAATAGTTGAAGCGTGCCATTCGCCTTTTCTGGCAGTTTCATAACCTCGCTTTTCAAAATCCAAAGCAATTTCCCTGTAAGACCATCCCATAGCAATACCTCTTTCGATGTTAGGTAAAAGATTGTCAGCTCTTTCATTAGCTTTGATCTTATTGCCCATAGCACCTTTCTTTTGTGCATCATTAGTCATGCCTGTTCCCAGCTTTGTAATTTTATTGCCAGATCTTGATACATGAGATCCATTTACTTTTATGTCATGTTTAATTCTGGCTAATGCAGTTTTAGTTCGTTCTGATATAACCTGTGCTTCATGTTGTTGCATGACAGCCATAAAACCGACTGTAGTTTCATCAAGCATAGGATAATCAACAACTATAAGTTTGATCTTGCCTTGCGATACAACATCGTCAAAGAAGTTAAGAACATCCCCTCGCCTTCTACCTAACCTTGATAAAGAATAGATGATCAAAGTAGCTTTAGTCTTTCTGCAATACTTAATAGCATCATTAAGAACTGGTCGTTTTGCCCAAGGTGTTTTACCAGATACAGCTTCTTCTTTAAACCATTCCACATGATGATCGCCACCATTTAGATATTGTTTAATAGCAAAAATCTGGTTTTCAACATCCTGTTTATCGGTTGATACACGAACTAAAGCACAATACTTACCATTGTGCCGTCTTCCATGATCAGCTCTAAGAATATTAGTTTCCATTAGTCTGCTCCTTCAATGCTTTGTTTATAGTTCTTGATATTGTTTCGTATTTATTTCTAAGAGAACGTCTTACATCAGCATCATTAGGAAAATCTCTTGATATATTGTTTTGTAACTGCACAATCGCATAATCAATAGTTTCAATCTGATCTTCAGTTAATTTAAGAATGTGTTTTTTAGCCATTAGTTTGCTCCCTTTAATTTAGTAATTTTAGTGTGTAATACTTGAACTGCTTTAATATATTTAAGTGTATCTTTAATATCTTCTCCATGCTTTCTAGCATCTTCAGAGTGATGACATTGTTCGTGAATATGGTTATCAACAAGATTGTCTAACAAATTTAATTGGCTTTCAGTTAAATGTAAGTTCATTAGTTTGCTCCCTTTACTTTTTTAATGGTGGTAGTTTTTTCTTCTTGATAATTACTGTGAGCTGATACTTCAGCAGTACAGTAAATTGTATCGCCTACTGTAAGTTCTCTAACGAACTTAGCTGAACTGTAGGTCGTATATATATTGTGCGACAGATCCACAAACTTAGTACAAAGAGTGCTTCCATAAGCACCATCAAAGTAAAAGCTGTCTGTTACACCTAATGTTAATGAAACTGTTTCTCCTACAGCACCAACAAAAGAACTAGCTGGATATGTAATTACAGGCTCATCAACATAAAAATTATTGTAGGTAGGTTTTTTAGAACTGCCATCCCTAACAATATCGTCAAGGATCACAGGTTTGTTTGAAATTATTAAGTTCCAATCTGGCTGGGCAATCTGTTTTGCCTTACTGATAGCCTTAGAATAGTCAGTAGATAGATTAGAAACATGATGACATCTAGGAATAAGACCAGATGAACTATAGTCATCAAAAGAATGGTAAAGGCAGTACATCCTATTTTTACTGCCAGAACCAATTATGTATTTAGAGTTCCACATATGTATCCCCTATTTCCAGATTTCTATTGGTGTTAATTCTTTTACAACATGATTGCTAATTCTCTTTTCAGCATTAATGATCTGGTAAACAAGACTAGCTATTATGTTTTTACATTTATTTTCATTTAAATGATCTGGATAAGTTCCAGAAAGAATGTACTCATTAGTTTCATCTTTGAGCTGGTTTAAAGCTACAATGTAATATGATAGACGATCTGTATGAGTTTCGTATGGATAGCATCGGCTACCATAGCAATCTCCCTCAAAGAAACCATGCTGTAAAGTGTAGCCATGACTAGCAATAGCACCATCTGTTTTAGATACTTTCTGCATTGCTCCACAGATTTGACAAGTTCCAAGATGAGTTGCTTGATTAGCAGTAAAGACATTTTCTTGCTTAACCTTAACAGGCTTAACTACATCGATAGCTTGAACATCTTGCCTAAAATAACTTAATGCCATTACTTTATGAGCATCAATACCAAAATAAGGTAATATAACTTTATGCTTGTCCCTAATCTGATGTAGATTATGTGGAATATCCCAAATGGTATAATCAGTATCATCACAATCTGGATAAGTTTTGTCATCTAATAAACAATCATAAGCTCTAGAAAGATTATCAAGACATTCTTTTTTACTAGCTTTAGTTGGAAAGCTTCCGATCTTTTTATACTTTAAAAAAGTATCTAGAGCTTTTGTTTCGTAATGTTCAAATGTAAATTTCATCAATATCTCCTATAAAACGTAACGTACACAGTTTGTACGTCTATTAATAAATATATCATAATGCTATCAATATCAAGTAGTAACTAACAGAGTTTGTATATTTTATTTAAAAAGCCTTAGAAACTCTTGGATTATTGGAGAAATTATGAGTGAAAAAGTTGTCTTATTCTGCCGAATATCGAAAGAACTCAAGGAAGCTTTGGAAGTTGAAGCAAAAAACCAGCATAGATCGACATCCACATTGGTGGAGATCATCTGTCGGAAGGAAATACTTGGGAACGATTATGAAAAGATGGAAAGATTGGAAGCCAAAGAAAGGTTAGCTGGTCATGTTTCCTAGATCATTTTCAAAATTTAAAAACAAAAAGGTCAAGCTGGATGGATACACATTCGATAGTTTAGCTGAAGCCAAGCATTATAAATTTAACCTACTCCCAAGATTTCAAGCTGGGGAAATTAGTACATTACAAGTTCATCCTAGATACAGATGCATGATTGATGGAGTTAAGGTTTGTGATTACATAGCTGACTTTTCTTACATAGATCTTAATCAAACAGGATTACAGGGACAAATAGGCTGTGAAGTTGTTGAGGATGTAAAAGGNTTNAAGACTGANGTTTACAAACTCAAGAANAAGCTGGTCGAAGCTCTTTATAGAGGAACNAAGATCATNGAAATAAATCCTAAATTATATTCAAAAGTCAAACTAGAGGAGAAAATCAATGACTGAAGCATACAAATTAGCAAGAACTAATGATCCAATTACATCTCACATTGCATCTCAATCTATTGAAGCAAGTCGTATGGAAAAGATAGTTCTAGAAGTAATTAATAGTTTCGGAGAAGTTGGCTGTATATCTGACGATGTATTAGATAAGCTTCCTCAATATAGATACAGTTCAGTCACAGCTCGATATAAAGGATTACAGGAAAAGCTGTTGATCTACAAAGATGGTACACAAGCAAAAGGAATATCTGGCAGACCTCAACAAGTTATGTGGGGATGGAATCATTATCCCAGATCTATTTCTCTTTAATGTACAAAGACTGTAAGGAGCTAACAATGAATGTGAAATGTTCATGCTGTGGAGCAACATATAATCTTGAACAATTCTGGAATAGTTTCATCTGTCTTGTTTGTAAAGCTTACATCCACAATCCAACAAAATTAAAATGATTACAGAAGAACAAACAATGTTAGACCAGAAGTATGAGGATTTAATGGATAAAGTTAAAGAAATAAATCCAGCTCTATATAAACGATTAAGAGCTAAAGAACTAGCTGGTTTCCAAAAAGACATTCAAGTCATAGAAAATGATGATCAACAACTAGAGCTGGTACTATAAATGCTGAAGTCAGAGATAACACCAGATCCAATTAGGGATAGTCCATTCGGAGAACATCAAGCTCCAGCTCCTTATATGATAGTTCCAGCTAGAGCTTTCGGAGATAATAGGTTCAATCAATATCCTCAAACCTTTAGGTGTTTAGCTTTATGTTCAGCTCATGCTTCAGCTAGAGCTGGTATATTCTTCTGCAATCAACAAACTCTAGCTTCAGTTATGGGATCAACTCAACAAGCTGTATCACTTCATATGAATAAGCTGGTTAAGTATGGTTATATCGAAAGACTTAGGAAGGCTGATCCTAGAAGAGCTTATGGCAAACAAGGTGCTAAATGGAGAGTGATCTATGATCCTAGAATGAACCTTGAACAAGCCATTGCTAATAGTTCTGAAGGCGATGATGAAGTAGCTCAAGAAACACTAGATAAGATCTCTACAAAGCCTGTAGAAGCTCCTAAGAAAGTTAAAAGCTATAACATAAGTCCAAAGCAAGAAGAGTTAGCTAAGTCTTTAGCTGATAGATATCTAAAAGATGAAAGAGAGTTCTTTGTTTATGATAGAATATTAGCTGATCTTAAACAGTATTTACTCAGCGAACAAACAGTAGAAACATGGAATAGTTTCGGTAATGGTCTTACTTCGCCAATAGAAAAAGGCTATCTAAAGCCTAATATTAGTATGAATAAAAACAAGTCCCACCTTGTAAATGGTAAAACAGAAAACAAGCTCCAGCTTGTAAACCAATACACAAAAAACAAGCCCCAGCTTGTATCAGAAAACAAGTCCCAGCTTGTACATAACAACTATATATTAACTAGTAATATTAATATAAATGAAATTGAAAAGAAAAAGATATGTAATAGTTATATGAATATCATACAGAAATACTATGGAAGAGCTTGGAGCTATGATCTAAGGCAAGTAGAATTAGCTGGAGATGTTATAAGAGCTGGATATACTATTGATAGCTTTAATGAAGATGCTAATGGATTAGTTGAATGGTCAAAGAGGAACAATAAACAACCACCTCAATCATTACAATACTTCATAGCAAGAAAGACTAACAGTAAGAAGCCAAAGGAAGCGATAGACATTGTTAAACAAATGGCTGGAAAGATGAAGCTATGATATTATTGTACAAACTCTGTACGTTCCTAAAGACTATGTACACAGCAGTTACAAAAAAAGAAATCGTGGGCAAAAAAACGACTATAGGGGGGGATGGTCGTGTCGTATCGTGGGGGTATCACACAAAAATATTTTCTAAAATTCCATTAAACAAAAAACAGGAGATTAAAACATGGAACTAAAAGCAATACCTTTTGATGTTGTGCAAGGAACTAAGTACATAAAGGATGGCGAAGAGAAAACCAGATGGCAAAAACTGGGAGTTGCCTTTGAAAAGGATGGTAAAATCAGTTCAGTTAAGCTTGAAGCCTTACCAATTCCCAATAAAGATGGCGAGATTTGGTTAAATATCTTTGAACAGAAGCCTAAAGATGGAGTTGTTGTTGGCTTAACTAAAGATGAGATACCATTTTAATGGCTAAAGTTACTCCAAATGTAGGTCGTTTTGGTGGCATAGGAGCTATTCAGAAGCGATTAAAGGGATCTCGGTTGATATATGACAATCGAGATCAACTTGCTCTGGCTATGCTTGAGATGGCTTCAACAAATATAACTGATGTTATTGAATGGAAAGGCGAGGAAGTTAAGATTAAGGAGATGAAGGACATCCCAGAAACGTCATTAAATGCAATTAAGAAGATCAAAGTAACTCCCACTAAGTCTGGCAATCAAATTGAGGTTGAGTTGTACGATAAAGTTAGATTGATGCAGATATTAGCTAAGAGTGCTGGTCTTTTAGATGAGGAGAAAGAAGTTGATAAACCAGCAGTCGTTAATATTGAGATGGTCATGCCAGATGATAAATCAAAATGATGATGAAGATATGTTTGTAGATTATCCTCAAGACTTTATTGAGAAGATGGATGATTTAAAAGGCAAGGCAAGTAAAGGTGCGAAGGTGTCAATGTTTGAGCATTGCCGAAATGGTTATGATGAAATTGAAAGTCCTAAAGGCATGACAACTTATAAAATAGAAAGGTATCTAAATGACAAAGAAAAAAACTGATCCTGTAACTCCAGCTAGTTTAAAATGGGATTTTAGCGAAAGTCCTACTGTAGCCAAGTTTATGAAGTCTGATGCTTTTGTCAGAGGAATTATGGGAGCTGTGGGATCTGGTAAATCTTATGCTTGTTGTGCTGAAATCTTTAGGAGAGCTATTCAGCAGAAGCCAAGTCCTAGAGATGGGATTAGATATACCAGATTTGCTATTGTCCGAAATAGTTATCCTATGCTGAAAACAACTACCTTGAAAACATGGCTTGAATTATTCCCAGAACATATTTGGGGAAATGTTCATCACTCCCCACCGATCACTCATCACATAAAATTACCAGCTAGAGATGGTGCTTCTGGAATAGATTGTGAGGTGTTGTTCTTAGCATTAGATCAACCGAAGGATATACGAAAATTATTATCTCTTGAAATTACAGGAGCATTTGTGAATGAAGCCAAAACACTACCGAAAGCTGTTATAGATGGCTTATCACATAGAGTTGGAAGATATCCGACTAAGGCAGATGGTGGTTGTACTTGGCGAGGAATAATCATGGATACTAATGCTATGGAAGATGATCATTGGTGGTATCGTCTAGCTGAAAAAGAAACTCCTAAAGGCAGATTTAAATGGGACTTCTTTAAACAGCATCCAGCAGTATTGGAGATCCCTATTGAAGAATTACCAGAGGATATGCCAGAAGCTCAAGGATATATATTCCAAGCTGGTAAATGGTGGAAAACTAATCCTAAAGCTGAAAACCTAAATAACTTGCCAGATGGATATTATGACCAGCTCTTAGGTGGTAAGAACTTGGATTGGATTAGATGCTATGCCAAAGGCGAATATACGTTTGTTCAAGAAGGAAAGCCTGTTTGGCAAGAATATAATGATGAAATTATGTCGGCTAATCTAGAACCAGATCCCACAGTCCCTATTCATATCGGCTTAGACTTTGGATTAACTCCAGCTAGTGTTTTTGCCCAGAAGCTCAAGAATGGTCGATGGCACGTTTTACATGAACTGGTTACAGAAGATATGGGACTAGAAAGATTCTGTAGTATTTTAAAAAGTGAGATTGCGAGTAGGTTTTCTAAATTTGAGATTGTTATATGGGGAGATCCAGCTGGTATGCAAAGAGATGCTATCTTTGAAACAACGGCTTTCCAGCATTTAAAAACTCATGGATTGGTTGCACAGCCAACAGCAACTAATGAATTTAGAACCAGAAGAGAAGCTCTAGCTATTCCTATGGGAAGATTGATAGAAGGCAAAGCTGGATTTATTGTTGATAAGAAATGTGTGAAGTTAAGAAAATCGTTAGCTGGTGGTTATCACTATAAGCGAGTTGCTGTAGGAGCTGGGCAAGAAAGGTTTAAAGATGTCCCTCATAAAGATATGCATAGTCATATCGGAGATGCCTGTGGTTATTGCCTGTTAGGATCTGAACATAGGATTATGACAAAGCGACCTACTCAATTTAATAACTTTAGACCAACTATTGTTAAGACTTTGGATTTCGATGTTTTCGCTTCCTAGATTAAACAGAGTTCTAAGATTAAATTATCCAGAAGATAAGATTGTAAGTTTTCATCCCATGCATCTGGATATGATTGATTTGAATGAATATGATCAAGCTAATCTTTTAGAAAATAAAAATAACCTTCATAAACTTTATCAGTTTGCAAAAGCTGGTTTAGGTCTAACTGCAATGTCTGATAATAGGATCTATGCCATCTTTGGTATTTGGGATTTATGGGATGGAGTTTCTGAAGCTTGGTTAATTCCTTCCAATGAAATATCAAGAAAAACTTTAAAATTTCATAGAGTTGCTCTTAGGTTTTTTGAGTATTATGCCAGAGAAAAGCATACAAAACGAATACAGTTTACTGTTTGTTCGCACAATGTACAGGCTTACAAGTGGGCAGAGAGATGTTACTTTAAGAGAGAAGCTGAAATGTTACATTATGGCTTAAAGGGCGAAAACTATTATTTATATGCGAGGATATTTTAATGGGTAGTATATTCGGAGGGAGTTCATCTCCACCACCACCAGATACAACTGAAATAGATGAAAGAGAAAGCAGACTAGAACGTCAAGAAAATGACGAAAAAAGAAAGATTGCTTCTCGATCTAGAGCAAGAAGAACTGGTGGATCTAATATGTTAATGACACAGCGAAGAGGTGGATCGGCTGTTGGTAATCCAACACAAGAACAAACAACTCTTGGTTATGCCAGAAATTCTAGAAACACATAAAAGTTTAGATGAAAAAATTTATTCGCAATCCAAAGTATAAAGAGCAACCTATTGAAGAAGAGCCTTCTGAAGAACAAGCAGAAGAAGATCAAGAAGGTGGAGAATAATTTATGGCTGAACTTTCTGTAAGTGAAATCAAAAAAAGATTTAAAAATGCTGAAGCTGAAAAAGAGCAATGGCGATCTATCTATGAAGAAGCTTATGAATACTGCCTTCCAATGAGAAATCTTTACGATGGTTATTATGATGGTAATGCTGTCGGTCAAGATAAGATGAAAAGAATTTTTGATAGTACAGCCATTCATTCTACATCACGATTTGCTAATCGCATCCAAAGTGCATTATTTCCTCCCCAGAGATCGTGGTGTAGATTGACCTCTGGTTCTGATATCCCCCCAGAACGTCAAGTTGAAGTTGAACAAATTCTTGATGATTATAATGAAAAGATGTTTAGCATTATGAATCAATCTAACTTTGACTTGGCGATGGGAGAGTTCTTACTTGATCTAGCTATTGGAACATCTGTCATGCTGATACAAGCTGGAGATGAATTAACTCCTATCAGATACACAGCAGTTCCTTCATACCAGATTTGTTTTGAAGAAGGAGCTAATGGAACTGTTGATACTGTTTACAGAAAAATGAAAAGACCATTTGATGTAATTATNAAAGAGTTTCCAGATGCTAAAATACCTANAGAAGTTTCTGATAAATATTTNGAAGATCCTACAAAAAAAGTAGAATTACTTGAAGCAACCTACACCAAAGATGGTTTTATTTATTATTGTGTATCGACTATGGAAGGAGATCACAAACTAGTTTCTAGAACTCTTAAAGGTATGCCATTTGTGATTAGCCGATATATGGTGGCTAGTAATGAAAAATATGGGCGAGGTGTTGCNTTAATGGCATTACCAGATATTAAAACTTTAAATAAGGTTACNGAATTAACTTTAAAAAATGCCAGTATTTCTATNGGTGGAGTGTTTACTGCTGTCGATGATGGAGTNTTAAATCCACAAACCATATCAATACAAGCTGGATCTGTTATAGGTGTTTCTTCCAATGGTGGAGCTAGAGGNGCTTCACTTGCTCCATTGCCTAGATCTGGGGATGCAAATATGTCCCAGATATTAACAAATGATTTAAGAGCTAACATTAAGAGAATGATGTTAGACGATGAAATTGCTCCAGAAAATATGTCTGCCAGAACAGCTTTAGAAATCCAGCATAAGATAACTTCCCTATCTGAAAACATGGGTGCTAGTTTTGGTAGACTTATTTCTGAAACATTAATTCCTATTGTTAGACGAACTTTAGAGCTTATGGATGAAATGGGAATAATTGAATTGCCATTAAAGGTAGATGGATTGCAAGTAAAGATCACTCCTATATCTCCTTTAGCTATGGCTTCTAATAAAGATAAAGTAAATGACATCTTGGCATTTTTACAGATGTCCCAGCAATTAGGAGCTGTCGGTGGATCATTGTTAAAGATGGATGCTGTAGGCGATTATATAGCTGATATGCTTGGTGTCCCCTCTTCTCTTAGAACCACTCAAGAAGAACGACAGCAGATTATGGAACAGACAATGCAATTAGCTCAACAGCAGATGCAAATGCAACAGGGACAAATGCCACAAGAGCAACCTCAAGAACAACCAGTAGGATAATTATGGTTGATACAAAATTAAAAAATGCTGGTGTTACTGCTTACAACAAACCTAAAAAAACACCTACTCATAAAACTAAATCTCATGTTGTTGTCGCTAAAGTTGGCAGTCAAACCAAAACAATACGATTTGGTCAGCAAGGAGTTTCTGGAGATGGTAGCAAAAAAACTCCTAAATCTAATTCTTTTAAGGCTAGACATTCAGCTAATATATCAAAGGGTAAAATGTCTGGTGCTTATTGGGCAAACAAAACTAAATGGAGCTAACATAGAAAGGAAAAGCTTATGCCAATGGGAAAAGGGACTTATGGAAAAACTAAAGGTAGACCACCTAAGAAAACTGGGATGACTGCCAAGCAAAAAACTTTACCAGTTTCTTTGCAGAAAAAAATAATTAAAAAGAAAAAATAATGGCTAATCAATCTGAAAAAATTAGATCAATCAATGCTGTTGGTTGGGATGGAGTTAATTCTACAGTTCAGCCTTTTAAGAATAAAACTGAACAAAATGATTTAGACATTTCTTTTGCTCAATGTTTCAACACAGAAGCTGGGCAGAATGTTTTAAAATATTTTGAAAAAGTTTATCTTGATCAACCAGCATGGATACCTTCAGCAGATCCCAGTTATGGCTATGCTAGAGAAGGACAAAATTCAGTAATAAGAGAAATCAAGCAAAGGATAAGGAGAACCTATGGCTGAAGCAGAGCAACAAGTCGAGCAGACTAATCAACCACCTCAAGGATTAATGGCAAGTGTAGAGGTAGAAAATGAAACAAATCAAGATCCAGAAAGTATTAATGAGAGTAATATCTCGCATACTGAAAGTGCTGAAGTTGCGAAAGATATTGCAGAAAGACCAGAGCATATCCCAGAGAAATTTTGGGATTCCAAAGAAGGAAAAATTAGGGACAAAGAAGCCTTCAAGTCATTATCGGAACTTGAAAAAAACTTCTCGCAAGGCAAACACAAAGTCCCAGAACAATATGACACAGAAGCCTTAACGTCTAAAGGTTATGATGTCGAAGATCCTATGGTTAAAACTTATGTTGATTGGGCAAAAGCTAATGGTGTAAATCAAAAAGGCTTTGAAGATTTAGCTAATAAAATTATAGGTTTATCTGGAGATACTAAACAAAGTTATGAATTTGAAGAAAAGGCTGAATTAGAAAAACTAGGAAATAATGCAGAAGCTATTATTAAATCTAATAAACAATGGGCAAATGGATTAGTTAATAAAGGTCAGCTCACAGAAGAAGAAAGAGCTGAAATAGATGTTTTAGGTTTTACTGCTTCTGGTCAAAGAACTCTTCAAAAGCTTAGAGCTATGATGGGAGATACAAGACAAATCCCAGTAGGAGAAACATCTTCATCTAAAGAAAGTGAATCAGAGTTTTCTGTTAGAATGTCTAATATGATGGCTGATCCTAAATATGGAAATGATCCATCTTTTACTCGAAGTGTTGAGCAAGAATATGAAAAAAGATATCCTAATAAATCTGGTTAATCTCTATAAGTACCATTTAGACTTTACAAGCTCCAGCTTGTGCTGTAATTTAAAAATAATCTATAACCTATTTTCTATAGGCAGATTTGGTTTATGTAAAAACATACGTTGCAGAACGTAATCTGTAGCCAAAGGCTGGATTTATCCAACAACCTAGATGGTGTTCATTTTTTAACTTATACAGGAGTTGATTATGTCAACAAATCTATCTCCAGCTTTCGTGCAATTATTTGATGCAGAGGTCAAACAAGCCTATCAAGGTACTTCAATGCTTCAAGGAATAGTTCGTACTAGAACTGGTGTCGAGGGATCGACAGTAAATTTTCCCACCATTGGTAAAGGATCTGCGACAGTTCGCACTCCAAGCACCGATGTTGTTCCTTTAAACACAGGTTTTGCATCTGTAGCTTGTAGTCTTACTGACTATGTAGCATCAGAATATTCTGATATGTTTAACCAACAAAAAGTAAATTTTTCAGAGAGATCTGAATTAGCAACTGTGGTTGGCTCGGCAATCGGAAGAAGGCAAGACCAAATCATCCTAGATGCATTACTATCTGCTTCTGCTGGATCTTCAGTCGCTAATACTGTAGTTACCACAGGTTCGGCATCTGCTTCTGGACTTTCGGTTGGAAAAATCATACAGGCATCTGAAAAGCTGAACATTAAAAACGTACCAGCAACAGATCGTCATATGGTTATTCATGCTTCTGGTCTAGCATCTTTACTAGCTGATGAACGAGCAATTAGTGCTGACTATGCTTCACTAAAAGCTTTGACTCAAGGTAGTGGGCAAATCGGAGAGTTCATGGGATTTACAATCCATGTATTAGGAGATCGTGACGAAGGTGGTCTTTCTAAGGATGGAAGTAATGATAGAACAAACTTTGCTTTTCATAAGTCTGCTGTGGGTTGTGCTGTCGGTATAGCTCCTAAGACTGAAATTAACTATATCCCAGAAAAAACTTCATTCTTGGTAACTGCAATGCTCTCAATGGGTGCTGTTGCTATCGATGTTGATGGTATCTGTGATATTATCACAAGGGAGGCTTAATCATGGCTTTTTCAAGAGATGGATGGAATCCTATTGGTGGGCAATCCAAAAAAGGTTCAGCTCCCCAAATCTTCTCATACACTTCAACAGATAGTGTAGCTGATGCCAATAGTGCTGGTTATTTCAATGCTGTTTCAGATGAAGTAGCTGTTGGAGATATGATCTTTGCTAACACCTCAACTGGTGGAACTTTAGTCGCAACTTTACTTTATGTTTTGACTAATGCTTCTGGAGTTGTCGATGTTAACGATGGAACAACACTAGCTAATACAGATAGTGACTAACATTTAGGAAGGAGCATCTTATGGATGCTCCTAACTATTTTATTTTGGAGTAAGAAATGGCATCTGGAGATACCGAAGTAAAAATTTGTAACAAAGCTCTTCTTCTTCTTGGTGCTGAAAGTATTACGTCTTTTACTGATGGATCTACTGCTGGAAATGCTTGTGGTTTAATTTATCCAGATGTAAAAGCAACAACACTTGGAATGTATGCTTGGTCATTCACAATAGCTAAAAAAGAATTGAATAGAGATGTAGAAACTCCTAACTCGGAATGGACATATCAGTTCACTATGCCTAACGATATGCTTACTGGAGTTCCTAGAGCTGTTAGAGCAAGTTCAACTGCTGGTAGTCCTCTTATAACTACTTGGGACATGGGAACTACTCTAGGTGGTTATTCAGCTCTACAAACAAATCAAACGACAATATTTATAGATTATCAAAGAAGTGTAGAAGAAGGTAATATGCCTTCATACTTTACACAATTATTAACTTACCAATTAGCATGGCATTTAGCCGAAGTGATGACAGATCAAACAGCTAAATCTGAATATTGGAGAGGTGTAGCATTAGGAGTTGCTATTCAAGGATATAGAGGTGGTTTCTTTAGACAGGCAGTAAATATAGATTCGGCTGGTCAAACACCATCTGTCATACAAGATTATTTATTAACTGATGTGAGATAATATGGCTAGATTGCAACAATATCAATCTAACTTTTCATTAGGAGCAATAGATCCCCTACTACGAGGTCGTATAGATTTACAACAATATTATTCAGCTTTAGAAACTGCTAAGAATGTTCTGATAGAGCCACAAGGGGGATTTAGTCGAAGAGCTGGTTTAAAGTTTGTAACTGATCTTACATCTGACAATGCTTCTAATGGTGTAATGTTAATTCCTTTTGAATTTAGCACCACACAAAACTTTATGATTGTTGCAACAGCTTACAATACTTCAAATACAATTCGTTTTAGATTTTATATTAATCAAACATTAATAACTAATATTAATNGTTCTGGTAATAGTTATTTAGANTATTCGACAGGATCACTTTATTCAGTCAGTAATTACGATNTAAAAAAATTATATTTTACACAAAACACCGATACNTTAATTTGTGTCCATGAAAATATTATNCCTTTTACTGTGGTAAGAGGTAATGCAAATAACTTATGGACTATATCNCAAATATCTTTAGTAAAACCAAAAGCACAATTTACAAAAGCTACATCAAATCCTTCAGCTACAATTACACCAGATGCAAGTGATGGGACTGTAAATATAACTGCATCTTCTGGGGTATTTGCTTCTGGTAATGTTGATCAATACATAAATGTTTTAAATGGTTTTGGTAGAGCTAGAATAATAGAATTTACGTCATCAACAGTAGTAAAAGCTGTGACTGAAACACCTTTTTTTGAAAAAGACGTAGCCATAGCTTCTGGAGCTTGGGAGCTAGAAACTGGCTATGAAGATGCTTGGTCAGCAACTAGAGGTTATCCTAGAACTTGTACATTCCATGAAGGTAGACTTTATTTTGGTGGTAGTGCGACATTACCTTCAACTTTGTTTGCATCTAAGGTTGGACAGTTTTTTGACTTTAAAGCTGATGAAGGTTTAGACGATGATGCCATGCAAGTTACACTTACTACAGATAATGTTAATGCTATAAATGCTTTAAAATCTGGAAGAGATTTACAAATATTTACATCTGGTGCAGAATTTTTCTTACCTCAAGCTGATTTAGAACCTATTACTCCTTCAAACATAGTTGTTAAGTCAGCCACTAGAAGAGGATCTAAACCTAATATTAGACCTCAAGGAGCTGAAGGTGGAACATTGTTTATTCAAAGACAGGGAAAAGCATTGCGAGAAATGCTGTTTTCAGACGTAGAGCTGTCGTATGTGGCGAATAATATAAGTTTGCTCTCCTCACACTTAATTATCGATCCTCAAAAGATGGCTCTACGACCAGCCACAGATACGACAGAAGGCGATTTATTAATGATAATCAATGGTACATCTACTGCTGGTTATAGAGCTGTATCGACAGAATATGCTGGTACGATGGCTTGTTTTATGATGAATAAAAGCCAGAACATTATAGCTCCTTCATTTTTCAAAACTGATGGAGATTTCGTAGATGTAGCTGTCGATTTAGATGATATATTTGTGGTTGTAAAAAGAACTGTTGGTGGATCTACAAAACATTATCTAGAAGTTTTTGATGATGATTTTACAACAGATAGTGCTGTACAAAAATCAACTAGCTTTTCTGGGACAAGTTATTCTGGTCATGCTCATTTAGAAGGTAAAACAGTCGCAGTTATTAGAGATGATATAGTTGATCCATCTGTGGCAGTTTCATCTGGAGCAGTTACAACAATAGCTCAACCAGCAACATATATGGAAGCTGGATTAGATTTTGATGTCGAAGTTAAAACTATGCCTTTTGAAAGTAAATTGGCATCTGGATCAGTTCAAAGTCAGAAAAGAAGAATAGTTGAAATATCCCCTATTCTTTTTAAATCTCAAAACGTAGCCATTAATAATTTTGATATTCCTCTAGATACATTTCCTTTTGTTGGATCTGGTGGTGTGCCGACATTTACAGGAACTAAAAAGACGATGGGATTTCGTGGATATACCAGAGATGCCCAAATAACAATAACACAAACTCAACCAGTTTTTTTAACTGTATTAAGTTTAGATTTTAAAGTGAGTATAGGTCAATGAGTGGAGCTGAATTATATCTTATAGCTAGTGTTGTTTCTGCTGGTGCTACTTATGGAAAAGCAAAGTCTGATGCTAGAAACATGAGATCACAGGCATATCAAACTGAAATAAAAGGCAGAGTTGATAGAGCTAACTATAAACAACAAGGAATTGAAGTTTTAAAAGAAACTAATAAAGTTATGTCGGCAAATATAGCCAGAGCTTTTTCTGGTAATTTAGATCCATTTAAATCTGGAGAAACACCAGATATAATACAATCTTATAGTCTAAGAGCTGGTATGAATGATTTTAGTATTGCCAGAGATAATGCATCAATAGTTATGAAACAGGCAGAATATCAAGCTGAAAGTCTAAGAGCTTCTGCTAGAGATACAATGAAGTTTGCTACATTACAGCTTGTTAGTAGTGTTGCTATGGCTGGTTATAATTATTCAACTATTGGATCAGCTCCTTCTGGAAGTGCTATAGCTTCATCTTCAGCTAACACTAGTTTAACTCCCACATATAACTCAATGATGACACCTAGAGGATCTGGATCTTATGATTCTGCTAGGTTGCTTCCAAGTGGATAATTAATATGGCTGATAGATACCAAAGATATAAAACAAAAGGTCTGGCACTAAGGATGCCGACTGTTGATTTTAGTTTTGAAAAAACCAGATCTAATAATCTTGCTGGTCTTAGTAATAGTCTAGATAGAATGGCAGAAGTATTTTTTCGTAATGCTACACAGACAGCTAAGATTGAAGGTGCTGAATATGGTGCTTTAAATGCTCCTACAGAAAAACAATTACTAGATGCTTCTGAAAGTAATACTGAATTAGATTTTGTTGGAGATAAAGATACTGTCTTTGGTAGATATGCTAGAACAGCTACTCTTGAAGCTACATCTGATAAATTAACATTAATAGCCAAAGAAAAAATAGCTGAAGTTATGTTGGATGCAAAAGTAAATGATATTAGCCCAACAGAAGTATCTAAACAGTTAGACAGTATTACCTCTGGATTATCAGATGTATTAGATAATGAAAGTCCTGTTACATCTAAAAAATTTAAAGCTTCAATGGGTATATATGCTAATGCTGAATATAAGACCTATGCATCAAAATATATTACAGACAAACAAAAAGAACTAAGAAAGAATTGGGTATTAAATTATGAAGATGTATTAACTAATGGTCTACCTAAAATAATACAATCTGGATTTCCTAAAACAATTCCATCGGATATAACTAAAGATGGCAAAACTGTTTATAAAGATACAAATATAGTAGCAACTAAACAAATTCTAGAAACTCAAAAGAAAAAATTATTAGCAACAATGCCAATAGGAGTTTCTGCTTCTGAAGCTTTAGCATATTCAAAAAGGTTTGATGATCATGTGTTTCAATCAGCTAAAGACGTTGTACATGATGCTATTTTTAAAAATCAAGATCCTCGAAAAATTGTTGATTTAATAGAAAATAATAAATTCGATAAATTGCCTATAGCAATTCAAAGTGCTTTTTCTGTAGTCGGTGGAGAAAACAAAGCTGTTTTAAAAAAAATAGCTCAAGATGCTTATTATGAAAATTTAGATGATATCGAAAAAAATATTTCTCATAATAATATTGTTAGAGAAAATACAATAAAAACATTAGATGTAAATGCATCACAAGCATTGTTAAATCCTAATCCAACAGAAGGATTAAAATCATATAAATCAATCATAACTCAAATGTTTAAGTTAGATCCGAAAAAAGCAAACGAAATGCAAGAGATCTTAAAAGAAAATCCAGATTTAAAATATGCACCAAATTCAAAGTCATCAACCTTTGATAGTGTATCAATAGCCTTCAATGAAAAAGAAGTAATGATTACACAAGCTACTCTTAATAAATATTTATTAGAACGAAAATTAAGTAAATCTGATTACGATACTTTTTCTAAAAATTTAACAGCAAGAAATAATACAGAATTTAATAGAGCATTAGCTGATGCTAGATCCAGATTAAAAGTTCCTGTTTCAATTTTAGGTAATTCAGCAGTTATGAAATCATGGCAGTTTAACACTCTTAAAGATATTGAAGAAGGAATGTATAGAGCAAGAAGAGATGACGTTAACTTTGTTGCTAGTAAATGGCTAGAAGAAAATTATCTTGCATACAAAAAAAATGGAGAAGTTACAGAGCTTGATATTCTACAAGAACTTGGTGGAGATTATTTAAATAAAGATAATTTAAATAGATTAATAAATTTAGCTGATGGCGAAAGAAAAGCAGAATTAACAAGTATAAGAACCAGAATAGAAGATTGGAACTCCACACAAGGTAATACAAAGATAAAAGGTTATTAAATGGATGAGTTCGATAAAATATATGCTGAATTAGAAGCTGTTAGGAATGTACCTAATTCTTTTGTTTATAAGCATCCTATAACTGGGGAAACTAAAGAAGGTATTGGAGAAGCTCCTTTAAAATGGGGAGAATATCCAACTGGTGTTGAAATTGGTACTACTGAAGCTAATGATTACGATGCCTTTAGAAGCCAGTTCTATCCCCTTCCCCATGTAATGATAGAAGGAGATTTAGGAGAAGAAAGTAAGTTTGGTCTTACAAGTCCAGAAGTTATATCTATGTCCCAGAATATGCCAGAAGATAGTCAGCTAAATGATCCTAACTGGATATCAGCATCTAGATTATTACATGATTATATGCATCCAGAAAGAAATTCTATGGCATTAAAAGATGAAACAGGAGAAAGTTTTGCTACTTGGGGTATAAACTTTATGACTGCTTTTGATTATAACTTTTCTGCTCTAGCTGTTAATACAGTCAAATTAAATAATGCTCCACCAGAAGTTGCAAAGGCAATGTACTATCTTATGGAAACAGCCGATAGAGATGGAATGACATTAAAGAACTTTGGTAAAGGTGCTTTAGCTATGGCTGTAGATCCTTTTAACTTAGGTGTTTTAGCTACCTTTGGAATTGGAGTAGCTGGTAAATATGCTGGTCAGCAAGTAACTAAAATGGGATTTAAAGAACTACTTAAAAACATAGTTGTTTCTGCTCCTACAAAAGCTTCAATGGCAACTGGAGCTGAAGCTGGGTTTCTTACAATGGCTGATAATTTAGCCAGACAAAATGTAAAAGTAGATGCAGACGTACAAGATGAAATAGATCCTGTTGAAGCTGGTGTTTCTGCTGTTGCTGGTACTGTTTTAGGAGATAGAGCAACTGCTGGTATGGCTTCTGTTTTAGAAGGTGGCAGACGAATGTTAGTCGGAGCTGGTAAAGAAGCTGATAATTATTTAGCTAACAATCCAGACACAGGCACTACACTAAACATGGGAGCTGATCCTACTAGACCTATTGCTGAAGGTTTAAGTTCTATAGGTAAGGCTTTAGACGAAACAACACCTAAAGTAGATACTTCATATAGAATACAACACACACCAAATCCAGAAGGTGCTAGACTTGATGATATGACAGGTGGAGGGGATTATTTCCCAGACGATATATATTCAATAAATGGTTTAAGAATTTATGGGGATGCTAATAACAAATTTGATAGAGAAAGTTTTGATGCAATACAATCTGTCAAAGGTAAACCAGATGCAGAAGTTACAATTTATAGAGCTGTTCCAAATGAAGATAATATAAATACAATTAATTCTGGCGATTTTGTGACATTAAGTAGGGAATATGCAGAAATGCATGGAGCAAGTGGCTATGGTGTTGATGGTCAAGATGCTGGTAAGATTATTGAAGCAAAGGTTAAAGTAAAACATTTAAGGTCTGATGGTAATGATTTAAATGAATTTGGATATTTCCCAGAAAATAAAGGCGATGTTGCAAGAGCCATAATTCCTACTGAAGAAAAAAATGGTATTATAGCTTTTCATGGATCTGGTGCAGACTTTGATAAATTTGAATTAAGTAAGATTGGAACTGGCGAAGGTAATCAAGCTTATGGTTATGGATTATATTTTACTGATACTGAATCTATAGCTAAGTTTTATAGAAATACTGTTGAATATCAAAATAAAATAAAAGGTAGAAATAATCTTAAATACAAAGATAGATTTGTAGAAGATTTAGATAGTGAAGCACAATCAAGCGATCCTTATCAAAGGGCATTATTGAAAGTAAAAGGTCAACTTGATTATCATACTGGGAATCCACAAATAGCAATACAAAGATCAATACGATCTTTACTTGATGAAATAAGTGAAAATAAAAATAATAATATTGAGTTATCAACTGGTGTTTCAGTAAGTGATTATATTACAAAAAATAATAATGAAACTGTTGCAGAATTAAAAAAGCTTGATCCAAAATTATTTTCTCAAGAAACTGGAAAAACTTATCAAGTAAATATTAAAGCCTATAAACAAGAATTAATAAATTATGACACTTCTTTAAAAGAACAAACCAGAAGAAATCAATTAATATTAAGACCATATTACGAAAAATATGAAGTAGCTGAAACTGCTGATTTTGGAGATTTATTAGAAAAAGTCTATAGACACTTACCACAAGATGAATTTGCTGAACAACTTTCAAGACAGGGAATAAAAGGATTATTTTATAAAGCTGGTCGAACTAATACTCCAGATAGCAAAGCAACTAACTTTGTAATATTTGATGATGAAATAATAGATGTAATGAAAAAGTATGGAATTGTTGGTGCTATTGGTGTTTCGGCAATGAACGATAATGACAATGTTAATAGTCAAGAGGTTACAGATGGCAATACCTAATGATCCAATAATAGAAGAAGAAACTATATCCCCTGTATTACCTAACGATGCTATTGTAGCTAACGATCAAGACATTAATGGAAACGAAATCCTTAATGATGGAAATGATTATGTTAAAGTTGCAATGGCTAAACCTATTTCTAAAGTCGCTTCTAAAGTTG
>JGI24004J15324_10000213_pt1 | contig 23366 bp, 29 predicted proteins | sample LinPmetageLP32_FD_15324 | JGI IMG/M metagenome (IMG submission 15324)
CTGCTCCTGCACCAACACCGGCTCCNNCTCCTGCACCGCCACCGGCACCTGCACCTCCACCGGCTCCACCACCACCGCCACCGGCTTCAGCATTTAACGGTATTCTATACATAATATCTATAAATTCTTCTACTGATTCTATTTCTGTTGTGCCTTGATCGGTCAAAAATTCATCATAAAGATCTTGTACTGAGACTTTCATTATTTTACCCATATGGGTAAAAAGACCTAATAGCCCGCCTGTATTATATGCATTGGCGGCTTTCTCTTCTCCGCTCCATTGTCCTTCAGATCTATATAAAGGTATTTTCTGTTTAGGTGGTGTACTAGAGATACTAACAGGCATTCCTGGTAATGTAGGTTGGCTTACTTCCCTTAATTTCATTATTTTACTCCAATTTGTGGATATGGATATATTGCATTAGTACTAACAGGATAAATCGTTCCTACATCTAATGTAATTTCCTTCATTTCTTCTAAATCTCTTACATAATGTAAAGTTTTTGTTTGCTTATTCATAAACAAGATACCATCAAGATCACCATCACTGCGTTTAACATTTAAATAGTTTAAAATATTATATCTACCATATACTTGTTTAAAGTTTACATCATTACCTGCCAATAACAATTTGCTTAACTCAGTAATTTGTGCTACACTTAATGTTGGATTAGTTGCTTGGAAAATTCCCATTATACTTCGTAATGCTTGTTTCTTTCTTGGTAAATCACTTTGTAAAGCAGGATTTTGTAGCATCTGGATTAAATTTGAACTATTCATTCCTGTTGATTTTGAATTAGCAACTTCGTCTATATCTGCGAAATCTCTCTTAAACCCTTCTACTTTACTTGCCCATGTTTGATCCGGTTGTACATTCCAGTCTTTAAATCTAGCATTTTTTTCTGTTTTTGTTTTTAACTCAACATGTTTTTTATCTATAATTAAGTCGCCCTTTCCTTTTCCAGATCCTATTCCTGTTACTTTGTTACTCAATACTGTAAGTAAAAATTCTCCAGCACCTATACCATAATTTACAACATTAGATAAATCATCAACAAAATCAGTCATGTATGCTTCAGTTCCATATCCTTTAAACACATCTGAAAATACATATCTACCACCTGTTAAAAGTTTTTCTGAATCTAAAAGGTTATCTTTTTTCCACATCGCAAATAGTTGAGCTCTTTCCAGTGGTGTCATATCTATACTTGCAATAATTTTAGCAATCTTTAATTGATCTCTTTTTACTTCTTTGTCATCTATTTGATCTAATTGATTTGTTAAACTTGCTAGTCTGCCACCAACACCCATATCATTAAGTAACTGCTCAATATATGATACAATTTTATCTGTTTGAGCATCGTCATCTGGTAAATCTCTAATTTTGTCTATTACATCATCTTTATTTTCAACTAACTTTACCTGTTTTCTTATACTAGGGTCTAACTGAGAATTAATATATCTTTTAAGTACATTCCTTAAATCTGATTTATCGCCACCTACACCTCTAACAGCTCTGAAATCTGATAGCATTTGTGGTGCTGGTATGGCCCAATANGCATCCATTTGCTTCTTTAAGATCTCCTGCCGGCATTGGCTGTGACAATAATTTGTTAAGTAAATGAGGTATACTATTGTCTGGCAGGGCGTCACTGGCAGGGCCGTCACTTTTTTTACTTAATTTTTCCAGTACTGTGGATTTTGCTACTATACGCAACTGTTCTTCTAAAGTAAGTCTATCAAATTTTTGTAGTACACTTTCATTACTTCTACGTGTGGCCGATAGTGCCTTTTGGAAAGTATCAAAAGGTTCTCCAGTTTCTCTAGAAATACTTGCTATGGTATTTAAAACATTTTGTTTAAAATCATAAGCATTGTCTTCATTATTTAAAAATGATACTAGGTTATTTACTTCACCACGTGCTAAGAAATTCTGCATACCTTGTTGCATCATTCTGTCAAATCTCAGATAATTACTTCTGGCTTTATCATAATCTGCGTCAGGTGTGTATGGCGGTGTACTATATACAGCACTTACATCATCCCCATCATTACCGTCTGCATCTTTTCTAAAATAGTTGCCACCGCTTACCTTATAGTTGTCTCTGATATATTTTTCTGCTTCTCTTACTGAGGCGGCCCATCTTTTTAATCCAATTACATTTTGGCCATCATCGTCGGTTTCAGCAGGTCTCCATTCGTGGTTGCCATCAAACTGTTTATATGCTTTAGCCAATAAGTTTACACCTTGATCATTTACACCACGTTCTATGCCTAAATAGTCTGCCAAGTTGCCCCAATCTGTTTCACTTGCTATACCATTTGAGGAGCCACCATCTAAAGGATCTATGCCTGCCGCTATGGCTAACTTATCTAATGGTTTTCCTAAATCACTTTTGTCTATATCTACGTCACCATCTAAAACTTTTCTAAGTACATCTTCTAATGCTACTTTAAAACTACCGTATCGATCTTGCTTCATAACCTTAGCAACAATATCTTTCATTTTTGCCGGATACTGTTCCCAATCAAATGCATCAAATTGTTTTTGGCTTGCTTCGTCGTTGTTCATTGACCAACTTGTTGCACTACTTCTGTTTAGTGGTTCACCGCTGGTAGGATTTTGTGTATCTTCATCTGGAAATAAATCTCCTTGACCAGGTGCACCTTTTCTGCTATCGCCTTTGTTAGTTATTTCAATACCAATACCTTTTAGTTTTGAATACATGTCCCCGTCACCTGAATAAAACTTTTCGTCGTCGGTCAAATCTTTCCAACTATAACCATATATTCTATTAAATCTATTTAATATTTTTTTATAACCTTTTTTACGCCAGGTATGAAAGTAGTTTTTGCTTTTTTCAAAAGTGTCTATAAGTTCCAAACCATTAGTGGCGTCCTCGGCATCGCTCCAGTGACTGGAAGGTATAACATAAACTTTAGTATTGTTTATATTTTTGTTAAAGTGGTCTACGTGATTATCTAAATATGCCCCTCTGTCGTCATAGTCTTCGTCTGTTATGGTATCAAAAAATTCTTTATCTATGTAAAACCAACTGTGACTTGGTATGTTTAGTTTTGCTTTTGCGTTGTCTCTGACATTCTTTTCAAAGTCTTTATTACGTTTATCTAGTCTGTTTTTATTTGATATATCTGATTTAAGATCGTTAAATCCTTCTGCTGTAAATATTTTATCAAATGCTGTTAAAAACTTTCTTATTGCTTTAAAGTTTTTCTTTATAATTTGTTTTGGATACGGTCTGGAATGAAGGTCTGGTTCTATCTGTTTACTCTTATAATATGTTGGAAGCATACTTAAAATACTTCTAATAACATAATCATCATAAGAAGGAATAAAATTAAATAAGTCATCATCTTCTATATCATTTGCTCTAACTAGAAAGTCTTGAGCTTGTTCTACTTTTCGTCCTCTTAAACTTAAACTCCAAGAACCTAATCCATCTGCATTTTCAGTATCTTTTACTTGCTCAACTTCTTCTGGACTTGCTGTAGAAATATCATTCTTTAAGTCATCAACTATTTGTGTGCCTATTAATACCAGTTTCTTCTTAATAATAGAATATTTAGGATCTTTATCACGATGTAATTGCTCTAAATGATCTAATCTCATTCTCATTTTTTGTACTAAAGCCATTTGAGCAACTTCTTCATAGTTGTCGTCGCTTTTGATATTTACATGATGGCTTGTACTTGTAGGATGTTCATACCCAGCATACGGTTCTAAGAACTTTTTAAGTTTTGCTGTAGCCTTTTCTGACGTAATTCTGCCTGGTGATAATAAAGTTATATTAGTATTCCACCCCGAACCTCTTAATTTAGCAACAAAACCGTTTTGAGATCTTTCGTTTGTTAAATTTTGTAATACACTTAATACTTCATCTTTTTCTAGGCTAAGACTTGTATCTACTATTAAGTCTGCAAGTTTATCAATTTTAGTATTATCTTTGCTATCATCAGTTTGGAAAAACTGCCATAATTTACTTGCCAGTACATCTATATCCTGTGCTTTAGTAAATGATGGAGTTGATATAATATCTTTTTTAAATAATGTTTTGATACCTTTTTGTAATCTTACTACATTATCTTTATCAGTACCACCAAAATTAAAGTCTTTCATACTTGAAAAAGACAGTTTTTCTATAGCATCATTATTTAATTGTAATTCTTTAGCAAACTTTCTAAATACGCCAATGTTTTTAGCACTAACAGGCCCTCTGTTATTTCCGTCTGCTATATCTCTTGCTAATAATGTTACTGCTGATCCAAACCTTTCTTGTGATTTTTTTAATTCGCCTGCCGCCCTTTTACTTGGTGCCATACTGTTAGGCATTATATATCCTTTGGCTGTTTCTTCTTCGGCTTCGCCCATCCAACTAGGATCTTTGCCAGTGCCTTTTTTGTAATCTTTAATGCTTTGTTTCCATTCTTTATCTGCATCTGGACTACTTAATTTTTCATAGTTTTGTAAATATTCAACACTACTACTTAACATTTTAATTACATCAAAGTAATCTTTTTTACCCACAATACCCTTGGCGGCATCTATTACTTCGTGATTAACTACTTCTAAATCTTTTAATTTTTTAGGATCTATTTCTTGTGACTTACGCAATAATCTACTAACTGCTTTAACATAGTCTGTTCTAAATGCATCTTCATCATATCCTGCTTTCATTACAGTAGCATATCTTACAACTGCTTTTACAACTTTTTCATACATTGTGTTATAGTCAGAACCACCGGCTATTCTAAATTCTATAAGATCTGTTCCTGCATTTCTATCTTTTTCGGTTTTAAAATGTATGCTATTAAATTTACCAGTGTCTATACCTTTTGCAAGTACTTTTTCGAAAGCCTCAAAACTTTTTACATCACCACGTTTCATACCTTCTGCATGTTTTAATACATTTCGATATTGGCTTTTAGTATAACTGTTACGCAATCTGTCGAACTCTGCAAGTAAGTATTCGTCACCTAACAGCAATGCCATCTTTAATTTGTTTGGCTCTGCGGCACTAGGTAATCCTGCGGCTTCACCATGCCAACTCATTGTGACATGTAGTCCTGTACTATTGTTCGTACCAAAGTTTTCTTCACTCCAGTCAAATAAACTCTTCATTTCTGAAAGCATTTCTCTGGGACTACTAAATACAGGCGATATTAATTCTGCACCAGTACCTTCATCAGGTTCGATACTGCTATCTCTCTCAACTGACCAACCAGTTGTAGTATTTGTATCTCCGTAATCTCCTGATTCCGGATAGTCTGTGAATGAACTATTATTTTTGATCCATATATTTAATTCATCTGCAACACCTTCAACATCGCCACCACCACTAGCATAATCATATCCATAATCATCAAGGAAACTACTCATATAACTGTAGTTGTCATTAATCCAGTCATCCATGCTGTAGTCATTATCTGCGGCTTCTTTGGCTTCGTCACTTAGATCATTGTCTTCTCTAACATAGTCTCTTAACCAGGCTACATATTCTTCTTCGTATTCTTCTTCAACAAATTCTCTTACCCAGTTCATATATTCCCAACCGTCTTCTTCACGGTTTTCATATTCTTTAGGATCTTCTTCCTCAAAATCTTTTTTGTATCGTTCTATTGCTTCTGAACTTGGACCACCATCACTATCAATAAAATCGTTTAGGTATTCTTCATCTTCTCTGACCTCATTTACTTTATCATCTATAATGTCATCTAGGTATTCGTCTTGTCCTTTTTCATATAACCAGTCTTGATAATCTTCATATGCTTGATCTGGCAGATCACCATAGTGATATTCAATATCACCGATTGACATATCATCAACATCGTTACGGCCACCATCCACACTAAAGAAAAATGTTTCTGCTTCAAATCCACATTTTATAGGTGCATCAAAGGCTTCTGTTGCTACACTTCGCCTGTTAAAGTTTATTTCAAATAATTCTGCAGGTTGTTCTTTTAATCTTTTTTTAGAAAGTTTTTTTATTTTACCTTTAAGGTCTTTAATTTTTAATTTTTTACCCTTTCGTTTTGCAATTTTTGCCAGTTTGCCTTCGTCCATTACTTGAATAACTTCTTGATCTTTTGCTATTGCTATGTTTTTACCGTCAGAGCGTTGTACTACTAGTGCTTCAGGATTGTCACCGTCATCAACAGGAGATAAAACTGTATAACGATCCTTTTTACCGTTTAAGGAAATTGTTACTGGTTCTTTGTTTGTGGGATCTATTGTAAAATCTTTTGCTTGTACTGGTTGAACCATAGGTTCTTTAGGCTCGTTGTCCTTTTGAGGAGTTCCGTTTACTGTAGGAGAACTAGTTGAAGCATCTGGACCACTTGCTATTGATTTTTTAGTAACTGTTCTATTTTGTTTTGCATTAGTTCCATGACCGCCTCCGCCAACAGCACTTCCGCCATATTCTTTGAGCAAATGTTCTAAAGTTTTTACATCACTAAATTTCATATGTTATCTTCTCTTGTTGAGTGCCGCCACTCTTTTGCTCTGAATATTAAAACGTTTTGTTCTTCTGGATTTTCTAGCCATTCTAGAACCTAACCTTGCCTTAGTTTTTTTCAATGTTAAACGTTTTTTAAAATCTATTGGGGCATTACATTGGCTTGCTTTACTCACAACTCTGCCTTTACGTCTACCACTTGTACATCTGATAGCACGTTTTACACTATTGCCCATTTTACGCCAGACCATTCTGGCTTCTATAATAGGCTCATCTGTAATTTCTGTTAATCTCATAGCACCTTCATTAATAGACCAACCACTGTTGTTACTAATGTTGTAAATGTTAATCCAACAATAGCAATAATCCAACTCTCTAATTTGTTTAATCTATCTTTTGTTACTTCTTTAAATTCTTTTAATTCTGCCGTGATCGACTCTATGCGAAGCATGTCTGCAATTATATGTGCTTCTATATTGCCACTTTCTATATATGGCTTTGGTGTTAATTCTGGCTCGTTTTTCTTAGGCATGTTTTACTCTATAATAGGTCTTGTTTCGTAAATTCCATATTAACTGAACTTTTAGTATCTATTGTACCACCGTTCAGTACTATTCCATTCAATTCATCTTTAAGTGTATCTATTGTGTGTACCCCTTCTCTTTCAAAAGCAAATTTAAATATCCAACCTGCTCCTGTGATACTTGGTGCTCCATAGTTTTCTAATACTAATGTGCCTGATCCACTTAATGGTACAGGATTATTCATAACAACTGGTTGAGCTCTTAATCCTATAACTTGTACTACACTCTCAAAATCTTTTTGTGTGTTGTCGCTAAAATCTCCTGTGCTGGTTATATCCAACTTTGTAAACAATGAATAATATTCTATATTACTTGATAGCACTTCACTGCTACCCATTGCTCCTGCTCTTTGTCCTGCACTCATAATATCTCCAATTTGTGTATCTGTGTTCTACTATTTATCGGTTTATGCGAATCTATAATCAAAAAAAATCCCAGCAAAGCCGGGATCTTTTATGTAAAAACTAAATCTTAACTAAATGTTGCGATTAATGTAGTACCAGTGATACTAGGTGTTGCGCCTGCGCCTTGTAAAGCGATGTGACTTCCACTTACTACACCAGTTACTGCTACAACTACGAAGCCTTCTACTTGTGCTTCTGTACATGCCGCTTCAACTGTTACTACTGATACGTTATCTACTTCTAAAATGTGAGTAGTTCCTACGAATCCGTTTGCCGCTCTGACTGCCGCGTTTGGGTTTGTTTGTGCCATTATAATTCTCCTAATTATTATGGAGTTAAAATAACTCCGTTACACTTATTTATCTATTTTTAGTCAAAAAAAAGGTACTAATCAAAGTACCTTTTTAAATAAGTTATAAAACTTAGAATGAGACGTCTGCAATAACGTGACCTGCGATATCACCGTTTGCTAAATTGTCTGCACCTTCTACAATCATATTAACTGCCGCACCACTTACTGCGCCAACTTTTAATAATGAAAGGTTTAAGTTTTGAACTGAGCTAACTAATGCTGTTAATTGAGTTGCTGAAATATTTCCTGATTGTTGAGTAAAACTCTTAAGGAATACATCTTTACCAATAACTTCCATTGCCGCCGCCGCTCTTCTATCTGCTTGTGCCATTTTAATTCTCCTAAATGTTGTTAGCGAATATATCGCCGTTACATTTATTTATCATAATTTAGGGTTTTTGTTTTTATAGGAAGCCGCTATTTTACCAGTTGATGAAAGCATTCCTGCTATCTTATCTCCAAAGGCCTTACCGGTGCTCCAGTCTTGGCCTAGATCTTTGCCGGCATCACCAACTGCTTTAACAACTGGTTTAACAACATTGCCAATTCTTTTTACAACTCCAGGCTTTCCAGGCTTAACGGCATTTGTATTACCTGCCTGTCCACCACGTTTTCTGACAGCATTTGTGTTACCCAACTGTGCACCACGAGCCCTATCAATCGAGCCCACTTTTTGCTTTTTGTCAATTTGCGTAGGCATTGCACTTCTAAACTTCTTTAAATCATTAATAATTTGATCTCTTTCATCTTTACTATTTGCTTCACGGTTTGCAAATGTAATTGCGGCTTTCTGATATGCAACATCAACACTGGTTCTGCCAATAAGATTAAACTGGTTTAAAAATTCGTTAGCAAATTCAGTACTGAATTTCTTTAATTCTCTGTATTCTAGGTTAGCCCTTCTGGATTCTGAATCTCTAGCCGCTTTGGAAGAAGGACTTGAACCAGTACCATGTCCTCCTATTAGTTCTGAAACTATTATTTCATTTATTTTCATTTCTGTTTTTGCCTTCCACTAGCCCAATAACCTGCTATTGCGCCTAGTCCTGTTCCTGCTCTCTTATATTTATCTACCTTTTTACCGAATTTTTTAGCAATTTTTTTACCTGCATACCTTCCTGCAACTGCGCCTGCCACAGTCCCACCTAATCTTTTCATAGGATCTACTTTAGTAGGCTTGTCTGCTACTCTGTATTTTTTATATTTAAGCATAGAAGACATTGGCACCATTAACTCACTGCCTCTGCCTAAACGTCTAAGTTCTTGTACTATCCTGGTAGTTATACTTTGCCTTTGTATATATCTTAAATTTTCCCAATCCATTATTAACCTACGCCATTGTTTATACATAGATTTCTTAATTTTTAATTGGCTTTCTAGTCTAAACATATATGGACTAGCCAGTGTGTCAGACGCTCTGCCGTTAGCGACCTTAAACATAAACTGCCAATGTGTCCTCTTATCAAAGTTTAAACTCTTTAAATGCTTTGTACTGCTAATTCTATCTCTTAATTTAACACTTTTACTTTCTGGATTGGACACCAGATATGCCAGTAAATATAAATCAGTAGCATGGCTTCTAAATAATGTGTACCTTCCATACTGAGTAGATTGCTTTGCGTAGGACTTAGCATAGTCCTGTTGGTTGTCGTCTTTAGACAATAAAAATGTAATTAGTGTATTTAAATATAATANTTCTGCNACAGACTGACCAGTAAGTTGATTGAANCCTGCTGTNGTTCTATACANCCTTGCTTCTGATATTTCTTTGTCTATTAATTTAAAATCCATTTTTGATTCCATATTTTGTTCTGGCCATGGTCCCCAATGTTTATGTTTGGTTATCATTGTAGCCATTTGTTTTAAATCATAACTTTTTATATTTTTAGGATCTGCGAGTCCATAAAATATAGATTTACTGCTAACTTTACCAGCAAACTCTTCAGGCATATCATCGAAACCCTTTATTAAATCCATAACATCTGTGCCCACAGTGGTATGATCTACAAGTTTATCACCGTCTTGTATCCAAGCATGACCATAAGTTCTACCTGCCATTGCACCTATTCTAGGAGTAATATCAGCATGTATTAACCTTGCTGTAGGACTACTATTGTCCCTAAATGCCATGCCATTTGCTTCGTAGCAATCACCTAATCCTGTCACTTTCCAGGTACTCCTGTGCCAAAGTTTAATCTGCTAAACTCCAGTCTATCTACTAGTTTTAATGCATTGCCCATTCTGTCTACAGCAACAAATCCTTCTTCGCCTGTTACCTCATACCCATTTTCAGTTTCTTTAAATGTTGGTAGTTGCCTAATTGTTTCTAACTTTTTAACTATTTTAATTTTTGCTTCTATAATTTTTAAATACAAATCATAAACTGCAACTATTTGTGGTACATTTTGTTTTATAAATTTAACACCCTGTACTAATTTGTCTGTCATCTCGTCTTGCTTTGCCTGAGTTTTATAACCATCTATTTTCTTTTGCATAAAGTCTATATACTTTTGTACAAAACCTTGTGCAAATTTTACAGGTTGATCAAATGCTCCTGCTCTAATATTATTATTTACGTGAGCTTTAAGTTGCTGTAAAAAATCTTTACCAATTAAGTCATTGCCTTGTTCTAACCATTTAAATGTATCTGAATCAATAGATTTTAAATAATTATTACCCATGGCTATTGCATCTAAAACATCACTACTCTCTTCTTTAGTTAATGTAATTGTGCCACTAAAGTCTTTTATAATTGCGTCTCTGTGCCACACACTAGATGTTTGCCCTAATTGACTACTATCGAATCCATAAGATGCCTGAGTATCTGCAAGTGTAGGTCCACCTTTATATTCGGTATGCCAAACAATACCCATCTCTGAACTACTTATTTGCTTTGCTAAGTCGCTATCAGTAGGTACTGCATATACAATAGTATTTGGCTTAAACACTAGTACTTCTTCGCCATCAATATTTGTAGTTTCTAAATCACTTTTACTGTAAAGCATATCGCCTTGAGCAACTGTATTCCAGTTTAGTTTCCTTAAATTTCTTAATGCTGTTTTAAGTTTTACCTGAAGTCCTTCTGCAGGATGATTTTCCTCTATGTCTTTGTCTGTAAAATTAATCTTAGGTTTTCTCTGAGCAAAAACTCCTTTTGTACCTACAAAAAACTTTCCTGTCTGGGGATCTTTACCTGCAATAATGGCTGGAGCACCGTCCCATTTGGTTGTCATACTGATTGGTGTTTTTGTATTGCCTTCAAGCATGTCATGTAAACTATAAAGATAGTCAATTGCTTCTTTGGCTCCTTGAAATCCTCTATTAAAAATATTATCTTCCAGATGCTCTAAGTGAGTATTCTTACCCTCTGCTTCTAAGATAATTTCTTTTACGAAACTTTCAGTAAGGTCTGCAAATTTCACGTTTACGCCTGTATCTTTGTTAATCTATCTGCTGGTATAAGGAAAGGATTTGGGTTTGTGTCTGATTTTACTTGATAAAGTTCTGGTCTTTCTTTATTTTGTCCTAGTACTGTTGCCATTACCTGCTTGCCTTTTGAAGTTGCATGATTAGATGTAAAACTTACTTTATCGCCTTTCTTAAAGGGTCCTTGTTGGTTAGGTCCTAAAGTACCGCCAAGTGCTTTTGATAATGCATTGTATCCTTTTTTTACTCCTCTTCCTAACATCTTTATCCCACCAGCAACTGCATCACTAGGCATATCAATTCCGTATCTTCCCACAGCCGCGGCAGTTTTTAATAATACTTTTCCAGGAGTTAGTGGATCACCATAAGTATCTGGTGCTAATCTTCCTCTGCCTGGTTTTTTGCCGGCCTGCTTATTGACTTTTGCTTGTTGCTTTAGAAGTGCTTTTGCAAGGGTATTATATAAGGAATTGGATTTACCAATTAATTCTTTAGTGCCGGGAAGATACCAGGACCGCATATTTTTATCCCATACATATTTTTTACCGCCATAAGTAGCATCACCGTTATTAGCAAATTGTACGCCTTTAAAAGGCCAAACTTCCTTTAGCCTAATTTCTTCAGTAATAATATCATTAATTTGCATTGTTATTCTCTTTTTGGGATTCTTTGATAATTTTACCAATACCTCTGGAGAACTTTTTGCCATCTCGGCCTTTTATGCTATTAACTAACCTGTTTTGTAGGTCTTTTGCAGTTGCTTCATCATAGTATGTATCAATCTGTTCTAGTAAACTGATTGCACTAGCAATTACATGCTCGCCTCTATTAGACACGACATGGTCCCTGTCTCTGTCGACAGAAATCTGATTTAGCTCTTCTAATATACTACGAGTTTTACGCACAATATCTCCAATAAAATTGTATAATGCTATTTATCACTATTGATCGTTTTTCTTAAAAAATTCTCTCATGTTCATAGCACCTGAAATAACGTCTTGTGCTTCAGGTTCTTCTGCTTTTATTGAGTTACTGCGTTTTAATTGATCCACTAAGTTAGATGTTGTAACTGTCATTGCATCTTCATCACCTTCCTCAAGATCTTCTATTCTTAATGTGTCAGGATCAAACTTTAAGTCTACTTTTGTGCCTACACCACTACTAGAACGTGTTTTCATAAACTGTATCTGATATCTGCCTTTTTCTCGCATAGCATTACTAGTAAAAATACCTACAACGTTATCTGCTGTTTGTATTTTACTAATACCACCTGCAATATGATGATGATCAAATTCTATTTCCTCTACTGCTCCTCTGTTTAACTGGGAGGCTGTAACAAATAATAAGTCTTTTTCCATTGCTAAGTTACGCAACTCTTCAGATACATATTTGTCTTTAATAAACAAATCACTGCCACTTACTTTAGCACTAATAGGCATCATTAGATCCAGATAATCTACCAGTAGACAATCCACTTTCTCACCACATGATATTTCATATTCACGTAAAAATACTTTTATATCATTTACGTTTACACCATTAGGCATTTGTTTTACTCTCAGTCTACCTGCACCTTTAGATTTCATACGAACCTTTAAATCTACATCTTCCATGTTTCGCATAATTTCTTTTGTGCCATATCCAGACACCATGCTGTCTAATCGCATACTAATAAGTTGTTCACTAAGCTCTAAACTAATATAAACTGTATTCAATCCTGCTAATGCCCAATTAACTGCAAAGTTCTGTAAAAATAAACTTTTACCAGCACCTGAGCCACCAGCAAAAATAGTCATCTCACCTCTGTTCATGCCACCATACAATTTGTGATCTATTCCTTTCCAGCCTGTACTAATTGCACCAGACTGATCTTTAATCCATTGCAGTCTTCCTTTAGGATCTTCAAAGTAATCTAAACCCAAGTCTTTTACAAGTCCTACTTGTACTGCTTCTTTAATTTTATTTTCCACAGTACCATAGTCTTGATTCTCTAATAAGTCTGTGCTTTCAATAATTGCTTTCTCTAATGCTTTGTGTCTACAAAATGTTTCAAACTCTTTTAAAAACCATTCATGATGATCTGATGTTACATTTGGAATAACTTCTAATTGCACACCACTTGCCGCACTTACTTGCTCTGGCGTTGGAATACTGTTAAAGTCTTTAGAATGACTTTGAAATAGTTTTACTGCATTTCTGTATTTAATATTAAAATAATCAGCATCAACTATGTTTGCACACCTGCTAAACAAGTCAGGATCGCTTATTAAAAACTTTAAAAATAGTTCTTGTGTTTCTTCGTTATAGTTTGTTAAATCACTCATAGTTTTTCTATCTCATTAATTATATATCTTGCGAACATCTTATGTCCTGCTTCGTTTGGATGGCTATCGCTTGTACTAATAATGTTATTTCCAGCAATAATACTAATAGGCTTAACAAAATGTCCTGGTGTTATTATGTCTACGTTATTATTGTGTGGCATACATCTGGAACTCATGCCAGTAAACAAATATTTAACATCGTTTTGATTAAAGTATGCTATTGCAGTATTTAATAAATTATATGTTTCCTGTTCTACAGTTTTTATTGTTCTGTGTAATAACGAATGTTTAATAAAGTTTTTTACCTTTTCATTTAATTCTGTTTGATCTATATCACTCCTGTTATAAGATCTATCATCTAAAACAACATCGTCCTTACACATTCCTATCCAGGTATCAAACTCTGCATCATACCATTCATCTCTAAACCAATCAGATAATTGTATAACAAAAAATGTATCATGATATGCATGAGTTTGTATATACTCTAGTGTACGCCTTAGTATTCTTTTGTTACTGCTACCTATCCAACTTTCATTTATAACGTCATAACCTTCCATAAAATCAGGCCATGCAGACTTATTTTGTAAAGCATTGCCGTAACTAAAACTACAACCGTTTACATACAATTTCATATCATCTTTGCCTTTACTTCTATTTTAAGTTTATTATCTGTTGCATGTTTAATAATACTGCTTACAGTTGCCAATCTGCCATAATGCTGTACGGCATCTGCGGCATCTTTTACGTCTACATGCCAAGGCGGGAAACTTACTTCCCACCCTAGTTCAGCGGCCTGCAACATTAATTCTATTCCTGCTTTATCTCTATCAGGGCAAACTATTATTCTTTTGCCTAACTTTTCTATTAGGTGTGCTTGTTCTGGACCCACACTATTACCTTGTATTGCTATGCCATCTACAAGTATTGCATCAAATACACCCTCAGTTACAATAACAATTTCTCTTTTACTGTCTGCAAATCTGTCTATATTAAAAACATATCCTGGTTGCATTTTATGTAAGTACTTGGGCGTTTGCTTGTCAGGAGGGCTTATATGCCTTCCTGTCCAACCTACTAGCTCATTGTTGTATGTAAAAGGGACTACTAATCTCTGCTTGTATAACTTGTCTTCAAAGTATAGCAGTGGATATAGACCAAGTAGTCCTCTTTTGATTGCGTACTGTTTTACAGCATGTTCATCTGATAAATCATCTACAATAGTTGCTGTATCTGGCATCGTTTCTGTTTTAAATTTTTGCAAGTTGTATACATAATCTGTAGCACTTTCTGTTTCTAAATCTTCCGCATACTTTAATAAATCTATTGTTACTTTATGTATATCCTGCTGATCCGCTCCTAGTATTGTTGCTAAGTCTTTATATTTCTTTCCTAGTGTTGGATTAGGCTCCCAACCAGTTGTATAACCACAATTAAAACAATTATAGGATATTTTTGCACCAGTTGTAATTAAGCCACCGCGTTTCCTTTTATCACTACACATTGGACAATCCATAGTGTTCCAGCCACTAGGTGTTTTACTAGTTCTTATTGGAAGATTATCCAAAAGGAGACGGTGCACCTTTTCTACTAAAAAGTCTATATCCATGCATTAATTATACATGAAAAACTATTAAAAGTCAATTAGTTTCTTAGTTGCACTAAAGAAATATTTCCTGCTGTTGGTTCGCTCATTACTCTGATATAATTAGCATTTACTTGGAATGTACTGTGATATATTGTTGAGTTAGATGTTAATGAAACATCTTTTTCTATATTAAACCAATCACTGCTGTTGTTAGCAGTATCAGGTGTATTTTCAACACAACTTGCTTGTATAGAAAACTTTCCTGTAAATGCATCTGGATGAATAGCAATACTATGTAAACATGATGTAAAGTTTCTTGATTGATTACCTTTTAATGCAGATGTTACAAAAACATTACCTTGATCACCATTATTTGTATTAGTTACTTGCATTTGTTGAGCTACATTAGATGTTTGAGTTTCAACTGGTGTCTTTTTAGTTTGATCCTTTACTTCTATATCAAACTTAATGTTATTATTTTGATCTGCAAACACGGGTAGCTCTAAACTGTCTGAAGTTTCTCTAGTTACATATAACTGATATAAGCCTGCTTGTAAATTTGTTAAATCACCTTCTGCCATATTAAGTTTTACTTGTCCAGTAGTTCCTGTATGTTCTAACAATCTAGAAAATATTCTCTTTCCTGTATAAGGATGAATTAAAGTACCTCTTAATAAATCTGAGTTTACATTTTGTAGTTTTCTGTCTTTATTTCTTATGCTAAAAGTTATCTCATTAGATAATCCTTTATGTGCTGTTAGTTTTTTATTATTCATAGGTCTGTTATCCACATATAATCCATCCGAGTCAATCACAAGATCAACTACGTCTTCGTATAAAAATAATTTGTGATCTCCGTAACTCATATAGTTATTTACTCTTTATATTGTAGTATTTATCATAATGGAACATAAATAACATTGTGGAGAAAGAAAAACTTATAACAGAAGCAGAAGAGCGTTATCCCTTCCTTACTGGCATCACATATGGTGGCAATGAGTATGTTGGTATAGTAGTTAATCACGACAATGCTATTTGCACATTTTATGATATAAGCAAAATGCCATCTATAGAAGTAAAACGTAAGTTTTTAGAATACGGTGATATGTGGTGGTGGGAAAGTAATAGACAATTACCAATAGATATCTTTCTAAATCACGAAATGAAGGAATTCGTTCCTTTCCTATCTACATTTGTAATGAAAGATGTAGAAGTTTTATTTGGACCTATGACGTCTTTACAGAATTTAATTAAAAAAAGAATTAAAAGACGTGGTGTTCAATTAGTTCGTAAAACTGATTAAGTCTCACAAATTAAATTTAATTGCACAATAATTGCTAAAGCATAACCATAACTATGACTTTTCTTAAAAAAGTAAGAATTGTCTGTAGGCTTTGTCCAAACATCTGCCTCTATTTGTTCCCAACTCTTTCCAACTAAATGTCTTTTGCCTGGTCTTATTATTGCCAGTATCATTGCTAGTTGCTCTAAACTAGTAGGAAGATGTTGCTTTATTATCTCATAATGATTACTAATATGGAATAACTGTTCTACAACTTCTTTGTGTTCAAACAACTCCCACATAGGTTCAGTGTCTACAAGTTTATCCAAATGTGTTTCGTCGTGTATGCCTGTGTAGATATGATTATTTAAAAAGTCTACCTTAAACCACCCTTCTTGTTCTGCCTTTTTGTGATCTATTGTGCTATATCCTTCTAAAGGAAAATTAGGAATGTTTTGAAAGTATACACCTGTATTGTGCTTGTTAAACATATTATCCTTTTCAATACTTGCAGGTGTGTGATTAACTAACTTAAGAAAGTCATCTCTGTTTGCCATATCAATGTCTACATCAAAATCAATTATCATTTTTTATATGCTATTCTTTTTATATGTGTATGTATATTAAAGTTACAACTTATACTATATCTAAAACTATTACCCAATACTGGTGCTGTAAAATGTAGTAAACTTGCAGGAAATATTAGCATGTCTCCCTCTTCAGGCTCTATTGAAACGATGCTAGGTGTAAATCCGTTTAAGTCAACTGCTTGTCCATACATAAAACTTATTTGTCCTTTCTGTTCTTGATTTGTAGTAGGATTTACAGTATATAAATCTGCATTATCATCTAATTGTATTTTGGGATAAAGGACACAAACTAAATCTGCCGCTGTTACGTGATTATGTGGCGGATTATATTCCATTGCCACTTGCTTATTATACCAACCTGCTGTTAATTCTAATAAACTATCAAACTTTTTTTCTGAAAGTACACGTTTATATATACCACTTTCTATTTCTTTAAAGTAGTTTTCTACTAAACCTATCAATTCATTATGTACTTTAGGATTTTGTTTAAGTAAGTGTGTAATAGTATTTTCTTCTCTTATAAAGCCAACAAGTTTATGATTCTCAGGTACCTGACTTTGCAAACACATATCATAAAGAGCTTCTGTAGTCTCTTTACTTAATTTACTTTTTGCAATTTTAGGACCAAAAGTTCCTACTATTTCTAAATTTTTACTCATTAAACAACGAACTCCACTTCATTAATTTTTGTTCTTTTAAAAACATTCTATCTTTTATTTGTTCATCTGTAACAAATCCATCTCTTTTTAAAAGCTCAATCATACACATAAGATCACCTATCTCATCTTGTAAGTTACTTATATCGTCAGGACAACTGTCTTTCTCAAATCTGATCAATTTGCTACAAGCCTGTACAAGCTCTCCGCATTCTTCCATTGTGATAGTTAGTAATTCTTGTCTTCTGTTCATTCTTCTTTTACAAATATTCCGTCAACCATTTTGCCTTTGCGATCTTTTATATCGTTGTAGGCAACATTTAAACATTCTTCTAATGTAGTGCCTTCTCTTTCAGCAATATTAATAAGGATAACTAGACAATCTCCAATATCGTCTTTTACATCTTCTCCTTTACATACACTATCTGAAAGTTCTCCAACTTCTTGTATTAACTTTAATACTTGATCTTTACTAGTTGCACCATCAATAAGGTTTCTATCATGATGCCATTTTGATGTTAGATCTATTAAATCATCTAAATCCCACATTTCGTTTGTCGTATTTTCTTTCATATTCCTGCAACCTCGCATGTTGTTTTAATTTCTTCTACTTCTTCTCTATTATGTCCAAATTGTTTCATCCAAAAAGTTGTATCTATAATGTGCTGTATCATTTTTACCTGCTCATCATTAAATCTAGTAAGTAATTCTCCGCCTGTCTCACTTAAATATAATACCCAGGGACTTACTTTAGCACTTCTTATATCATGTACTGCTCTTGCTGGTGTTACAACTTGAAAATAATCTTGCCAATCGTTTCCTGTTTCCTCACTCCATTTATTAAAGTACATTATAGTTCTCTCTAATGCTTTAAGTCCTGGTTCCTTCTTAACATAAGTCAATAAGTATTCATCATATAACTTATCTTTACTCCAATCTGCTAATTTTTTACCTTCTTTAATTAACCATTCAGCAAATTTTTCTGGTTGTAAATATTCATTTACTACACAACTTCTACCAAACTTTGTAAATCCTTCATAGTATTGGCTTTTTATAAAGTCTTCCATACTTTTGGCTTTACTTGCCTGCGTATTAAGTTCATAAAACATCTGAAATACTCTGTAACCTAGTCTTATATGCGTTAAGTCTTTATCTGCCCAACGTCTTTTCTTTACGCACATATGAGCACTTAAAGTTCTTTCACTTCTAAATACTTTATCGCACCATTTACATTTATTTTCCAAAGATATCCTTGATTGTTTTGTCATCATACCCATGATCTTTTGCCATTGCTTTTAGATCTTCTTTACTGTTTATTCCTATTAAGTTATTAATGTCCTCTGCCTTCATATGCGGAAAAGTTTCATAAATAAAATCAAATACTTTGCTTTTCTTCTTTTTACTATTAGGCGGTTTTATATAAGGATGAAACTGTACCGACCCAACACCACATACACTTAATAATAACCATTGCAGTTCAGGATGTTTACTTACTTCACTAAACTGATAATTTACACATTCGTTAGTCATAAAAATATAATCTGCGGCATTTTTACCTTGAACACTACTGCAATATCTCATCATCATCCAGGCACTAAAGGCCTTTTTACCTTCCTCTGACAGATTATTATAAAACTTTCTGTCCTTTTTGTCAATCGCAGACATAATATCCTTTAATGGTATTTGCGGTTTTTTAGCCATTACTTCTTTATCTCATTGTCATAATAATCATGTGTGCCTGCTTTATATCTTGCTTTACGTTCTGATACCATTACTGTTGATGTCCATGCAAATGCTCCTGCACCTATTACTAAAATTATACCTATTATACAGTTAATTATTTCCATATTATTCTCCTTCGAATTCAATTAATGCTTCAACATTAAACCCTTCGCTCTCTATTATAGCACGTCCACCTAAATCGGGCAAGTCTATTACGGCCAGAATTAAAATATTTTCTTTTGGAACATTCCAACATTGTGCTATAAGGCTAGCCAATGCTTTTGCTGTTCCACCTGTTGCAATTAAATCGTCTACAATAACAATTTTATCATTACTATTTAAATCTGAATTTCGTTGTATGTGTAATGTTGCTTCTCCATATTCCAATTTATAATTTCTTTGATATGTAGGGTTAGGTAACTTACCAGGCTTTCTTGCTAAAATTAAAGGCAATTCCATATCTCTTGCTATAGGAGAGCCAAATATAAACCCTCTGCTTTCTATTGCAACAATTTTAGTAGCATTAAAGGACATACATGCACTACTCATACTTATTAATGCTTTATTGAACGCTTCTGGGCGTTCTAACATGCTTGTGATGTCTCTAAACTGTATTCCTTCTAGAGGAAAGTCTGGTACTGTTCTTATACTATCTTTTATGTCCATAAGTCTATCTGTTCCCATGGCATACTTGTTTTACCAAAATGTCCATAGTTTGTTGTTTCTGTTAAATCTAAATTAAATAAATCAAATCTGTCTATAATACCTTTAGGTGTAAGATCAACTCTATTAATAATATCATCAGCAATATCCTGTCTTACTTCTCCATCAGCATATACATAAACACTAGTTGGTTCTTTAACACCTATAGCATAACTTAATTGTATAGTGCAATTTTCTGCTTTGCCACTTGCAACTACGTTTTTTGCTAAGTATCTTGCCATATAGGCGGCACTTCTATCTACTTTAGTACAATCCTTACCACTAAAGGCTCCGCCTCCATGTGGAGCATAACCACCATAAGTATCTACAATGATTTTTCTTCCTGTTAGACCTGAGTCTCCATCAGGTCCACCTATTACAAATCTCCCTGTTGGATTAATAAGCCATTTTGTTTTTAATAAATTAACTTTATCTTTTACTACAGGTAATATTATATCCGTTACACGATCTCTAACTTCTTCTATTGTTAGCTCATCACTATGCTGAGTACTACATACTATAGTTTTTATATCAATAGGTTTGCCAACACTATCATAATTAAATGTAACCTGTGACTTACTATCCGGCCCTAGCCAATCTGCACCATTACGTCTGGCTTTTTCTAATGTTTTTAAAATTTCATGGCTATAATAAATTGCACTAGGCATATAGTTAGGTGTTTCATTACAAGCATATCCAAACATTAGTCCCTGATCTCCAGCACCAAAATCATCAGTACCTAAAGCAATATCAGGAGATTGTCCATGTAACTCATTATATACTACCATTCTGTTCCAATGAAACCCGGCTTGCTCATATCCAATATCCTCTACAACTGCTCTTACAATATCTTCAATTAAGTGTTTGTCAAACTTGTCGCTTTTATATTCTCCAGCAAGAGTAACCATATTAGTTGTTACAAGTGTTTCTATTGCCGCTCTGTGATTTAAATTCTTATCAATCAAAAATGTTGCAACGGCGTCTGATATCTGATCTGCTACTTTATCAGGATGTCCACTACTAACACTTTCACTAGTAAATTCGTACATATTTTACCTCATTTTTAAATTTAATATTTCTTCCCATTCTGCATATTCTGTTTTATTAAAAAAGTTTACAGGAAACTGAGGGGGCTCTATATGTAACCACCTCTTTCTTTTATAAATTGTTTTAAACCAAACTTTATTTCCAGTAATTGTTATCTTAGGTGTAAAAGCAAATGTTTTTTTCCAGTCAGTAGTTCTTAAGTTGTCTTCGCTGTTAATATAATCCCCTGCAATACTTTTATTTTTCAAATGAGGATACCTCGAATAAGCAGGATGGTTATAATTCGCCATCCTTTCTCATCTGCTCCCTAATTTTGGTTGCACTGATATTTTGTGTTTCCTCATCTAAAACTTCTTCTTCAATTTTATATCCTACTCCTCTGCCATAAGTAATATTCATTATGTTGGGTACAGGATAGCATCTAAACTTGCCTGCATGTTCGGCCAGTGCTATTTCTATGTTCTCACAAATCTTATCCACTTGCCAAGGGTTATCGTCTGTTAAAGGCATGTCTCTAACAAGTAATGCTACTTGACCATGTTTTTCTAATGCTCTTTCGAATAACTTTTGATGTCCTTCATGCCATGGTTGAAACCTTCCTAACATCTGTGTGGTTGGTTGCTTAGGTTGGAATTCATGGTCTTTAATATCAACTGCAATTAATCTGGCCCATTCTTCAATTTTTTCTTCTGTCCACCAATCTTCTGCATTTATAATAGCATTTATTTTAACACTATCCATAACAGGTTTCTCAAACATTTTGTTTGTGTCTTCGTATTCTCCTTCTTCTATAGTGTTCATCCATACTACATACTCAGGAACATGTTGCTCACGAAGTTGATTTGTAGGACAAACAAAGTCTGCAACACCATATTGTCCTTTTGCAACACTTTTGCGAACATAGTCTCGCATACGCAATGCTTGTCTTTCTCTACCCTCAGGAGAAAAATCCCAATCGTTAAATGTTTCTCTTATTTTATCAGCATTATGCCAATCTGCGTTACCTAATATCTCTACCAGTTTTTCTGCAAGGGTTGATTTACCTGAGCCAGGTAATCCAAAAATTAATACTCGTTTCATCTGTTTTCTCTCTCCCATTCTGCGTTTTCATCGAACTCTGCAAGATACTCTTCCATGTTTTTATCAATGTTATCCTGACTGTCGTGCCACTTAGTATTTAACCAGCCTACTTGAGCATCATAACTTTTACCGGTGCTGTCCATATAATCATAATCAGTTTCTAATTCTACTTTGTCGTAAAAAACTGCATCAACAAATTCTGCTAAATTTGTTTCCACAATGCCATAACCTAATTTAAATTCATCAAAGTCCTCACCGTCTGTTTCTACAAACCAAGCACCAAAGCCACCTTTCTCTGAACTATGAAACATAAGTACAGGCACATATTCATTACCTTCCTCATCCTTTTCATTTATTAATTCAGGTTGATCATCAGTACTAAAGTAGCCACCTTCTCTACCGTATACAAGTATTCCGTCTCCTTCATATACTTCTTTTTCGTGATCATAATCATCTGATCCATCTGCTGGAACTTCATATACTGTAAAGCCACCATCTGCATAAGGACTATTGATATGTTCAAATCCATCATTTTCCCACATATAAAAGTCTTCACCAGGTAATGCAGGATGTGGTATTCCTTCTGGATCTAATAATGCATCAGAGGTTTCTTCCTCTTTAGGTTCCCAATCCTCTGCTTCTAAAACTGCTTCAACAACTTCCTCTTGTTTATCTGCATAATAACTTACAAATGCAGGATTAACTTCTCCTAAAACTGCCTCTCCACCGTATCTGCCGCCTTCTATTCTAAATTTTCTTTTTGCCATCATGCCTCCTCGTTAGGATTCCACATTACTAAATTGCTCTTCTTGAGTCTGTTAGTAACAATAGTCCATCTATTCTGTTCTGCTTTCCATTCTTTCAACCATTTGTGACCATCACGTTCTGCATCAATAAAGATAGCATTAGTAAATGCTAGTGGTAATAATATAGCAACATGAATAAAGATACTTACAAGTGTATTATAGTTAAAGAATCCTAAATAGTTTGCCGCTAAGAATCCAAAAAACACACTCCATACTGTAAACAATACTAGCATAAAGTAAGTCTGTAGACTTGGATCTGGGATATACTTCAATGGATTATATCTCACATCCATCACTCTTCTCCAGCCATTTACAAGACCCATTACA
>JGI24004J15324_10000214_pt1 | contig 23353 bp, 25 predicted proteins | sample LinPmetageLP32_FD_15324 | JGI IMG/M metagenome (IMG submission 15324)
TGGTAAAACAAAATGGGGTAAGTCTTGCATCAGGTGGACTTCAGCATGATTTATAAAATAGAAAAGAATGTACCTATTCCGAAAGGAAATATTTCTAAACTTGCGGTTGAAATGCAAGTTAACGATAGTGTGTTTTTTGATGATCACGACAAGAAAGGGCGGTCAAGAGGAGATGCACTGATGGCCCAACTAAGAAAGCTTTCAAGGCAAGGAACAACTAGGAGCGTTGAAGGTGGCTATCGTGTTTGGAGGGTAAAATGAAATACGGTGGCTTAGAAATTAGAGGCAATGAAGCAAACTTTGTGTTTTACGGTGCTGACGGTCAAAGGTTTCTTGAGCCAGCGCAAAAGTGCCAGGAGTGTGATGCTACTGGCGAGGTAGAAGGTGAGAAGGCTGTCGTTGATTATGTCAACGGCGGCTACCTGGTAGAAGTAGTTGATACCTGCGAAAAATGCGAAGGTATGGGCTACGTTATACAAGAGGGTTGACGGATGAGAAAAAAGCTGTACGCTAACGCGAGCCCGCCAGGGCGAGATCTAGCTAATAAAGAGCTCCTTAATGAGCTCCTTAAGGAGCCGTATACTAACTCTATAGATAACTCTTTAAGAGCTACAAAGAGCAAAGCAACAAAGAGCTTAGAACAGCAGCGTGTTTTAGAAATAACATTGCGGCGCATGTCGCCAGCTTACAAAAAGGCGAAAGCGCAGAGCATTGCGGATCCCCTGGCACATCGAATGAAGAAAGTAACAGCGTTGTTAAGGCGAAAATTAAGCACTGATAACTTTTTACAGACCTTGAAACACCTGGACGGATTATCACCGCTCGATCAGGTGGCCTTCTGTGATCGCATTGAGAAGCTTTATAGGGAGTAACTCATAAAAAGCAAAAGGGCCCACTCAGGGGCCCTCTCTGTCGCTCTCAGGGGTATTTATTGTGCTACAAGTACCCAGAGCAATCCGATGTATAGCGTACCGAAGATGCAAAGTGCTCCGATTATGTCACCCCAGGTAATGCTTTTGATAGTCTCGATAAATTCTTGCCAGCTCATAATTATTTGCCTTTCTCTAAGATCTTATATGCTATGCTTGCGAGCTGCATAGTGTCCATGTTTCGCATCTTTGCTTTGTTCTTGTCGTTTACCTGGTCGTAGATCTGAGTAACCGCAGACGCTGTAAACATATCAACCAGGACGCCATCGATCTCTGTTGCCTGGTGGTTCTCAACAATGCTTCTCATTGCTTCAATGTTTTCCATAGTTAACCTCCTAATCCTATGATCTTGTCATTGTCATTGATGGGCTCGATCTCGATAAAGAACTCCTCGAAAGTATCGCCCTTGAACTCCGCTTTGGCAGCTAGTGCTGCCTCATGCGTAGTGTACTCGCCCATAACTTTATTGCCGTACATGGCTATTTTTTTAACTATATATTTCATATTGACTCCTAAGCAATTAAAGTTTCTAATTTTGCCACGAGATCTTTTTTATCCCATGCTCTGGCAATTCTTTTGTCACCATCAAAAGCAACCCAGTTACCGCCGATTTTTCTGACCTCGATGTTTTCGTGTCCTTTAACAACCCATTCGGCTGCATAGTGTCCATGTGTCGCTTTGGCTTTTGTCAGTGTTAACATTTTTACTCCTAAACAATTAACTTACAACTACTATATTTGACAGATGCTGTCAATACTTAAGCATTCATCATTGCTGTTATGTCTATGACCTCTGGTGCATCTGGTTCTCTTTCGTAATGCCAGGGCGCATCATTATAGCCTGGCATCTGTCGTATCATGTGACCGATAAAGTCTTGTATGTGCCACTCTCCGATGTATTTGCTGTAATGCTTGGCTTCAAACCAGTTGTTATGTTCGCAAGCCTGGTATCTAAAGCATTGGGCAATCTTGATAAGATCGATTGGCTTTAAGTCAGTGTCCGGCTTGGTGGCTTCCCTGGCACACTGCGCTCGATACGCAATCAAACTACAGCCACCACTCATTAGATCCCATTCGCCTGGATACCTGGCCTCCATGCTGTCAAAGTTAGCATTGGCAAGAGCAACCGCCATTTGCTTGGGGTCTCTTCTGTGGCCGTTGATCGTAACTCCGGCTCGGCTCATTGCGTTGGCTAGAACACCAATGTGTTCTGGGTTACATACATATGCACTCATAAATCAAACTCCACTACTTCTTTATTTTCAAAATTAGTTTCAATATTCTCGATTGCCTCATCTTCTGTGTTAGCTTTGACCTTCCACATTTCAGTGTGTCCGGTCTTACAATCCATGACTCTCAAGTAATAGTCGTTCATTATTGATTTTCCTTTCTATCGAACAATGGCAAGCCAAAGGTCTGAGCCTCGGCAAGGTGAAATGCCTGGCTAGGAGTAGGAACACCTAAGTCCCAAACGATCTCGATCCACTTTCTCCTATCCCTATATTCAGTGATGTTTTTAATACCACCCTGGTCTAATACATTGTCACCGAAAACTGTTTGAACGTGAGTCCTGGTAAGGACCATGTAAACCTTGTTAGGGTTGGCAATCTCTTGAACAAACTTTTGGACTGTCACGTTTTTAACGTGCTTAGATTGTAACTGGCTATACTGAACGCCTAACCTGTCTAACATTTTGACCATCTGTTCAGTTTGCAAGCCGCCTTTCCATCTACCGCTGTATTCGTGCCTTTCTTTAAGAAGGTTTCGGTATAAGGTGAAAGTCTCAGTCAAACTTTTTCCAGCAGCTATCGCAGTAGCAAGAACACCGCAGTGGGGACCTCGAAAGCTATCCTGGGGTAATGCGAACTCCATAACGGAACTCCTTTCTTTGTTGAAAATCGTGGGAGCAACGCTCAACCACATTTAGACATCTAATGCATGTGACAGATACTGTCAACCCCTAGAAGCAACTTTTTTTTAATTACAAGATTTATTGCGTAAAAAAGTACATTGAGCTATATGTTGTATACGGACCTCAATCCGTGAATGTTGTTATAGCATTCGCCTAAACTCAACTGCCCCTGCCCGGTTAGGGCTCGCACTGCAAAGGTAGGGGCTTTTTTAAAGGAAGCACTATGGCAAGCCGCACCATTACCATAGAAGTTATGAAAAAGATCTGCGATCGCCTGGCTGAAGGCGAAACGCTAATGGACATTACTAAGAATAGAAATATGCCAAGCTATCGAACCATTACTAGAGCTGTCCAGGCAGATGACATCATCTGGGAAATGTATCGCAAAGCCAGAATACTCCAGGCAGAATACTACGCAGACCGACTAAATGGATTAGCTATGGAAGAGCTGCCAGAAGTAGCAGACCCTCGAATGCTCAACGCAGAAGTGCAACGGCGCCGACTCGAGATCGATACGCTCAAATGGACAGCAGCCAGGAACCAGCCGTTCGGCATCCGCGATAAGAAAGAAGATCAACCGCAAGCGCAGACGTTTACAATATCCTGGGCTGGAGGCGACACGGCAGTTAGCGGGGACGAAGAGGATGTGCTGCACTAGGGGAAAGTACGACCGAACAAAGGCTCTGTGTGACCTATCTACGCGCGCGAGCCCAGTGATATGCAGAAATTGCATGGCACAAATTAAGCAAACATCTATGCGTTTATTGCATACCGAGTTAAGTCATTGTTTTTGCTGCACATTAGATTCGCATAATAAGTATTATGTTAATTATCGCATCATTTTTGCTGGATACCGACCCCCCACCCCCCCAAAAACCGCGCGCCGATCCTTACCATGTAATATACCTGCTAAGATGTGCCCGTGACACTGCCTTTGAACCAGGCCCAGGTTGCTGCTATAAATCACATCTCGGAGCTACGGAGGGGCATCACGGATAGCGAAAGCGCTTCTGAGCAGTTAGAGTGCGCTGTATTGCTAATTGATGTATATGAGGCTATCCTAGAGGCTAACGGCATATTGATCTATGAGGACCAAGAGAAGGTTATTGAGCATTGACGCATATTGAGATCCCTTATGACCCGAGGCCGTTGCAGATGAAGTTGCATAATGAGATGCAAGAGAAGCGGTGGGGAGTTGTTGTATGTCATCGAAGGTTTGGCAAGACTGTTTGGGCTATTAATCATATATTGCGGCATGCGTTGCTTTCTGGAAAGGCTAACCCCCGGTATGCTTATATGGCGCCCACCTATCGTCAGGCGAAGAATGTAGCCTGGGATTATATAAAACATTTCGCTGGTGGCATACCGAATGTGCGGTTTCACGAGACTGAATTGCGGTGTGATTTGCCTACTGGTGGTAGGATTAGTTTACTTGGTGCTGAGAACCCGGATAGTTTACGTGGTATATATTTGGATGGGTGTGTCATGGATGAGGTTGCTGACATGCCTGAGAATGTGTTTCCAGAGGTTTTACGCCCGGCACTTTCCGACCGTAAGGGTTTTTGTATTTTCGTTGGCACTCCGAAAGGAGCAAATGCTTTTTATGATTATTATGAACAGGCGGTTTCGGATGATGGGTGGCTTGCGGCTGTATATAAGGCCAGTGAGACTGATATTCTTGATAAAGAGGAATTGGAAGCGGCGCAGTCTATGATGACGCATGATCAGTACATGCAAGAATTTGAGTGTTCCTGGAATGCGAATGTTCCTGGATCTATATACGGACAGGAGCTCGAGGATGCTACGGGTGAGGGGCGTGTAACGAAAGTTCCTTATGACCCTACGGCGAAGGTAGACACCTGGTGGGATCTTGGGATTGGCGATAGTACGAGCGTAATTTTTACACAGACTATCGGAAGGGCCGTACATGTGATAGACTTCTATGAAAATAGGAACCAGGGTTTGCCACATTATTGTCAGATTTTAAATCAAAAGAATTATTTATACGGGACACACAACGCTCCGCATGATATAGAAGTTCGTGAATTGGGTAGTGGTAAGTCGCGCCGTGAGGTTGCCTGGGACTTAGGTTTGAATTTTCGTGTTGTTCCCAAGCTTCCTGTTGAGGATGGAATACATGCGGCGCAAATGCTGATACCTAAGATTTGGTTTGATCGTGAGAAGTCTAAACAGTTATTAGAATGTTTGCGGCAGTATCATAGATCGTACAATGACAAGACACGGACGTTTAGAGCAACGCCCGTACATGATTGGAGTAGTCACGCTGCTGATGCGTTTAGGTATTTGGCGGTTGGCATTAGAGAAACGGGGCCGACTATGAAGGCTCCACAAATGCAAGCGGTGATGGATTATGATCCGTTTGCGGCATAGGAGAAAGATATGGCCCCTTTAATTCCTGCATTGCTCGGCGCTGTCGCTGGTGGTGTTGCTACGAGTACAATAGGAGGTGCTGTTGCTGGCGCTGTTGCTGGTAATGTTCTTGGCAATAAAAAGAAAAAAGCGGCTACAACGGCAGCTCCTACTCCTCCACCTATTCCTGAGCCACCTGCTACACCTCCCCCACCACCAGCGCCGCCACCTCCACCACCTGAGCCTGAGCCTGTTGGTGTTGGAAAAGGAACTACTAGCGCGTCTGGTGGTAAAGAAGAGGCAGTTGATATTGTCCAGGAGACAACTGGGGTTTCTGAAAGTGAAGCTAAAAAGGTTGCTGATGACATTGATAAAGGTAGAATTGAAACCACGCCGCCAAAAGTTGAGGTGAGCGAAATTGAAAAAATGACTGAAGAATTAAAAAATACGGGTACTGTTTCTACAGAAAAAACAGATACTGCCATTAAAGATACAACAGCAAAAGAAACTTCTGGTAAATCTATAATTTCTTCTGCGGCTAAAGATACGAGATCAGTTTCCGGCCCTGCTGCTGAAAAGGAAACTCCAACTGCTTCTGCTGAAACTATTAAGAAAGTTCAGAGTTCGGCGGAGGCTGGTACAGCAAAAACAGCAATGCGAGGTCGCAGATCTCAGATTGCTACAACTGCTCAAGGGCTCTTAGCTCCAGCTAAAACACGCCGCCGCCGTTCTTTGATAGGCATGATTAGATGATGTATCGCCGCAATGTTGCTGGAGAAATGGGCGCTAAGTCATCACAACCTGCTAAACGCCGGGCTGATATGACTGTGGATCCTCTCGAGCGATTAAATCAAAAGATGGCTGGACGTATGAAAGGCGGCGCTGTAGAGGGCAAAAATAAAAAAAAGCGTTCATTAATGAATAGTATTGGAGTAATGTAATGGTACAAGTAAACCCGCTCGTTGCGCAGCTAGACCGTAGATATAAAACTCTACAAACCCAAAGATCTAACTGGGAAAAGCATTGGCAAGAACTTGCGGATTACATGTTGCCGCGCAAAGCTGATATTACAAAACAGCGAAGCCAGGGTGATAAAAGAACGGAATTAATATACGATGGAACGGCCATTCATGCGGTCGAGCTTTTATCTTCTTCGTTGCATGGCATGCTTACGTCACCTAGTACGCCCTGGTTTTCTATGCGTTACCGGGATCCCTCTTTGCAAAATGATGATGAGGCAAATGAGTGGTTAGAGCTATGTATAGATCAAATGTATAAAGCTTTTCACAGATCTAACTTTCAACAGGAAATTCACGAACTTTATTATGACCTGGTGGTTTTTGGAACATCTGCGCTGTATATCGAGGGTGATAACGATGGTTTGCGTTTTTCTACCAGGCACATTGCAGAAATAACAATTTCAGAAGATTTAAACGGTAGAGTCGATACTGTTTATCGTAAGTTTAAATTAAGCGCTAGGGCGGCAGCTCAAAGGTTTGGTGAAGAAAACTTACCAATAGCAATTAAAAAAACCTTAGAAAAGGAACCGCATAAAGAACATGAGCTTATTCATGCTGTTTTTCCAAGAGGAGAAGCAAAGGGAGCTTTTGCTAAAAATAAACCAGTAGCTTCAGTTTATTATCATTTAGACACAAAAGCTTTGATTTCTGAGGGCGGCTTTGATGATTTCCCATTTATGGTCCCGCGATTTGTAAAAGACAGTGTAAGCACATATGGGCGCTCACCAGCTATGAATGCTTTGCCAGATGTTAAAATGGTCAACAAAATGTCTGAGACAACAATACGTGCTGCTCAAAAACAGATTGACCCGCCGCTGATGGTGCCGGATGACGGTTTTGTTTTACCTGTTCGAACAACGCCAGGTGCTTTGAATTTTTATCGCACGGGAACAAGAGACAGACTAGAGCCTTTGCAGATCGGCGCAAATAACCCACTAGGTTTAAACATGGAAGAACAGCGGCGCAATGCAATTCGCCAGGCATTCTATGTAGATCAGTTGTTGATGGCTCAGGGCCCAGCCATGACAGCGACTGAAGTGTTGCAGCGTAATGAGGAGAAGATGCGATTGCTTGGGCCTGTCCTGGGCAGGTTGCAGTCTGAGTTATTGCAGCCTCTCATTTCCCGCTCTTTTGCGCTGCTGCTCAGGAATGGCCTCCTCCCGGCTGCTCCTGAGCAACTACAAGGTCAAGATATTGACATCGAGTATGTTTCTCCATTGGCAAAAGCACAAAGATTAACAGACTTACAGTCTATGCTTCGAGGCTTTGAGGTTATGTTGCAAGTTGCGGAAGTTGCTCCTGTCATGGATTACTTAGATCCAGACAAGCTTGTTCAGTACTTGGTTGAGGTAACTGGTATTCCGGCGCGCGTTATTCGCAGCAATGAAGAAGTTTTACAGTTAAGAGATGAGCAAGAGCAAGCGGCTCAACAACAGGCAGCAGCTCAACAGCAAGCGGCTTTGGCGCAACAGGCGCAACAGGTAGCTCCCCTGGTTAAAGCCGTTGGGGATACTAGCTAATGAAAAAGATAGAAGATCTAAAGTTAGCTTATAGAAGAACATTTAACACCAGTGATGGTGAAGAAGTATTACGTGATTTGAAATCCAGGCACGGGTTTGAAACCACAACATTTTCGGACAATCCTTATGAAACTGCATTTAATGAAGGCCAGCGCGCAACTGTGTTGCTGATTGTCCGTATGCTGGCTGAAGGGAAGGAACCAAGATGAGCGAAGAGGCAATCCAAGATACGGGATCTCAAGAGGCTGTAGTAGCAGAGGCGGCTCCAGCCAGCTTTCACGAAACACTATCAGAAGATCTGCGAGCAAATCCAGGCTTGCAGAAATTTACAGATATTAACGGATTAGCTAAAAGTTATGTTAATCTTGAGCATATGATGGGTAGGGACAGAATACCTGTACCTGGTCAAGCTGCAACATCTGATGAATGGCGGGAAGTATATACACGTTTGGGATCTCCTACGGATCCGAAAGAGTATTCTGTTCAAGTGGCAGATGGAATTTTGCAAGAGGGCGAGGCCGACAGTTTTAAAAATGCTTTGTATGAAGCTGGTTTAAACAACAGTCAGGCTCAGAAAATGTCGGATTTTATGTCTGGTATAGTTGAGGGAGCGCAAGAACGTTTTGATCAAAGTGCAGATGAAGCCAGGTATAATTCTGAACAAGAGCTGCGCCAAGAATATGGTCAAGCTTTCGATCAAAAACTAGAAATGGCTAAGATGGCTGCTACCAATTTACTCGGCGGTACTGATTTATTCGATGAAATCCAGTTGTCTGATGGTCGTATGCTGGGAGATGAGCCTCGCATTATAAGAATGTTTGCTGAGTTAGCAGCACAAATTGGCGAGGATAATATTGTGGGTGAAACAAACGAGTTAATTATGACACCAGACGAAGCAATGAACGAAGCTAAAAAGCTAATGTCAGAAGGGCCATATCAAGATAAAAACCATCCTCAACACGATCATTATGTGTCTGAGGTAAACAGATTATTTAACCTGGGAGGATAATAATAATTTAAAAGATAATACGGAATTGCAAAAAGTGTATAATTAGCATAGTATGCAATACTAAGTGGATAACCGTAGGGCCCACAAGTAAGCTTGTAGTCAAGCGGAGTAGCTGCCCTAAGCAATAGCACGGCCCCGAAAGGGACAACCAAGCGCAGTAAACCTTAAACTGAAACTGTTAGGAGGAGGACATAATGTCTACTCAAATTAATACAGCTTTTGTCAATCAGTTTAGCGCAAATGTTCAGATGTTGTCTCAACAGATGGGCTCTCTACTGCGTAATTCAGTAGACGTTGAAACTGTAAATGGCGAAAAAGCTTTCTTCGATCAAGTAGGATCGGCAGCAGCCGTTAAGCGTACAACGCGGCACGGTGACACTCCAATGGTTGAGACACCCCATGAAAGACGCATGTGTGTTTTAGCAGACTATGAATATGCAGATCTGATCGATGATCAGGACCGTGTACGTTTGCTTATCGACCCTACATCAACATACAGCCGTGCAGCAGCCGCTGCTATGGGCCGTGCAATGGATGATGAAATTATCGCAGCAGCTTTGGGTACATCCCAAACTGGTAAAGATGGTGGAACATCAACAGCGCTTCCAAGTGCTCAAAAAATTGTGCATGGTTCCGCTGGTTTAACAATCGCAAAACTAGTCTCTGCTAAAGAAATACTAGATGCGGCAAGTGTAGATGCTTCTATACCTCGCCACATTGTTGTATCTCCAAAGCAGGTAAGTGATCTGTTGAACAATACAACTGTGACTTCAAGCGACTTCAACACTGTGAAAGCGCTTGCACAAGGCGAGATTAACACCTTTGTAGGTTTTAATTTTATCGTTTCTAACCGTTTGACAGATGATGGCACTAGTCGCCAGGTTATTGCATTTGCATCAGACGGTATTAAGTTAGCGATTGGTAAAGAGCCAAGTGCTAGAATTGATGAACGTGCCGACAAGTCATATGCAACGCAAGTCTACTACTGTCAGTCTCTTGGCTGCACAAGGATGGAAGAGTCCAAGGTAGTAGAAATAGCATGTAACGAATAAGGAGATTTGACTTATGGCTACTGTTTATTCCACCCAAAGAACTAACAACAGGTCAACTCCTGTTGCTATGAACAAAGCCAATGAGCTGGGCGGTCGTATCCGTGTTGCTCATGGCGTGTACGAAGCAGCTTCTTTAGCATCTGGTGATGTTATTGAGATGTTTATTCTACCAGACGGCGCAAGATTGCTTGAAGGGTCACTAGCACATGATGCTATGGGTTCATCAACAACCTTGTCAGTTGGTTACGCAGCGCACACAAATGCGGCTGGCACAGCGGTTTCCGCTGCTCCTGCTGGATATAAAGCTGCTGCTGCATCAACATCTGCTCAAAAAGTGGACATCCTTGCTACCTTAGCTCTTGGCTCAGGTACAGAGACAGACACTAATGAGGATGGTGTTGCTGTTACCGCAACTATGGGCGGTGCTGCTGGTACTGGTACTATTGAGATAACTATGAAGTATGTAGTTGACTAATTAGATGGGGGCGGTTCGCCGCCCCTTCTTTTACAAGGTAGGTAAAGATGGCTAGTACAGTTGATATTGCAAACTTTGCGCTAAACAATTTAGGCGCGTCTAATATTTCCTCATTAGATGAAAACAGTAAAGCAGCAAGGATTGTAAATCAGAGGTACGAGTCTGTACGTGATGCAGTATTTCGAGCTCATCCCTGGAATTGTTTGATGCAAAGATCTCAACTTGCCCAGGATACTGAAACCCCTGCGTATGGTTATGCAAAGCAATACTCTCTACCTGCTGATCCGTTTTGTTTACGGGTCTTAGAATTTTCTACGGGTACGTTATCGTATCCTCAAGACAACATAACAAGTAATACTGGTGGGCCAGTGTTTGTCATCGAGGGGCGAAAGCTACTTACAGATGAAAACTCAGCTCAAATAAAATACATTGGTAGGATTACAGATCCTCAGCAATATGATGCAAGTTTGATAGAAGCTTTAGCTGCTAGATTAGCTGCTGAAGTTTGTTATGCGGTTACTGGATCGACTTCTATGGTGCAGATCCAAACATCTTTATATGAAGCAAAAATGACAGAAGCGCGTTTTAATGATGCGACTGAAGGCGCAACCCAGCGTTTAGAGGCAAGCGACTTTATCGAATCGAGGTTCTAATGGCACGTTCCGCACCAGCTTTTAGCTCCTTTACAGCAGGTGAGATTAGCCCACGATTAGAAGGCCGCACCAATATTGAGAAATATCAAGAAGGGCTAACTGAACTTACAAATATGGTTGTTATGCCTCATGGTGGTGTAACAAGGCGCCCTGGGACAGAATACCTGGGCGAAGTAAAAAGCAGTGCAGTAAAAACCAGGTTAATACCGTTTCAATTCAAAACATCTGATACATATATTCTTGAGTTTAGTAATCAGATTATGCGTGTTTTTCGTAATGATTTGCAGGTTTTAAATGCAACGGACAAGAATATTACAGCTATTACAAAAGCTAATCCAGGCGTTTTAACTAGTAATTCTCATGGTTTTAGTAATGGTGATGAGATTTTTGTTGACAGCATAGGCGGCATGACAGAGCTAAATGCTCGTAACTATAGAGTTGCAAACGTAACGACTAATACATTTTCTTTGCAAGATTTGTTTGGCAACAACATAAACACAACAAGTTTTACAACTTATACATCAGGCGGCACTGCAACGGAAATATTTGAGGTAGCTCACCCATATACTGAAGCTCAGTTATTTGATATTCGCTTTGCTCAATCTGCTGATACAATGTATTTAGTTCACCCAAGTCATCCAGTTAAAACATTAACAAGAACAAATCATAATGCTTGGTCTTTTGCTTCACTAAGCATTACTGAAAACAGTACGCCAACACTTACAAGTACAAATAACTATCCTAGTGTTGTGTCTTTCTTTGAGCAGCGTTTAGTTTTTGGTAATACGAATAACAATCCGCAAACATTATGGTTTAGTAAAAACGGAGACTATGGAGATTTTACTACGGGAACAGGTGATGACAAAGCGTTAATTTACACAATAGCCTCTAACCAGGTTAACGCTATTCGTTTTTTATCTGCAACTAGAGTTTTGACTGTTGGCACTTCTGGCGGCGAATATGTTTTGACATCAACAAATGATGGACCTGTTACGCCGACAACAACACTTATTCGTAAATATTCTAACTATGGCACGGCACAAGTAGAGCCCGTGCAGGTTGCTGATGTTACTCTGTTTGTTCAACGGGGAAGCCGAAAGATACGAGAGTTTAAGTTTGCCGGTGATGTTAATACTGGCGGTTACTCAGCTCCAGATATGACTATTTTAGCAGAGCACGTTACAGAGGGTGGCCTGGATCACATGGCTTACCAGCAAGAGCCGGATAGTATTGTTTGGTGTGTTCGTAATGATGGTACGCTCCTGGGCATGACGTATCGCCGCGAAGAACAGGTTGTTGCTTGGCATAAACATATTATTGGTGGCAGCTTTGGATCTGGACAGGCGGTTGTTGAAAGCATAGCAACGCTACCTACTGATACTGGTGAAGATGAGCTTTACATGATCGTAAAGCGTACAATTAACAGCGTAACTAAGCGCTACGTTGAAAAGTTAAAGTTGTTTGATTTTGGAGATGATACAACAACAGCATTTTTTGTTGATAGTGGTTTGCAGTATAGTGGTGGCGCCATTAATTCACTAGGTGGGCTGTATCATTTAGAGGGGCAAGCCATACAAGTTTTGGTAAACGGTGCAACGCATCCTGACAAAAGTGTTAGCAGCGGCTCGATAGCATTAAACTACTCAACTGTAAAAGCTGCTGTTGGTTACGGATTTGATAGTTCAATGCAGACATTGCGTATTGATAGTGGATCTGTTGATGGAACAAGCCAGGGAAAACCGAAACGTATACATCAAATAACTGTACGTTTCTTTGAAACTGTTGGTGCTGAAGTCGGAAATGACAGCGGAGAGATTGATCGTATATTTTTTAGAGACAGCTCTATGTCTATGGATACAGCCGTTCCAATGTTTACTGGGGATAAAGATATTGAGTTTCCTGGTGGATTTGACGATGATGACAGAATTTATATTAAACAGAGCCAGCCATTGCCGTTAACGGTATTGGCTTTCTACCCACGCATGAATACGTTTGACAAATGATTAGAGATAACTTGACCAGATCCCATGTTCTTGACGCTTTTGAGCGAATAGATAGGACTGTGACGCTTGGGCCCGTGCAGGTATTAGATGCTATTCCAGTTTATACTTTGCCAAAACGCGGGTATGCTTTTATGGAAAGAGGTGAAATTTATGCGATTGGTGGTATACTGCCAGTATGGGAAGGTGTTGGGGAAATCTGGTTGATCCCAACAAAACTTGCTAAAACAAAACCAGTGTCTTTAGCCAGGCATATAAAGTTAGGTTTATTTGATATGGAACAATCTTTAGAGTTACGGCGTTTACAAGCCGCTGTTCGATGCGGTTTTGATAGAGGCCATGACCTTGTAAAGTTTTTAGGTTTCCAAAGCGAAGGTGTTATGCGCAAGTATGGCCCAGACGGTGAGGACTATGAAAGGTATGCGAAATGGCAAACTTCTTACCATTCATAACTGTTGGAGCTCAAATCATTGGTGGGGTTCAACAAAAAAAAGCGGCAGACAAAGCTGCTGTAGCTGCTCAAAATGCAGGTGAGTTTAATGCTCAGATTATAGAACGTGACATAGATTTGTTTGAGCGACAGCGCGGTGTACTGAATGCAATGTTCTCGATTGACCAGCGAAGAGCCAGGGAAATCTTTGAGCGAGATGTTCAAGGAACTGTTCGAGCAAGCACTGGGTATGCTGGTTTTGATATGAGCCAGGGAACGCCAATGACCGTTTTAAGAGAAAACGCTCGAGAGTTTGATTTTCAAACAGCAATAGGAAAGTTTGATAATGAAGTTCAAAACTTACAGATAAGTGATGCGCAAGAAGAATCTAGGTTAAACGCAGAGCTTTCTCGCAAGGAAGGTGGTATGGCTGCTGCATCGTCAAGAGCTTCTGGCACTGCTTCACTCATATCAGGTTTTGGTAAAGCTGCAACAAGCGCTTACGAAAGTGGAATATTTACATGAAGATACCTGTTTATACAGCTCGGGGGCAAATTAGCAGCACAATGCCAGGCCGTCAGATTAGGGCTCGAAAATCTATCCAGGCAGCTCAACAAGCGGAGTTGGCGGCAGCAGGGCCTGGTTTGGCTTTAACGGAACAAATTGGTGAGTACGCTACAACACGTTATAAAATGCAAGTTGAAAACCAGCTTAATAATGCAATGCTTGATGCTCAAGAAGCTTTGCGTGATCGGCGTAAAGAATTAGGTAAAGTAGATAATTACGACAAAGTATTAGATGACGGTGATAATTCTATTTGGAATAAAGAAACCGCAGAACTAAACACAAGGTTGCGTAAAAAAGTTGGCAAAGATCGATACGCATTACAACAATTTGATAGCCGTTTTCGTCAAATTGAACAACAAAACAGGTTTGTTTTACGAGATGTTATTGATGAAAGAACAAAAAAAGACGCAGTTTTAAATCGTTCTCGTAAGCTACAAAATGCTGAAGATGACATAGTTAACAATTACGATCTTTCCCAGGTAAGTTTTATTTTACGTGATGTTATCCAGGACACAAATAAACTTGCAGAAATAAAAGCCGGAAACATTGATGTATTAAACGAACAACAACGAACTTTGTTTCTTCGAGCAACTTTAAGATCTTTTGAGAAAAATGCAGATGAAGCGACTAGCGGTGTAGCTTTTGTTGACCAGGTACGCCAAGCAATAAGAGATGGCGATGAGACTGCCCTTAAATCTTCTCAAGCTGCTTATGTTTATGGTTTGATGAAAATGTTAGACTCAACAGATCAAGCTAAAATTTTTAAAACAGTTGGCGCTACTCAAACATATTTAGAAGGCGAAACGATTGCAGAGCAAAACGCGCGCAAACAAGCTGATTTATATTTAGATGACTTTAGATCTTCTTTGGATGTTTATGAAAAACAACTTACAGAAGGTAATGTATTAGATAATGAAATCATTGATGAAATAGGTAGAAACTTAAGCGAAAGTGTTTTGCCTCGTATTAGTGATGAAGGTGAGCGCCAAGCTGTAGCAAAATCGTATGCTGACCTGGTATCTTTTAATGATTTTCAAAAAAGCTTTGGTAGAAGAGTTACACTAGATACAATCGATGATGCTATTTCTACGTTTAGATCTGAAGGTATTGCTGGAGAGTTGAGCTTAGGCATTGATACTGATCGAGAAGAAAACCTTATTGCGTTTATGGAACAATATAAAGAAAATATGACTAAAGCCCTGGGCAAAAACGGGGATGCTATTTCTTTTGCAGCGCGCACTAAAATGGACGGTATAAGCATTGCTGGTGTTGATTTTTCATCAGAAGCTTTTTCAAATAATGCAACAGGTTTAAACGCACGTTTAACTCAAGGATCTAAAATAAAAGCAAACAATAAACTTAATCATCTTCCTATTTTAACAAATGATGAGATGATGCAGCTCCAAAACGTATTTAATCAATCTTCTTTTGAAGAACAGCGCGCAATCATTAATGGTATAAACCAAGAGCTAGGGCCTAAAAGCTCTGAGCTTTACAGCAAAATAAGCAAAGATGCTCCAATGATGGCGCACTTAGCTGGTTTAATTGATCTTAATGGCGTGAATGACGAAGCGTCCAGGCAGATCCAACTAGGGCTTTCTGCTGAAAATAAAGTTAAGGTTTCCTCGCTTACTGATTTAGGCGGCACTTTAGTTTACAATGAAATTGTCCTGGACGCATTTGGAACATTGCCAGAAAAACTTGAGCAAAGTTTACGTGGTGTAACTCAGCAATCTGTTGAAGCAATATTAACATACCGTATGATGTATGAAGGGCTAGATGTTCAAACTTTAAAAAAAGAAGATATACAAAATATTGTTAGTTTTGCAATGGGTGGATCTAAAGACGGTACTCGAGGCGGCATAGGTGTATATGGTGGAAATGACAGATCCTATTTCCGTCCTAAAAATGTTTCTGACGAAGAATTTACAACAGCCGTTGATGGTTTAACTGCTGAAAAACTATCACGTATACCTGGTAACGACATACCCGAAGGAGATTATGAAGTTACAAATAATATTCTTGAAGGTTTCTTAGATAGTGATGATGCGGGTATTGCAGCGGTAGGACGTGATAATCGTGGTTATATTATTTATGAAATGTATCGTGGAGAGCCTGGAATGTCTCAAGCTATTGGATCTCAAAATGGTGATCCTTTAGTTTTTACTTTTGAAGATTTAGTTACACTCGATTTATTAGAACGTGAAGCTACAGCAATAAAAAACGATGCAAGCCAGCAAATTAGAGATCGAAGTCAAAAATATTTATATCAAAGATCTGTTTTCTTTTACGATGAGACAAACAATAAATTATATGACAGTCGAGGAATGAAAGAACTTGATATAGGTCGCCTGGAAGATATTAAACAAGGTCAGTTATTAGAATGACGTTACTCAATTTTGATAACGAGGATAAGTCTGTTTTAGACACACGCCCGGTTATAGATAAACCTATTACTGGTGTTCAAGAAAACTTTGAAGCTGCATTTAAAGGGAGCTTTGCCCAGGCGCCTTTTTCTAAAAGATTTTATGAACGAGATTGGTGGGGTAGTGTTGTCGATGAAATAAACGCGCAAACGGGTGAAAGTTTTAATAACCCGATGTATTATTTTACTCGCAACGATAAAGATGCGCAAAAAATACAAAAGTATGTTCGTGGCAATTTAGACAAGCTTGAAGGTGATTTTAACATTTTTCTTGAGAATGACCTGGTAGGCAGTATAGAACAACAAACGCGCGATCGAGCTTTGTCAAACATCGAAGAAATGGAAGAAGTTTTTTCTCGAGCGGAAGGGTTTTTTCCTACTGCTTCAAGTTATGCAGGTATGTTTAGCGCTGCTGCTGCTGATCCTGTTAACGTAGGTTTAACACTTGTTACTGGCCCATTAACATTTAGCGTTAAAACTTTTGGCGGCGTAATGCTTAGAGAAGCATTAATTAACTCTGGTATTGAAGCTGCGCAACAACCATTAGTGGCTCAATGGTATGAAGAATTAGGATTAGATTATACGTTTGCTGATTTTCGTAATGCGGTTTTGACTGCTGGTGCGGTTGGTGCAGGTATTCCTTTGATAATAAGAGGTGGCAAAACTGGTATAGACATTGGTAAAGATTTTGTGCCGTTATCATCTGGTCAAATTAAAAAAGGTTATCGTGCATTTATTGATAGTGGTGCGGCTAAAGAAACTGACATTGGCGCTGGTGCTGAAAAAATGCTTAAAAGCGAAGAGGACGTTTTTGAACAAAATCCTCTAGCTGATGTATTTTCTAACCTGGAACACAAGGAACGCCTGGTAAACGGATCTGCTGCATTCCAAAACAACCAGGCTCCAACAATATCAGATAAACCAAAATCTTCGTTGAAATCACCAGGTAGCATTTATGAAGCCGATAACCTGGATGGTCAAATTTTTAGATTTAATCCTGATGAAATAAATGTCGATGCAGAAACATTTCAATTTAAAACGGGTGGTGATGAGTTTGGTGTTACTGAGCGTTTACGTGACGTAACGCAATGGGATCCAAGTAAAGCCGGGCAAATAACTGTTTATGAATATGCAGATGGGCGGCAGTTTATTGCAGATGGACATCAAAGATTAGGTTTAGCAAAACGTATAAAAGCACAAGATCCTAGCCAGGATGTGCGTTTGTATGGTAATAAACTACGCGAAACTGACGGTATTGCGCCAGTAGAAGCGCGCGTTATTGCTGCTATGAAAAATATATCTGAGGGTACTGGGTCGGTCCTCGATGCTGCAAAAGTGTTTAGATTTTCTCCAGAACGCATTAATGATCCCAGTTTCCCAAAGGGGTCTGAGTTTGTAAAGCAAGCTCGGGCCCTATCTAATCTTGCGCCGGAAAACTTTGGTATGGCAATAAACGAAGTTGTCCCATCAAATTTTGCTGCTGTTGTTGGGCGTTTAATTCCAGACGATGCAAGCATGCAAACGGCTGCGTTAAATGTCCTGGCTAAAACAGAACCAACAAACGCATTCCAGGCTGAAAGCGTTGTTCGCCAGGTAATTGACAGCGGCGTTACAAGAGAAAGCCAAGAAAGTTTATTCGGTGAAGAAATTGTTACTGAAAGTTTATTCTTAGAACGTGCAAAAGTATTAGATCGAGCACAGAAACAATTAAGAAAAGACAAATCGTCATTTAAAAACCTGGTTGATAATGCTTCAAGAATAGAAGGTGAAGGCAATCAACTAGCCAAAGATGCAAATCAGAAAAGGGCTAATCAAGATGGCACGGCAATCGCGCTCCTCCAAAGTCAAGCAAACCGCAAAGGGCCGCTCTCAGACGCCCTCACAGACGCAGCAAAACTCGCCAAAGATCAAGGATCGTACACAGATGCTACAAAACGATTTGTCGATGCTATCAGACGATCAGTTGACGAAGGCGACTTTGATCGCGCAAAGGCTGGCGATGCAGGACGCCCTTTCGATGTTGCAGAGGAAGCGCCTACAGTACGAGATGATGCAGAGCAGCTAAGATTAGACGATTTTTCTGAACCTGTTGGCAAGGGGACTATCAATCAAACGAACGCTTTGACTGAGGATTTGCGCGCAGATCTTTCTGAAACAAACTTATTACGTGAAGATTTAAAACGCCTGGTCGAAAGTGGTGGAAGTGAAGCTGATATTATAAGTCATCCGGCGGTTGTTCGAGCGGTTGATGAAATGGAAAGTTTGCCGCGCACCAGTAATGTAGAAGGATATGGATCTGAGAATTGGTTTACGTCCAGGCAATATGTTGTTGGGTCTAGGCGTGATGGATCTTTTGAAGAGGCTTTAGACTATCTTAGAGATAATGCGAGACAGTTAGGCTGGGTTGATGATAAGCTTGAGTATCCTGTTGGATCTTTGCGTAGAGAAAGAAAAGCTGTTATTGTCTTGGGCCCTCCGGCTGCTGGTAAAAGCACTATAGCTAATCCTATTGCTCGCAAAATGGGGGCCGCTATTGTTGATTCGGATGAAGCAAAAAAGATTTTACCAGAATACAGAGGTGGTATAGGTGCTAATGCAGTACACGAAGAAAGTTCTTTCCTAGCAGATCTTTTATTTAAAGATTTAATGGAAGATGGCGATAATTTAGTTATTCCAAAAGTAGGAGGTAAGCTTGATAGCATTGAGCGTACTATTGCTAAGTTGCGTGAAAAAGGCTATGAAGTAGATGTAGTAGATATGAAGGTCGGAGCTGAAGAAGCTTTGCGCCGTATGATCGGTAGATTTATATCTAAAGGTAGGTTAATCAATCCAGAATATGTAAGAGAGGTTGGAAACAACCCAGGTAAAACTTACGATACAATAAAGAAAAGAGGTTTAGCAGATGGATACGGACGAATTGATAATGAAGGTGGCCCAGATGTTCCAAGACCCGTCCTCGAAGATACAAGAGGAACCCTCGAAGGTTTCGAGATTGAATTACGAAGAGGTGGAGGAGAAAGCGATGATGTTGTCGGACAGCCAAGTGGGTCAGAACTTATTACAGCGCGCGCGCAACAATCGGAAGAAATAGAGATCCCTCAGATTGAGGAAAGCCTATTAGACACTGAGTTTCCTATTGCACAGCCCTTGGACGGTGATGAGAATGTTGTTGCGCAAACTATGACTGCCCGGCAAATTTTATCTGATATAGATGCAGATACGGCAATGATTGATCGGCTATCGAGGTGTCCAATATGAGTTTTAGAAAATGTATTGATGATGCGTTAGGCGAAGGATCATTAACAGAAGCCCAGGCAAAAGAAACCCGGGATCTTTTTGATGAGATTGAGGCAGATCTTAAAGGCAAAATGAGTGATGCAGCAGCAACGTCAAAAGCCGGATCTGATACATTTAGTGCAATGCAGCATAAGATTGCGCAACGTAAACGGCAAAAAGTTTTACAACTTCGTACCTGGCAAAACATTTCTAAGAATATGAATGATTACCGCGATATGATGGGTCGATCTAACCCTAATCGCGCAGTCCTGGCACATTTTGACCAGGATGGTACGTCTAAGTTTTCTTCTGTAACCCAACGACAAAGCGCCATAGAGGGTGTTGCTTTTGGTGAAATGAGCAACATTTTAGCAACATTTCGCCGTAATTTAACTGGGGAAGTAAGACAAAAAGCAAAACTTAAAGATGTTGTCCGTGAAATATTCGGTGAAAATACTAAAGATGCAAGCGCTAGAGAGTTAGCTCAAGCTTGGAAAACAACATCTAATAACTTGCGTAAAAGATATAATAGAGCTGGTGGTGCTATAGCTAATCGAGAAGATTGGGGTTTGCCGCAAACACATGATATGTTGACGGTTCGTAAAGCTGGGGCCGCAGAATGGACTAACTTTATACGACCGCTTTTAGACCCTAAGAAAATGATCGATGAGCAAACGGGTTTAGCGTTTTCTCCGCAAAAATTAGAGATTGCCTTACGTGATGTGTACGAAACAATTAGCACAGATGGCATGAATAAAGTCACTCCAGGTGGGGCTAATCTTTCTAAGAGCCTGGCTAATCGGCGCCAGGATCACCGCTTTTTAGTTTTTAAAGATGCAGACAGTTGGATTTCTTACCAGGATAAATTTGGCAATCCAAATTCATTTGATACAATGATTGCTCATGTTTCTAACATGTCACGCGATATTGCTATGCTTGAAGTATTGGGGCCTAATCCTCGAGCAACTGTAAACTTTATGAAGCAAACCCTTGAGGTTCGAGCGTCTGGAAACCAGGCTGCTGAAAAAGCTGTTGTAAGTACAAACAGAAAAGTTGACGAATTGTATATGGCTGTTACTGGTGCCAATAACTCACCATCAAACGCATTCTGGGCCCAAACTTTAGCAGGTACTCGCCAGGTTTTACAATCTGCACAATTAGGAGCTGCTTCACTAGCAGCAATAACAGACGTAAACTTTCAACGTATTGCGCGTCAGTTTATTGGGCTTCCCCAGGTAAACACTGTAAATCAGTATTTAAAGCTGCTTAATCCCCTGGGCGCTAAGGAAAAAGGTGAGTTAGCTATTCGCCTGGGCCTTATTGCTGAGGGCTGGACAAGCCTGGCTGCTGGGCAAATGCGGTATGTAGGTGACATATCTGGGCCAGAAATAACACGTAGAGTTGCTGATTTTGTTATGCGCGCTTCTTTTTTATCGCCTATGACAAACGCAGGTCGATGGGCATTTGGTATGGAATTTCTAGGTTTTCTTGCTGATAACGCTAAGAAATCATTTAATGATGTAGATCCGCGTTTCAAAAAAACATTAGAAAACTACGGTTTTAATCAGGAAACATGGAATATTGTACGCGCAACAGATCTTTATAATGATAGTGGTGCTACATTTTTGCGCCCAGTAGACATAATAAATCGCACAGATATATCGCCGGATTTGGCAAATAGCCTGGGAAGCCGTGTCCTGGAGATGGTAAATACAGAAACAAACTTTGCTGTACCGTCTACATCGATGCGCGGTCGCCTGGCGCTTACTGGTGATAGTCGCCCTGGTACGTGGGCAGGTGAATTAACCAGGTCTTTTGCAATGTATAAAAACTTTGGAATTACCCTGGTAAACACGCATTTAGTTCGAGGCGCTACGCAACCAGGTATAAAAGGCAAAGGATCGTATTACTCAAACTTGTTAATTTCTACGACAATTATGGGTGCTCTAGCTATACAGCTAAAAGAAATGTCCAAGGGCCGGGATCCTCGACCAATGAATACAGAGGAGTTTTGGGGAGCTGCATTCTTACAAGGCGGTGGTTTAGGTATATACGGTGATTTCTTGTTTGCAGATTTAAATCGTTTTGAGCGGGGTTTACCTGCTACAGTTGCCGGGCCTGTTGTTGGATTTGCAGATGATATAAAAAATCTAACATTAGGTAATTTGATTGAAGCTGCATCTGGTAAAGATACAAAAGCAGCGTCTGAATTGATAAGATTTGCCCAGCGATACACACCTGGTTCATCGATTTGGTATTTGAGATCTGGGCTCGAGCGTAACGTCTGGGATCGTTTGCAAGAGTGGGCAGACCCAAAAGCTAGATCAAAAATGCGTAAACAAGAAAGAAAATATAAAAGAGATTATGGTCAAGAGCATTGGTGGGGTAAAGGGGAAGCATTGCCAGAAAGAGGGCCTCGCCTGGAAAACATTTTTGGAGAGTAGTCAAGAGGTTATTTTCGTGGTAAAAGGATTAAAGTAGAGGATGTGAAATGACAGTAAGTAGCAGTGTAAACAAAGTAAGCGCAAACGGTAATGGAAGTACAACCGTATTTCCCTATTCGTTTAAGATCTTTGACCAAGATGATTTAACAGTTATCTTGCGTAATGCTAGTGGTGGTGAGACAACACAAACCATTTCTACAAACTATACTGTTAGCGGTGTAGGGAACGCAAGCGGCGGCAATGTAACAATGGGTACTGCTCCAGCAAGCGGAGAGTCACTAACTATTATACGAGAGCAGCCACTTACACAAGGACTAGACCTTGTTGCTAATGATCCTTTCCCTGCTGCTTCTTTCGAGGACACCTTAGATAAACTTGTGTTTATGGTGCAGCAACACGAAGAAACTTTAAACAGAACAATCAAAGGTTCTAAGACAACTACAATTACAAACCCGTCTTTTACTACAAACGCAACAGCCAGGGCAAATAAAGTCTTTGCTTTCGATGCTTCTGGAAACATTGATATTACTCAGGAAATTGGTGTTTACAAAGGTAATTGGGCATCAGGTACAACTTACGCTGTGCGTGACTTGGTAAAAGATACCAGCACCAATAACATCTTTATCGCTATTACTGCCCATACATCTAGCGGATCTCAGCCGTTAACAACAAATACGGATAGTGCTAAATGGGCGCTGATTGTGGATGCTGCGTCAGCGACTACTAGTCAAAATGCTGCGGCTGCTAGTGCTACGGCATCGGCAAATTCTGCTACAGCTTCGGCAACATCAGCAACCAATAGCGGCAACTCAGCGACTTCCTCGGCAACCCAGGCAACCAACAGTGCAAATTCTGCAACTGCTAGCGCATCATCAGCTACATCAGCGGCTGCTAGTGCTGCTATTATATCGCCAGTTCAAAATGAAATAACAACCATATCGCAAAGTATTGCCACGCTTAACGGCCTGGCTGCTATATTCTCAGGTACAACATCAATTACAGTTACGGTTGTAAGTTCGGGTGGCTCAAATTACTTTGCAATAAACGGTGTAACCGCACCAGCGCTAACGCTTGTTCAAGGCCACACTTACACTTTCGATGTGAGCGCATCATCGGTATCTGGACATCCATTGGTTTTTAAAGACTCTGGCGGTAGTGCATACACTACTGGAGTAACCACAACAGGTACGGCTGGAAGCACTGGGGCAACGGTTGTTATAGTTGTTCCTTCTTCGGGAACTATGCCAGCAAGATACGCATGTTCAACGCATGG
>JGI24004J15324_10000215_pt1 | contig 23285 bp, 25 predicted proteins | sample LinPmetageLP32_FD_15324 | JGI IMG/M metagenome (IMG submission 15324)
GTACGTGCAATCTCAGCCCGATCTTGCACCACAAATCCTGCAAGCTCTTAAAACAGGCGATCCAGAGTTTTATAACAGAGTTATAAAGAAAACAGGCAGAGCGGTTGAAACCGACAGAACGGTTGACACAAACGAAGCGGGCTCTGAAAAAACTTCAACGTTAAACGAAGCTACAATAGAGATGTTTAACGCGGACGGCAGCATAAACTACAACTCGGAAGTTTGGTCCCGAACAAAACCTCCTCGTTTTAATCCGGACCTTGATTACGGTGCAGTCGTTGGTCTTTCTCGTATCCTCCCCGGTGTGGCTACGGGAGTGTCAGAGTTTAAACAGGAGATTACCGGCGGGACGTTAACACCCGCAGCAAGGGATTATAATGAAGCTAGGAGTGATTTAGCAGCACTCGCTAACGACATGCTAAAAATAAGTACGAATGACGATAATGGAAGAATCTTAAAAGCTGTTCAAGACCTTCTCATAGAAGAACAAGAGAATTTACGGCCCGGTGGTATTTTAAGAGGTGACGCTGCTGCTTTAGCAACGCTAACACAAATAAAAGAAAGTTTAGCACAGGGTATTATGAAAGCCGCTTCGGTTCTTCCCCGATACGGTGGAGTAAGCGACCATAATAGTGCCGCCGCCATCAATAAAGAAGAGTTGGTGATGAACAAGCTCAAGAACCACATGAACGAAGTTTTAGCGTTTGAAAAGGCTTTTAAAAGCAATTTTTCTAATGTGCGAAATACGGTTACTGAAAGAAATGAAGAAACGACGAGAGCCAAACCTGTTGTAAAAAGAAGTGCTGCGCAGCAGATTTTGGATCTGGTGCCCGATGCAAATCGGGGGCCCGAAAAAAAAAAACCAATTTTAGATGATCCAGAAGCTCCACCTCAGACTTTGGAGGGTCTTATAAATTCTGGAATAGAAGCTACGGGATCGTTACTTTCCCCTTCCATGATCACCAGAATATCTAATATTGAAACTAACGCTAGTGAGCCGATTAGTGTAAGAACTACCAAGTCTAGTGGTCACGACGCGCATGGTATCATGCAGATTAAAACGACAACGGCGGTTCAACCCGGATCAGGTTTTAATATTTTTGACGCCGCAGATACTTTTAAGATTAAGTATGACGCGGACCTAAAAGCAAACGCAATTAAAAGTGTTGCTTCAAACTCAAGTAAAGGTATCTATAAACCTGTAACAGGTCCTGAAGGCGAAGAGATTAAAAGACTTTTAAAAATCCCTGAGTTAAACACACTTTTAGGTATTTCTTATTTGAATTATCTTAGCAAAAGGTTCGGGGGCGATGAAGAGAAAATAGTTCTTGCTTATAACCAAGGTATGGGGACTATTAGAAAATGGGACGGGAACAGAGCTTCGTTAAATGACGAAGGTCAAAACTACATAAGAAAGTTTGAAAAGGCTGAGTAAAAATGGCAGAAGATAGAGCAGCCCAAGAAGCACTAGCTAACTTTACCGATGAAGAACTTGAGAGCTACGCAGCCCAAGAATCACTAGCTAACTTTACCGATGAAGCACTTGAGCAGTACGGGGAAAAGTTTTCCCAAGGTGTAGAGCCTACCGAGTCTATTGAAACGGCGGTTGTACCAGAAGACCTTCCGTATCATAGGGATCGTTTTAACAAAAACTTTTCGTCGATGATTTCGCCGTACAGAGACTTGGGCCCTGATACCTCCGTGCCCGTTGGAAACGATACAGGCTTCATTGCCCCCGCTAGAGACAATACGGGCTCGTCGGGTGAGTTTTTAATAAACTTTACAAGACCTCAGTTTGAGTCCTTGATGGAAGAACAGGGTTTGGAGGAAGGTACTCGTGGAGTTCTGGCCGTTGCCACTCAAAGGCTAGGTCTGCAAGATGACAACCCAATCACTTTGGAATCACTAAAAGACGGCTCACACCCTATTTTAGACGCTCTAGACGATTACAAGGGTATATCCCCTGAAAACCGTAATTTAGGTGAAGAAGAAATCCTGACAATCTTTACTAATGTTAAGCGTTACGACGGTCAATTTGATGCAGGTGTTCAAGGTGGGAAGCGGGAAGTACCCGAAATGGTTGGAGCTTTTGCCGGTTATAAAGCAGGTCTAGCCACGGCATCTTTAATACCTTTACCTCCTCCGGTTACACTTCCTACTTTACTTCTAAAAGGACTTGTTCTCGGTGTAGGAAGTATGGGCGGGGCCATTAGCGGCGCTATAGCCGCAAGTAAACTAGAAGACGCACTTGTTGGCGAAGCGGACCCTGTCATACCCTCTCAAGAAAGTGCTTACCGAATGGGCGAAACAGGTGTAATAGGATTGTCGATGATAGGCAACCCTATAAAACTTGTCGAAAGCATACCAAAAGCTAAAACAGGCGCTTTAGAGTTTTTAGAAAACTTTAAACAACTTAGCCAAGGCGGTAAATTTTCTGACGTTGCGGACGAGGGTTTTGAGCTTTGGGCTAGAAACGCAGGTTTAAAACCCGCACAAGCTGCGGCTCTTCTTGAAAGAACACTAGAAGCTCGAAAAAGCTCTGAAATGGGTGCCATGATAAACGGTCTGTTTGGAAAAGACCTTGGGATTATGAAGTTTAACCCCGCTGGGTATCTGTTTGACCCAACGAAAGGTCCTGCATCCGCTCGTGCTCTTGCTGCGATAGAAGGTGGTGTTGCAAAGTCCTTTGACGACGCTGCTAAGAACCCTTTGTTGTTTGCCGGGGGAGAGACGTTTAGGGCCGCAGGCATGGGTACAGGTGCCTACGTTGCAAACGAACTGGACCCCTATGGTGACGTTTCGCGAGTTGGTGGAGAAATTGTGGGTTCAAGCTTCCCTTCTCTAATTAGTGGAGTTGCGATAAGTGCCAGTAAANGTATTTTTGACACCATGAAAAAATGGTATGGAAACCTAAACGACCCTGAAAAATTGGAGAAAGCAAAAGGGCTTTTAGAAACACGAGCGCAGCGTCAGGCCGCAGAAAAAATCTTGGAAGCCATTAGAACGTCACAAGAGTATGTTGATAAGGTAGACGCTGACGGTAAGTTAATAGCAAGCGCTGAAGATCAGTTGGGCGAGTTTATAAGACTTCTGGGTGTTGCCTCTGCAAAAGAACCTATCAGAGACGCCGACGGTAATGTAATACCCCTTAGTCTATCGGCTTTGGCTCTAGATGAAGGTTTACCTTTTGCGCCAACACTAAGAGTAATTGAAGACGAATTAGGAAGAACAAGCGCTGACCTTCGTAACGCTACTGATCAGGGAAAAGCAAACTTGCAAGCGGGGTCTATTGCCGCTGTGAGAGCGTTAGCGGCTACAGGTGATCCCCAAGCACTTAGAGTTGCGGCGCGTATTCAACAAAAGCTTTTTGAAACAAACATTATAGATAACATGGACGAAGCGGTAGCCAAACTTACAACAGCCGCGACAAGAGTCCTCGGCAAGGACCCTGATGGGGGTTCTCTCAAAACGGATTTGTCTGTAAGTCTTTACGAGGCCCTTCAAAAGCAAATTAATCAAAGTAAAGCTAGAGAGAGGCAGCTTTGGAACGAAGTCAAAAGCTTTCCAATTAAAGAGTTTTACTCTAGAAATGGCCAGCAACTTAGTGTGCCTAACGTTCTTCAGCTTATGAACAGACGTTCCACCCGAAAGGGTTTAAATTTTAGCTCCAAAGGAACTTCGGGGGAGTTAGCGTCGGCTATGGGGAAGTATACGGAGGACATTGCAGCTTTCCGAACGTATTTTGAAGAAGGAATAGGCAGAAACCCTGTTACTGCCGAAAGATTATATCTAATGAGGCGCGGGTTTCTAAATAAAGCCAGAGAGAAAAGAAAAACAGGGGATTTAGAAAACGCAAATTTTCTTGATAAATTAGCGGATGCGGCTTTGAGAGATTTAACGGGCGTAAAAAACGGGGCCTCACAAGCATACGACACGGCTCGTGCTTACACTTTTGCTCGTAACAATGTTTTTACACGTAGTTTTTTGAAGGGCCAGCAAATCTATGATAGAGACGGCGGGTTAGTAGTGGCGCCACAAGATTTGCTCACCAAGGCTTTTCAAGGGGGATACCCAAAAGTTGTCCAAAGGTTTGAAAACATAAGGGCCGCTGGGAAATTCTTAATTTCAGAAGGGGGGTTTGAACCTGCCGACGTAGACCTAATGTCTACAGACGATATTATGTCTAATATCTTGAGGGATAGCTTTGATAAAATTGTTAAAAGAGAAGTTGTAAAAGTCGATGGACCTAACGGTAGACAAGAATTTGTAACTCATGTTGTTGATCCCGTAAGGTTGCAAGCGCTTAAAAACGATCCTGCTTTTAAAGAATTAACTGTTCTTTTGCCAGAGCTAAAAGATGATTTAGCGGATGCTGAAACAGCACGCTTGGCTTTTAACAATCTTCTTGGAGAGGTTAAGGACTCTGTTAACCCTAGAGTAATTGACAGAAAAGCATTTACAGATGAGCAGTTAACCACTTTGTACGGAACAAAAGCTTTGTCGTTGGTTCTTCAGCACGAAGACCCCGGCAAAATGGTTGCAGAGATTTTAAAGCAACCTAAACCTGTGCTTGCCTTAAACGCTATGTGGCAAAGATTAACGAACCCTAGTGTTTCAAAAGAACTAAGGGACACAGCGTATACTCCAGAACAAGTGAAAATGGGTTTAAAGCAAGCGATTTTTAGTAATCTTGTAACTGACGCAACAACAAATACGAAAATTGACGGCAATACCTTACAAGCAGGGTTATTTGGTAAATTAAGAGGCAGTGATCCCAGTACCGATACTAGCTTGTCTAAGTGGATGATAAGTAAAGGCTTGGCAACGACTGAAGAAATGACGGGAAGAGACGCCAACGGTAACATAGTCGAAGGGGCTAAAGGTGGCATACAAGCCATGATTAAGACCATTCGAGGGGTAGACGAAGCGTTTGCTTCAGGTAATTATGAAAACATAATGTTTAAAAACCCTAGCCTTGGCAAACTATTTTCTATAAGGATTCTTGGTGCTACCGCTGGTGGTGCTGCTCAAAACCAATTGAAAAAAATGCTTGGGCTACCGACNATGAGTGGAGGTCTTATCGCAGAGTCTACAGGTTCTGAGCTTGTGCAACGCCTGTTGCTTCAGGGGCCTGCGGCACAAAGAACACGGGTAATGACTTACCTTTTCACAAACCCAAAAGCCGTTTCTGCACTGTTAACAGAAATTAAAACTAAGCAGGACCTTGACACTGCGGTAGCAACACTTGCAAAGGTTTTAGCTCCGCTTGCAAAACAAACCGGAAGTAAGCTTCCTATTCTTGTCCGAGAGTCTTCAGAGGAAGATATTGAAGTAGAGCAGGTGCCTGAGCCCCGGCAAAGGTCCACGAAAAACTTTGAAAATATCCTTAAAGGCTATCGAGATACCGTCCCCGTCCCGGTTTCGAGCACGGCGCCTCCACCGCAAAGTCCGGTTAACCCTGTTCAAGTAAGCTCTGCGCCACTACAGCCAAGGCCACCAATCGCGTCGGCTCCTCAAAACCCTGAGAACAGGGCTAGATTTGCTGCGCTTTTCCCTAATGACTCAGCCAGTGCCATGATTCGGCAACAGTCGGCTACTCAGGGGATTGGAAGCTTGGCCGGTTAACCCCGGCCCGCGAGGCAATAAGCCATGTTCGCGGAAATTGCAGCGATAACAAGCGCTTTAGGTGCCATTAACAGTACTATATCGACGTTTAAACAGGCTAAAGCTAACGCTTCGGACGTCTCTCGTCTAGTTAGTAAATTTGGCGGTGCGTCAGAGAAATTAGACGATTGGGAAAGGAAAAAAAAACTTAAAAGACCTTTGACAGCTAAAGAAGCTATCGATTTATCTTTGGCACGCAGGCAAGTAAAAACGACAGAAAGAGCTTTAAAAGACGTCTGTTTGATGGCTGGTTGTGGAGATGTTTGGAAAGAAGCAGAACGTTTAAAACGTCAATCCGAACGAGAACAAAAAGAGTTTTTGCGTACTGTTCACGCTAAACGAAAAGCACGAAAACTAAAGATTCAGGGTATCGGGATGGCATTCTTTATTGCGTTTTCAATGGGTTTTATTGCGTGGGGTGGGTATGTCATTTATCAAGGAACGTTACAAGCACAAGAACGTTCGGAAGCACAGAAACAGAAAGCTAGGCAAAAAGTGTATAGAAACATTCGAAAATGCGGAAGATCAAATTGTGGATGAAGATGAGGTAGTAGCCCTTCTTGCGGCCTTAAACAGCATGTCTAGCGAAATCCGCAGGCTAAACGACACGCTTGAGAGAGGTTTTGAGGATTTAGGGGATTTAATAGAAAGCCTAGAAGACGACTAGGTTATAGCAGCCATTGTTTTGCGTTTTCCCCTAAAACCTGACCTGCCAGATCAATCTTGTTGCGTAAAGCTTTAAGAATTTTCTCATCAATTGTGTTCGGGGACACCAGATCAATGTAAGTGACTTTGTTGGTTTGGCCAATACGGTGAGCCCTGTCTTCGCTTTGTAACCGAACCTCCAAATCATAGTTATTACTGTAGTAAATAACGGTGTTTGCTGCGGTCAAAGTAATACCGTAACCCCCTGTTGTCGGCTGTCCTACAAAATAAGACAAGGCGTTGTCCGGGTCCTGAAACCTTTTGATGATCTCTTGCCTTTCGTCTTGGGGGGTTTGCCCGTAATAGGTTGCAACCGCCTCGGACCCGAAGCGGTTGCGCAGCGCACTGGCGATTTCTTGGATATTATGGGTCCACGATGCCCAAATAATCGCCTTGCCCTGAAGCTCGTCAATAATACTCATTAATTCATTCAGTCTGTTGTTATCCACAGGCTGGATTTCTTGATCGTCGGGGGCCAGAAACCCGCAACAGATTTGCTGTAACCGCATGATCTGGGTCAAAACACTGGCCGTGGTAGACAAATCTCCGCTTTCGAACCTTGCCAATGCAAGTTTTTGCATTTGTTTGTAAAGTTTTGCTTGCTCAGTCGTTAAACTAACATCCCTTCTAACATAAACTTTGTCGGGCAGGTCCAAGCAGTCCTGCTTTAAAACTCTGTCGCTAAACGTGTCGAGCTTATCGGATAGCTCATCTAACCTTCGGTAACCTACAATCTGACTAAACTGCCTTGGACCCATGTTGCGCCGCTGTACGTTTGCGTAACGTCCCTGATAAGCGTAATAACTACTGAAGCCAAGGCATTTTGAGGCAAGAAACTCGCACTGTGAAAACAAGTCCATTGGGGATTTTGTAATGGGGCTCCCTGTCAGAATACGTCGGTATTTACTAATGCTTCTCAAGCCCAGAATGTTTGCAGTACGTTTTGCTTTCCTGTTCTTGATCGTAGTGCTTTCATCAATAACTAACATGTTGTTGGGGTTATGCTTTAAGAAAAGCGTAGCAGCTTTTACCGCTTTTGGAGTGCTAAACCCCTCTACGTTCATCACAAACATTTTAATTCCCGCAAAGGGTTCTAGAACAAGCATACTAAGCTTGTCTTCAAAGGTTTTCGTAATGTTCGGTTGCCAGCGCAGCATTTCAAGCGGAATTCTGTCGGGCATGTGCGTAGGTATTTCACCCTGAACCCAGTTATCAAACACTCCTTTTGGAGCAACAATTAAAACAGCGTTTATCTGACCAGCCTCGTAAAGACACGCCATGTTATCAATGGCAACTTTAGATTTCCCTGTGCCCATCTCCATGAACCATGCGAAATGTGTCTGGGCCCACGACTCTTGCAGCACTTTTCGTTGGTGGTCAAAAGGTTCTGTCTTAAATTTGTATTTCATAATTTTCCGAACAATACTTGACAAGGGGTTTATATGAGATATTATCCTACTTTGTCAAGGCCCGAAAGGGTTTTTAACCACGAAAGAGGAGAAAAGTATGGCCGATCTATGGTCAGAGATGGAGGCAGATGTCGAAAAGCATCTTTCCTCCGGGGTCGAGAGAGTCGATCAGAAGACTTTAGGAAGCGTTGCTGAACTAGCAAGAGCTATCCGAGAGAAGGAAGACAGCATAAGCCTTTTAGAGGAAAAACTCAAAGCTGAGAAAAGGTTGCTGCTAAAACTATCAGATGAAGATTTACCCTCCATATTAGACGAGCTTGGGATGCAGTCCTTTAAACTGGACGACGGGTCTGAAGTGACCGTCAAAAGCACCTATGGGGCTTCTATTCGCTTGGAAGACCGCGAAAAAGCTTATCAGTGGCTGCGAGACAATGGTCACGACGACATTATCAAGAACACTGTAATGGTTCAGTTTGGTCGAGGTGAGGATGAAAAAGCTGAAGCATTTAAGAAATGGGTGGAAGAGCATAAATATGCTCCGGACCAAAAAACTGAAATTCACAACCAAACCTTGCGTGCTTTTGTGAAAGAGCGTGTAGAAAAGGGTGACGCCTTTGACATGTCGTTATTCGGAGCATGGGTTGGTCGTAGAGCACAAATAAAAAAGGGGTCGTAGAAATGGTTGATAAGAAAACAGAAGTGACTGAAAAAATGTTGTTGGATCTTAATGAGCAGCTAGAAGTCGCAGAAAAGTCAAGTGGTGAAATGATGGTTTTGGACACTGCTTTGTTCGAGACAGATGCAAATATAGGTGTACAGGATTTAGGTGAAGACGATCTTGCGTTGCCTTGGTTAAAAATTATCTCAGGTCAGGAGGACACTAAGATTGATGGCTCGAAGGGTGACATACACAACACTGTAACTGGAGAATGTTACGACGGAAAAGAAGGTCTGCAAGTGATTAGCTGCGCCTACCAACGCCGTTTTGTTGAATGGTCGCCAAGAGGCACTGGAACAGGAGCGCCTGTAAACATCTTTGAGCCGGGCGACATAATGCCTAAGACGGTTCGTGATGAAAACAACAAGGACATGATTGTTGACGGAGGTGGGAACTACATCGAAGAGACACATAACCACTATGTTCTTGTGCTTGACGGTCAAACGTTCAGTCCTGCTATTGTTGCGATGAAGTCCACTCAGTTAAAGAAATCTAGGAAGTGGAACAGCATGATTGTTAACCGAACTATGGTCAACGCTGCGGGCGTGATGTTTCGTCCGGCTAGGTTCAGCCATGTCTACAACTTAAAGACGACTAGTGAAAGCAACTCAAAAGGAAACTGGAACGGCTGGGAAGTCTCTTGCGTCGGACCTATTGAGAACGCATCTTTTTATCGGGAGGCCAAAGCGTTTAATGCACAGATAACCGCTGGCGATGTAAACGTGAAGTATACAGAAGACGAAGGCGCTGAAACGGATACATCAGCACCCTTTTAGTCTAATCGCGGGGCTTCGGCCCCGCTTTCACGTTCACGTTCCAGAGAAGTTGCATGGATGCCGTCGAAAAATTTAAAAGTATCTTTGTCGGGCTAGACAGTGCCTATGGCTACTACCGGATAGAAAAAACGGAAAGCAGCGGTAAAAACACCGGAAAAGGAGGGGTGGTTCGAGAGCCTCCTTCTGACCTAGTGTGGCAGAACCATTTAGCGGGCAAAGTCCAAGGGTTAGGTATTATCCCCATAAATGCCAACAACCAGTGCCAATGGGGCGCTATTGACGTAGACCAGTACCCGCTTGATCACAAAAAGCTTTTAGACAATGTCCGGCGTATGAAGTTACCGTTAGTGGTGTGTCGGAGCAAAAGCGGTGGGGCTCACCTGTACCTGTTTAGTGATAAATGGGTGGAGGCCAAGGACATGCAGAAAGCTCTACAGAACATCAGTGCTGCACTTGGCTACGGTAACTCAGAAATATTTCCAAAGCAGATCAAGCTGCATTTAGACCGAGGGGATGTTGGTAACTTCTTAAACTTACCGTATTACAACGCTGAAGAGGGGCTTCGGTACGCGTTTCTAGACGATGGAACGTCTGCCACGCTCGACGAGTTTTTTGAACTGCACCAACAGTTTGTGCAAACCCCGGAAGAGATACTCAAGTTACAGACTAGTAGTAAAAGCGACAACAAGGTTATTAAGGACGGCCCACCCTGTTTGCAGATTTTATGCACTGACAAAATTTCAGAAGGTGGCCGGAACAACGGTTTGTTTAATTTAGGGGTTTATCTAAGAAAGGCTTTTCCTGATAGCTGGGAGGACGAAATCCTCAAGCATAATATGGAGTACCTCTCGCCCCCTCTGCCATTGAATGAGGTAAACGTAGTAGCAAAACAGCTACAGCGCAAAGAATACGCTTACATGTGCTCTGACGCCCCTATCAACGCGTGTTGCAACAAGACCTTGTGCCAGACCCGGAAGTTTGGGGTCGGGGCCATGCTATTAGGCGCTGAAATGGCTAATTTGCGGAAATATAACTCTACCCCGCCTGTTTGGTTTCTAGACATTAACGGGGAGCCTTTGGAGTTGGATACGGAAGCGTTGTTAAACCAAGCTACGTTTCAAAAGGCGTGCATGGAGCAGTTAAACTTTATGCCACGTTCCGTGCAAAAGCAGTCTTGGGAGGGCCGTATTGGGGCTTTGCTGACCGAAATGAAAGAGAACGACACTGCCATCATTGAGGTTGCCGAAGACGCCAGCACCAGTGGTCAATTCTACGACTACCTAGAAGAGTTTTGCCGACACTTACAAGTTGCTCAAGATCGAGAAGAGATACTGCTTAGACGCCCTTGGACCGACGAAGAAGATGGAATCACCTACTTCCGGTTAAAGGACCTAGAAGGATTTCTTCGTAAGAATAAGTTTTTTGAATATAAATCTCACAAGATTGCCCAACGCTTACGTGACATTAACGGCGAAAGCATTGTCCTTAAAATTAAAGGCAGGGCCGTGAGGGTCTGGAAAATACCTGCATTTGAGTCTGCGGATGTTTTGCTAGACACACCAGAATTTAACCCGCAGGAGGCCCCGTTTTGAAGATTGCTAATTTTAAAGAGCAACGCTCTCGAAACATTCATATTTATGAACTTTACCATGAGAACCACATGACAATGGCTGCTATTGGCCGTCGCGTGGGGCTTTCCCGAGAAAGAGTGCGGCAAATCGTGAGGCAGTACGAGGGGATTTTTGGGGTTTACGAAAAAGCATTAACTTTCTTAGAGGAAGAAGATGCTGAGAAGACTCTTGAAGCTGAGAAATCCCGCAAGCCTTTAAACGATGTATAGGATATTCGGACCTCCGGGTACTGGAAAAACAACAACGTTGTTAAACATGGTGGATGATGCCCTAGAAAAAGGAACTCAGCCGCAACAAATAGCGTTCTTGGCGTTCACTCGTAAGGCCGCAACAGAAGCAAAAGAACGAGCCTCCAAGAGGTTTGGTCTTGACCCAAAGACCGATTTAGAGTCCTTCCGGACACTTCACAGTCTGGCGCTGACCATGACTTCGATCCGGCCCGAACAGATAATGCAGGACTCTCACTACCACGAGCTTTCAAAATCTATCGGCGTCACTTTGGGGGCTCCTAAAAACACTAATTATGACGAAGACCTGCCCACGATGGTTACGAGCAGTGACCCCATACTAAGTTTAATTAACTTGGCGAGGCTGCGGCAAGTACCCCTTCGGGAGCAGTACAACGAAAGCTCGATAGATAAAGAGTGGAATATTGTTGACTATGTTGCGCGGTGCTTATCCAAATACAAGGAAGGGATGGAGCTTTACGATTTTACGGACATGCTCGAAAGATTTGTTGTTGAAGGCGACATTTGTTGCCCTAGCTTTGACTTAGTCTTTCTAGACGAAGCGCAGGACCTTAGTCCGCTTCAATGGGAAATAGCTCATTTACTGGATGGAAAAGCCAAGCGAATGTATTGCGCGGGTGACGATGATCAAGCTATTTACAAATGGGCTGGCGCCGACGTTGACCATTTTATTAATTTGCCGGGAGGGTCGGAGACGTTAACGCAGTCGTATCGAGTGCCTCAGTCTGTGCATCGAATAGCGGAAGGCGTAGCCAATCGAATCCATCGACGGTTCCCTAAAGTCTATGAACCTAAAACAGAATCAGGGATGGTGACTCGCGTAGACACCATCGATTATTTGGACTTATCCGAAGGCAGTTGGCTGATTCTTGCCCAAGCGGGATACCAGCTACAGCCCGTTGCTCAAGACCTGAAGTCGGGGGGATACCTGTTTAATTACAGGGGGCATCGATCTATTAGTGAAAAGATCAGTGACGCCGTAAACGGGTGGGAGCAATTGCGTAAAGGCCGTGAAGTGTCCGGGGAAGTCGCAAAGAAGATTTACAGCCTTATGTCCTCTAAGACTCGTGTCACAAGAGGGTTTAAACGTTTATCGGGCGTGGACAATGAAGACTTTGTCACCTTTGACTACTTAGTAAAGTCACAAGGGCTGTTAGCCACTAAAGACATGATCTGGTCAGACGCAATGGATCGTTTACCCGACACAGACCGGGCTTACATCACGGCACTGTTGCGGCGCGGAGAAAAGTTTAACGGTGAGCCTCGGATCACCGCCAGTACAATCCATGCTGCAAAAGGCGGGGAAGCCGACAACGTGGTGCTGTACACAGACCTAAGTCCTGCGGCAGACGCAGAAATGCGACGTAATCCTGATGACATCCACCGGGTGTTCTACGTTGCGATAACCCGAACCAAAGAGAACCTGTATATAATTGAACCTGAAAACATAACGTGCAGCTACGACATTTGATTCTTGCAATACAAAACGAGTACGAGATAATGTCAAGTTCTGCAATCAATTTGGGAGTACACGTTAGATGGTAGCGCGAAAAGACCCACGCTTAGAAAGAGCAGGAGTAACAGGATTTAACCAGCCAAAGAGAACGCCGGACCACCCTACAAAGTCACACGTTGTCGTCGCAAGAGACGGCGGCACCACAAAAATGATTCGGTTTGGGCAACAGGGTGTGAGAACAAACCAAACAGTAGGCCAGCGTGAGGCGTTTAAGTCACGCCATGCAAAAAACATTGCAAAAGGTAAGTTGTCGGCAGCTTACTGGTCAAATAAAACAAAATGGAGCCCTTCCAAAACTCAATCCTCTTCTACCAAGTGGAAAAAAGGCTGATGGACTGCTGGCACTGTCAGTGCGAGTTGATCTGGGGCGGCGATCACGACATCGAGGACGAAGGGTTTCAATACTACATGTTGACAAACCTAAGTTGCCCGAAGTGTGAAGCCTATGTGGAAGTATATAGCCAAAAAAAAGAGTGTAGTTAATGACAATTGATACAGAAAAACTTTACCAAGAAATTAGTGCTGACGAAGGTAAGGTCTTGCATTGTTACCTGTGTAGCGAACTGCACAATACTGTGGGGATTGGACACAAAGTATTAGATAGCGATGAGGAAAGCGGACTAAAAATTTACGGTGCTTACGACGAAGTGCCTCAAGAAGAAGCCATTAGCGAAGAACGTTGCTACGAGCTTTTCGAGCAAGACGTGCAGATAGCCGCCGACGGTTGCAAGAGTTTGTACTTGAACTGGGAGCAGTTACCTCAAGAAATGAGGCACGTTCTAGTCAACATGGCGTTTCAGTTAGGAAAAACGGGCCTGTTACGGTTTAAAAAGATGAATGCCGCTGTTCAAGACTATCAGTACGCAAGGGTTGCCGAGGAAATGCTTGACTCTCGGTGGGCTCGGCACCAGACACCCGAACGTGCAATTCGTTTATCTGAAAGGGTTATAGCTTTAATAAAAATAGAAGCATGAGCTTACAAATGGCGATGTTTGCACCAAAAAGCGAATGGGTTCCGCCACTGGAATTGCCAGACCTAAGTGGTGCCAAGACGATAGCTATTGATGTTGAAACACGGGACCCGGACCTTAAAAAGAGTGGGCCCGGCTGGCCAACTGGAAATGGTGAGGTGGTGGGTTATGCCGTAGCGGTCGAGGGCTGGCGAGGCTACATACCTATACGGCACTTAGGCGGCGGTAATCTCGACGAAAAGATTGTTAACCGTTGGATGAAGAAAGTNTGCGAAAGCCCAGCCNNCAAAATTATGCACAACGCCCAATATGATTGGGGTTGGTTGAAGCGTATGGGGTTTGACGTTAAAGGCCGTGTCATTGACACCATGCTGGTAGCGTCGTTACTGGACGAAAACAGATTTAGCTACAGCCTAAACGCGCTGTGCTACGACTTACTGAACAAAACCAAGTCGGAAAAGCTGTTAGTAGAGGCAGCACGCGACTTTGGAGTTGATCCCAAGGCAGAGCTTTGGAAGATGCCCGCATCGTTCGTTGGACCTTATGGCGAGGCTGACGCGTCACTGACCTTGGAGCTTTGGAACTGCTTATCCTTAAAATTGGCCACAGAAGACCTTTGGCCGATTGCGAACTTAGAACTGGACCTGTTGCCGTGCTTAGTTGACATGACATGGCGAGGGGTCCGCATAGACACTGAACGTGTGGAACGGACTCGGGATGCATTATTAAAACGAGAGAAAGAACTACATAAGCAGATTAAAAAAGAGGCAGGGTCAGGTGTAGAAATCTGGGCCGCACAATCACTGGCAAGAGCGTTTGATAAGCTCGGAATTGAATACCCTAAAACGGAAAAGGGTGCGCCGTCTTTTACAAAGTCTTTTCTGCAAGAACACCCACATTCGTTCCCTCAGTTAGTCGTTAAAGCACGTAACCTCAACAAAACTAATGGCACTTTTATCAGTACCATTATGAAACACTGTCGGGAAGACGGAAGAATCCACTCGCATATCAACCAGATCAGGTCCGACGACGGCGGAACAGTTTCCGGGCGTATCAGTATGTCGAACCCTAATCTTCAGCAAGTGCCTGCACGGGACCCGGAACTCGGGCCAATGATCAGGAGCCTTTTCTTACCAGAAGAAGGGGAGCAGTGGGCGGCCATTGATTTCAGTCAACAGGAACCACGTATCTTGGTGCATTACGCGCACGTCTATGGTCAAACTAGAGGCGTGGCGCTGGATAAGGCCGAGGAGTTTGTTAAAGCTTACCAGAATGATCCCAACATGGACTTTCATACAATGGTCGCGGAAATGGCCAAGGTGCAGCGCAAGCAGGCTAAGACGATTAATTTAGCAATGATGTACGGCATGGGCGTCGGTAAGCTGTCCGAACAGTTAGACATTCCAATGGAAGAGGCTAAAGGGCTGGTAAAGCAATACCATGACCGTGTGCCGTTTGTTAAAGGTCTGCTAACAGGTGTGATGAACAGGCTCAACGAGAAGTCCAGTGGCGGAAGCGTCCGAAGCATACTGGGGCGGAAGTGCCGATTTAATTTGTGGGAACCCGACTCATTTGCAATGAACAAGGCTTTACCCTACGAGCAAGCAGTACAAGAGTACGGTGCAACTACACGACTCAAGCGTGCTTACACCTACAAGGCGCTTAACCGCTTGATTCAAGCATCTGCCGCTGACATGACTAAAAAAGCAATGGTAGATGTTTATCAGGCAGGGCACATCCCTTTGATCCAGATTCACGACGAAATAGCAATGTCTGTATCGTCTGCGGAGCAGGCTCACAGCATTGCCGCGATAATGGAAGCGGCTATACCGCTGGAGGTTCCTAGCAAGTGCGACGTGGAAATTGGGCCTAGCTGGGGCGAAGCGGTTTAGTTGATTTTAACTAAGTTGTCTTGCAAAATTATTCTTCGGTAGTGGTTGAAAAACCGTCTCCGGGTAAACCTTTGGACCCCTCTTAGGTTTGCTCGGAGGGCTACCGAACCGAAAACCGTAGTTTTTATCGACAACCCTTATAAAATCCCATATACTCTTATTCTTTGGAACAAGTCAGGGCGTATCAATGGATACCGAAAAGTGGAAAAGTGTTCTTGTACCACGAGAAGTCTACGAAGAACTTAAAAGCCAAGCAAAATTAGAAGGCCGCACGATCAGCGGGCAGCTACGCTTGATGTTTAGCGAGTACCAGACCCTGCGTGAGAAGCGGTTTCAGAAGAACGAGCCCGTAACGTTTGATAATCTATGAGCGCTGTATTCTCTTTTGAAAGGCCACTGAGCAACGAAGAGCGAAAGCTTTTGTGGGAGCAGCGTTTAAAGCATTACCGGGCTAATACTCCGTTAACGTTAGTTAAAGATTGACATTATCGTATAGTGTCGCATATCATAGGTTTTTTACGGAGAAACCTATGAGCGATATTAAAAACATTACCGGGGTAAACGGTTTAAAAAATCCAAACTGGTTTACCATGTATAATCTGGCTTCGGAGTTGCGCCAAAGCATGATGGACCAGCGAAGAGAAGAAGGGCTACCAATTAACCACAGTACCCGCGTTTGGTTAAACGCTAGACTACGTGCCGTAGAACACCCAAACACCTTTGAAGTCCCGTCCTCAAAAGAAATCTCAGCGCTGCGTGTAGGTGACTATGTAAAAATAGCCTACGAAGTTTATGGGAAAGACCACCAAGTACGTGGAGAACGTTTTTGGGTACAGTTAACCCACAATGGTTCTAAAGAAGCGTTTCGTATAAAAAACGGTGCTGTGTTGTTCTTTGGAACGGTTGCTAACGATTTGGAGGTCGTTAACGAGCTTATTAAAGAACACGAGGGCTTTGAGTTAATGTACGGAGACATGGTGTCGCTGACTTCTGACAACATTTTAGAGGTAGTCGAGACAGAATGAAGTTAATTAAAATAAAAGAAGGAGCCTGACCGAGCATGATAAATTTGTATCTGTTCACGGCGCTTGGGGTATTTGTTTGGGGAGAGTACCCAACATATGAGGCGTGTAAAGGGGTAAAAGTAGAATTAATAGATTGGTTTAGTACAGTCAATGACCAAGACCTTTACTCAGTTGATTGCATAAAATTAGGTAGTATTAAATGAGCAAAAGGAAAAAATGCGGAAAATGCGGAACAACTGTTCAAGAGTATTTTTCACCTTCGCAAGGTAGCCGCTGTAGAGAATGTCGAAAAGAACCAAAAAAAGTAACTACGGATTTACCTACAAACATGTTGTTAAGCGCAAAATGGACGTGAGTTGAATGAAATCAGACGGAACAACAGCTTCTTACTACCAACTTCCTAAAGACTCGGAAGAGATACAAGACCTCATCTCACATAAAAACATGAACGCTCAACTTGGAGAAATTTTCCGAACTGCGTATCGGTACGGAACAGCGTCTCACAGTGATCAGTTACGAGACGCTAACAAAATTAAATTTTACATTGATGCCGAAATTAAAAGATTATCTAAAGAAAGAAATTTATAGTTTCCTAGTGGCAACTCCGCTGGGCGGGCGACGGCGTCCAGAACCAAAGTCTTAACCGTGGAGCCGCTGATTTTGCAAAAGGCCACCCCAAGACTAACCGTCGCAACCCTCCTCTTGTTTCACGTGAAACATCTAAAAGTCAACTAATAATTTAGGGTGAAACGCCTTCTAAGGCAAACTTCCATTATATCTCCATTGTTCCTCCATTATGTACCTTGACTTTATCGCATACCTTTGCTACAATGATAATTCATCATTTAGGTGATGAATTATAGGGCTCCGGGCAGACCCCGGAGGATGTTTCACATGAAACATGTTCATTAATAAATCGGAGTAGGAATGAAAAAGAAAAGAAGTATGTTTTATAGCTACATAGTTTCTGAAGGTCACCCGGATGACAGAAGAAGATCAGGAGATGCTCGATGGTTAGAGTTTCATAATGGTTGGGATAAAGACGAAGTCAAGCAGGGTAGAGACTGCTTTAGTCGGGCTATTTGTTTAAAAGACATAACGAAAATTGCTGATGACGGCACTCCTTTGAAGTTTGAAGGTGATTACGGCATGACCCACCACCAACGTCTTGCCGATTTCATAGATACCTGTGAGTTTGAAATCGATGCGTATGAAATGCAACGTGTCAAAAAAGGGTGGAAATGAACATGGGAAAACTAACGGAGCAAGAAGTCAAGGCGCTGCATGAACGATGCTCGGATTGGCAAAGCGGCGAAAAGATATTTTTCTCCAGCAAAGTCGATCAAGGCGATCTTTTACTAGACGATATTACAGGTGGAATGGTAAATAATATTCGAGCGTGGTCTGCTCAATTTTATGCTTACCAGCCCCGTAAAAAATTAGTCTGGCTGCAATTTTCAAAGAAAGATGTCAAGAAACCCTCAAAAAGTCGGAAAAACCTGATCTACCCTTTTACTTTAAGGGATGTTCACCGACACAACATGCGTCGAACAGACGTTTAACCCACCACCCCCCGATTAAGTTCGGGGGTTTTTAACTAAGGAAATTTATGAACGATCAAGAAATTATCGAGGCACTATCGTCTATCGCTTTTGAGATGACGACGCTTGAGCCAAGACTTAGCGAACCTTTTAGCAGTAACGTCAAAGTTTGTGGCGAATTAGCTAGAAACATTAGAACTGAACTGGAGTCACGAGGAAAAAATAATGACAATTAAAAAACGTACAGGCACTTTGATCGAAGAAAAACCCGGAGATACGATGGTTCGAGCCATCAACGAAGGGCACACTGATCGAGAAGTTTACGACTTCTTGTTAGACGCATGTTCAAGGTCTTTCAAGAACAAACAAGATCGTCAGGACCTTGCAGACCAAATAGCTCAAGTTCGAGCTATCGATGTGTTTGCTGAAAGCACTCTGGAAATTTCCTAAACCACCGGGGGCTTCGGCCCCACAACCACGGAGCACGGAAATGGGTAACAGAAACTTAGACCACAAGCAGATGTTAATAGCGAAATGCTACGAACTCGCTTTAAAAGAGCTACCACACGTTAAACGATTTTCAGAAATATACCATAGCGACGAAAACCTCACGGTTGACGATCACGCAAAGCGCTACTTCGACAAGATCGTAGACAAAGCCCAACAGTGGGGCTCAGAAAACGAACAACTACTAACACGCGAACAAGTAGAAGACAGCCTCAGTAAACTCACAATTACCTAAAGGATAGAAGTTATGAAAATAGTGTTTGACCAAACTAAAAGTTATAAAGAAACAGCGGAAGGCTACACCATGCAACAAGACAAATGCTTCCTAGCCAGTTGCGTTAAAAACAACATAGTGTTCTTCGCCTGCCTACCTACTTTTAAGGAATCACTGGCCGCTTGCTTTGAATTAGTTCAACGAGAGCAGAGGCGCGACATATGAAAATTTATTACGCAAGGTTGAGAAACGATAATGGTGAATCTCAGTATGTGGTTGATACAGTCAAACAAGACGTTCTTCGGATATGCGGAGAACTTATTGACAGTGATAACTACTCTTGTGAAGAGGGTGAGGTCATCATCGAACACCAGTACTTTGGCTTGACCAAAGCGGGGGTTCTTGCCGCTCTTCAGCTAGGTACGGACTTAGGAGGGAATTGTGACGCTATATTGTGGAAGGCTGGAAGAGAAAGAAACAAGATAACGGAAGCGCAAAACTTGCTGCAATATCACAAAGCCAAGATTATTGCACTGGAGCAACAGTTGGCGAAGAAGTAAAGGTCTGTAACCGTGGTTACCATGAATGGCGTGGGGACCACGGGTCACGGGTCAGGGTACAGGGCTACATCTAGTTATACGTGTCTGAAAAAAAAATAAATATTTTCTAGTAAACTACCCGTAACCAGTGTAACTATGTAACTTATGGTGTTTTAGGTAATATATACAATAACTTAGGAGAAACATAAACTATAAAATCACTGTGTAACCGGTGCAAAGTTTGTGTAACTATAGTGGCTAGAATCAAAACTGCGTTAAGCGGGTCCGAAATCTTTTTTGTTTTTAAAATAATTTAGATGTCCTATAACAGGTATGCTATGTTTCACGGTATCTATCGTTAAATAACTGACCTATTATGACTACGCGTAAAACCCCCGGTAAATCAGTACCCCTACCTTCTATTGTGAAAAAGAAAAGAGGGCGAGGTAGACCTCTATTGACAGCAACCAGCCCGCTGACCCGTAAGCAAGAGTTGTTCGTTAAGGAACTCGTAAGCAAAGATGGGCAGGCCACTATGCGAGAATGTGCGACTGAGGCAGGGTACGCCCCCGGTTCGGCTCACACTAGGGCCTACGAACTCACAAACCCTCACCTGTACCCAAACGTTTGTGCGAAAATCCAGCAGTACCGCCAAGAGTTAGACGAAAAGTATGGGATTAACTACAAGCGCCATTTAAAAGATTTACAGGTTATTAGAAACGAAGCGCTTCAAAACGGCGCTTATTCCGCAGCAGTGCAGGCCGAAAAAGCACGCGGGCAAACGGGTGGTCTTTACATAAGCAAGTCGGAAGTTAGGACAGGAAGCATTGACTCCATGTCTAAAGAAGACGTTTTAAGAGCCCTCGAAGAAATAAGGAACCCTTATGCCACGATCACAACGGATATCACTCCTGTCGGGACTGACGGACAAGACAATACCTCGAACCGCTCAAAAGCGAGAGGCAGGCTTTTGGAAGTTGTTTCGAACAGCGATAGCGAAGAAGTCGAAGACGCGGAAGCTGAACTGGACTCGGATTGAAACTTGGGCGATGCCGGGAGTTCCAGATGTTCTTTTGCAGGATGATCTAGGTAACTTTCATTTTATAGAACTAAAGCATACGGGCTCTAACGCCGTTGACTTACGTCCGCATCAAGTTAGTTGGCTGTCGAAGTATTCCCACGGTAGTGTCTGGATTTTAATACGCCAACAACGTACTAATATGGATACCCCTAAACTTTTTTTGTTTAAAGGTTCCGACGCTGTAAATTTAAAAATGGAAGGTTTAAGTAAAGTAGAACCCGCTTTTCAGTGTGACTCACCTTTTGATTGGGAAAGCGTTTTAGATTTGATTTGTCCTAGATAGTCGCATATACTCCCATCCCCTTTTAAATGGAAATTAGATGTATGTTTTTTATAATTGAGTGGATAGCCAGACTTCTTTTCGGTGACGACGCGATAGACGACGCGAGTCGCCAAAACCCCCCGGCTAGTAATCGAAGACGTCCGAGAAAATGAGTACTTTACGAGATCAAATTCTTATGTGGGAAAGTGAACTACCTCCCGACGAAACGTGCGCCGCTGGTTATCCTTGTCTTTTCGACTCAGAAGGTTACTGCCAGTGGTGTGACGATACTNGTGGTGACCGTGACAGTAGCGAATAACTTATAGTTAATTAAATCAGGGCGCCCGTGTGGCGCCTTTTTTTTGTTTTGCATTCAGTGGTGACATCGCATATACTCCCATACCCTAACCAATCGGAGTGTAGGAAATGAAATTATTAGATACAGGTGCGGCGAATTTAAAGTTGCGAAAAACGGAAGGTAGTATAGAAAGCATAAGAGTGGCAGGTTTATCACTTATGCCCGATGTAATCATATGCCCGTGGTGCGTTAAAGCGGGATGTAAAGAGTTGTGTTTAAAAGAAAGCGGGCGCGGTGTTTTTGAAAACGTCGCCGATGGTAGGCAACGAAAAACTGATTTTTGGCACGCCGATAAAAAAGGTTTCTTGTCTCAATTAACCCGCGAATTATTAAATTTCGAAAAGTTATGTTTCAAAACTAACGTTTCGCCGTGGGTTCGTCTTAACGTTTTGTCCGATATCCCATATGAACAACACGGTATACCTCAATCGTTTCCTAATATTAATATGTATGACTACACTAAAAACGCCGTTCGTTTAACGTCTAAAAAACTACCTGATAACTACGGTTTAATGTTTTCGTATTCGGGAAAGTCTGAATACCGGTCACAAGTAGAGCGGGCGTTAAAAACGGATGTACCCATTAGTGTTGTTTTTACTGAAATACCTACTGATCCAAATTATCGGTTTTTAGGGCGCCGCGTCATAAATGGTGACGCGTCAGATATTGTGAACCTTAGAGCGGGAAAAGTTATTATTGGGCTCAAATATAAACGCACGCGTGCCGACGCCGATACCGTTTACAAATCAGACTTTGTAGTTGATCCTACTAATTTGGCGGTGGCCGCATAGTTAACTTTTATAAAAGTACTTGTAACGTATGCGACGTTATGCGATAGTTCTTTTACCGGGTAACAACGCCCGGCATTATCGGAGTAATAAAAATGCAATATCAAACGAATGCGCAAGCACATGGAATAGGTAATAGTGAAGTCAGCAAACAGTGGTTTAATCGCCCAGCCGACCAGCGCTTTACTAGCCTAACCGAAATGCTGTCGTTTAAAAGAAACGACGCCATGCAACTAAATAGCCGCGTTGTAGATACGCACAAAGTGGAAATCATTGGCGCTACTGACGATGAAAACCCTATTCATGGGGATCTGTTGTTACAAAGCGAAACTGGTACCCAACCTTTAAACAACTGGTCTTTTAATCAAGTTAGTCAGTTGGCTGGCGCACCTGCCGCTTTTCTTAAAACGTTGCCTGCCGACTTGGCAGCCGATAACCTTAACTGGGGATTAAGATTTAACCGTTCTCGCGAGACGGTTAAAACTTATGGAAAGCGTGACGAATTGCGGGCTGTAACTTCCGAAAGTTACGGTCGTATTCACGATCACGAGATTATTAGCCAGTGTTTAACTTTAAGTCGTCAAGGTGACTGGAAGGTTCCGGGTGCAATGGTAAAAAGTTTAGGTGATGGCCGCGTGATGTATGACGCCGATCTACCTGTTACGTTAGAAAATACGACACTGTTCGCAAGTGATCGCGACTGTTTTATTTTTCTAGTGGATGATCACCATCCAATTGAGATAGGTAAACTTTCTAATGGTGATCCTGATTTAATGTTCCGTGGCTTTTACGCTTGGAATAGTGAAGTCGGCGCTAGGACAGCGGGGGTAGCCGCGTTTTATTTACGTGGAGTATGTCAAAACCGTTGTTTATGGGGTGTCGAGAATTTTCAGGAAATGACTATTCGTCACACTAAAAACGCGCCTTTACGTTTTGCTGCTGAAATGCAACCAGCGCTTAATAGTTTCGCGAAGGGTAACACTCACACTTTTCTGGAAGGTGTCGAAGCGGCCAAGGCTGTAAGTGTAGGAAAAGAAGAAGATGCAAAACTGGAATTCCTCCATAAGCGTGCCGGACTTAGCAAAACAATGGCGCGTGCTGCTAACGCTAGACACTTAAAAGAAGAGGGGCGCCCTATCGAAAACGCGTGGGATGCCGTTCAAGCAATTACAGCGGTTGCTCGTGACGTTCCGAACAATGACCAGCGTATTACGTTAGAGCAACGTGCCGGTATAATTTTGGACGCTGTCGCATAACCTAACAGCTAGTTTAACTAGGCGCCCGTGTGGCGCCTTTTTTTTGCTTTGCATAATGTTAACTCATCCCATACAATCCCATACATGGTGGCAATCATGCCAGCCTAAAATCGGAGTACGAACTATGGACATCACGAAAATTGACGAAGAAACGACCTTCACTTTACAAAAAATAATATACGAC